>Ga0209296_1001438_pt1 | contig 18262 bp, 15 predicted proteins | sample S_130206_EF_Meta_FD_187319 | JGI IMG/M metagenome (GOLD analysis project Ga0209296, IMG submission 187319) | Freshwater microbial communities from Lake Simoncouche, Canada to study carbon cycling - S_130206_EF_MetaG (SPAdes) (version 2) | ecosystem: Environmental > Aquatic > Freshwater > Lake ...
GCGATCTTTCAATTTTGGGTTTACGTTTAGAATATTATAAAAAGGCATATCTTTTAATTTGACATGCTCATACATGTCATCAGTTCCAATTAAAATCTGAGGGTGTTTAACAAGTACATCCGCAAGTGACGCTAATTCTTCTTTTGAATAAACTGCACCCGTCGGATTAGAAGGTGAATTTAAAAGTAAAAGTTTTGTTTTGGCCGTAATAGCTTTTTCAAGCTGGGATGCAGTCATTTTAAATTTTTGCTCAATGCCACATTCAACAATAATAGGTTTTGCATTTGAGACTAATGCAATATCTGCATAAGATACCCAGTAAGGTGCAGGGATAATTACCTCATCACCAGCATTCAAAACGGCAAGACAAAAATTAAAAATACATTGTTTACCACCTACACCAACAATAACCTCATTAAGTGCGTATTCAAGATTGTTGTCACGTTTAAACTTATCAATAATTGCTTTTTTTAATGATGGGATGCCGGAAACAGGTGTGTATTTAGTAAAGCCATTGTCGATCGCTTTTTTTGCAGCGTCTTTAATGTGTTGTGGTGTATCAAAATCAGGTTCGCCAGCCGCAAGGCCAATAATATCTTTGCCCTCGGATTTATAGCGTGCAGCTTTAGCTGTAATAGCGAGTGTTGGAGACTCTTTGATACGGCCGACACATTCAGATAATTTGATGGCTGACAATTTTGGTCCAAGGGTGATTAATGAATGCCCCTATTTTACGCAAAAAGAACTTGAGTTGAAATAGACTTTTAATCTATTCGCAAGTCTTAGAGCATCCGACAAGCTTATAATAATCCTCAAGAAGCTCTGGATTAATTTTGGTGATTTGATCTTGAATCAACTTAACTTCTTTTTTGTCATCTTTAGATTTAGCAATGAAACCTAAATGCATAAGCGCATCTGTATTTTGGTCATCTAATTTAATGGATTGACGATAAGCTTTTTCAGCTGCATTCAGGTCATTAAGATGTTCGTTCGCGTAACCAAGCTCAAACCAAGCCTCAGCATTATTACTTTCTTTTTTTGTCCATTCGGAAGATACATTTAATAGTTTTTTCCAATCTTCTTTGAGGGTTGGAATTGCAACCTGAAGGAAGAGTGGTTTCTTATCCTCTTCTTCTTCCCAAAGTGCCACCCCTGTGATTGGAAAATTAGTTTCCGCAGGTTTATTTTTGAGTGAATTGAGCCACTCAATAGGGAGGGCATAGTAAAAGGAATTGCGCCCAGAAGTTTTAAACGTATTGATCCCTACAAGACGTCCTTCTGTATCAAATAAACCACTTCCGGATGCGCCCATTCGAAATTGAGCTGAGCTTAAGATGATTTTTCCCTGATCAAGATCGTAAGTTGATTTCACATTACCTGCCGAGGTTAAGGGCGCAGGGACACCATTTGAGTGTCCAATTGCGATAACTTCTTGACCTTTTTTAAGGTCTGTACTTTTACCTAAGATAGCGGGTTTATTGGGCATACCAAAAGTAGTCACTAAACATAAGTCATGCCAGCGATCTGCTTTGACAGAAGTGACAGAGTAAGTTTCTTCTCCTTGAGATACCCAGGGCTGTTTTGTTCTTCTTAAAACATGACAATTTGTGATGACTTGATTCTCGCTCACGACAACACCGGAACCAAAAGCTAGGCCTCCTGCTTCGTTGTATCCCCTGATCATGACCACACTCAAAAATGAACCCATCAATTGATCCTGTTTTAATGCCCATGCATTCCCTGTGTAAAAAAAGATGGATAAGGCGACGAAGGATATATATTTAAGTAATGGCTTCATAAGATATCGTTTTTCAAAAGTATAATATTGACTTGACTAGAAGTCGTATTAAAAGTTCTTGCTAGTTTTACACATTTTTCTTTTCCAAATCCTTTTTTAAGTAGAATATCACTATCTTGTTACTTACATTTCCAAATAGCCCTTACCAGTTATTCCAACCATTTTCCCCTGCTGGCGATCAGCCGCAGGCTATTGATTTATTAACAAAAGGCATTGTTGATGGAAAAAAATTTCAAACACTACTGGGTGTAACAGGTTCTGGTAAAACATTTACGATTGCAAATGTTATTGCAAGAATAGGCAAGCCCGCCATCGTCATGGCACCAAACAAGACACTCGCAGCGCAACTTTATTCTGAATTTAGAGAATTTTTTCCGCAAAATGCAGTGGAGTATTTTGTATCTTATTACGACTATTACCAGCCGGAAGCTTATGTACCAGCGCGCGATCTTTTTATTGAAAAAGATTCGAGCATTAACGAACATATTGAGCAGATGCGCTTGTCTGCCACCAAAGCTTTGCTTGAGCGTGATGACAGTATTATTGTAGCCACAGTATCTGCAATCTACGGCATTGGAGATCCTGTGGATTACCAGGGCATGGTCATGCATCTCGTACAAGGCGAAAAACTATTACAACGCAATATTATTTTGCGCTTAGTGTCTATGCAATATGATCGTAATGATTTTGATTTTTCACGGGGCGCATTTAGGGTCCGAGGCGACACGATTGATATATTTCCTGCTGAAAATTCAGAAACTGCAATTAGAGTGACTTTGTTCGATGATCTTATTGAATCTATCACACTCTTTGATCCACTTACTGGACAGATGTATAAGAAGGTTAATCATTTTACGGTCTATCCCTCAAGTCATTATGTGACACCGCGAGACACAGTAGTGAGAGCTATTGAAAAAATTAAAAACGAATTAAGAGAACGTTCTGATTATTTTGTTAAGGCAAATAAACTAGTTGAGGCGCAAAGAATTGAACAGCGGACGCGTTTTGATATTGAGATGTTAAATGAAATAGGTTTTTGCAAAGGTATTGAAAATTATTCGAGACATTTATCAGGAAGAAATCCAGGCGATCCACCGCCAACTTTAATTGAGTATTTACCTAAAGATGCTTTAATGATTATTGATGAAAGTCATGTCACGGTCCCTCAGGTGGGTGGAATGTACAAGGGGGATCGGGCAAGAAAAGAAAATTTAGTGGAGTATGGTTTTAGATTACCTTCGGCACTCGACAATCGACCGTTAAAGTTTGAAGAGTTTGAAAAAACGATGCGCCAATGTATTTTTGTATCTGCGACTCCAGCTGAGTACGAGGCCGCCCATACAGAGCAAATTGTCGAGCAGGTTGCAAGACCCACCGGTCTGATTGATCCTGAAATTACTGTGAAACCAGCTGATACACAAGTAGACGATTTGTTGAGTGAGATTAATCTTCGTGTTGAAAAAAATGAAAGAGTCTTGGCAACTACTTTAACGAAGCGTATGGCTGAAGATTTGACGGATTACTTATCTGAACACCAAATTAAAGTGCGTTATCTTCACTCTGATATTGACACTGTGGAGCGGGTTGAAATTATCCGCGACTTAAGATTAGGTAAGTTTGACGTTGTCGTAGGTATCAATCTATTAAGAGAGGGTTTAGATATCCCTGAAGTTTCATTAGTGGCGGTATTAGACGCTGACAAAGAAGGATTTTTAAGGTCTGAGCGTTCGCTTATACAAACGGCTGGAAGAGCGGCTCGTAATCTTAATGGGCAAGTAATTTTTTACGCTAACAAGATTACACGTAGCATGAAAGTTGCCATTGATGAAACCAATCGAAGACGCACTAAGCAAATTGCATTTAACCTCGAGAATGGTATTACCCCAGTAGGGGTGACTAAAAAAATTAAAGATATTATTGAAGGCACTTTCGACAAAGAAGAAGTGGACTTTAATCGAGCGCTCAAGAAAGAAGAGGCTCGTTATGACCATCTCAATGAAAAGCAGATGGCCAAAGAAATTCAAAAAATTGAAAAGGGCATGCAAACGGCGGCTCGTAATTTGGAGTTCGAAAAAGCGGCTCAACTTCGAGATGAGGCCAAATTCCTCAAAGAAAGGCTTTACGGGGCAGGGCTTAAGGACCGAATTGACCTTTAAAAAGCATTGATTTAATTCAAAAAACACCTATAATACTCGATCTTTCTACCTTGCTTTACAGTGAGCCGCATCACTGAAAGCTTTTAACCATAAGGGGATTTATATGCGACATTATGAAGTAGTATTTATCGTACATCCTGATCAAAGCGAACAAGTGCCTGGCATGATTGAACGCTACAGATCTCTAGTAACATCCAAAGGTGGAAAACTCCACCGCCTCGAAGATTGGGGTCGCAAACAGCTTGCTTACATGATAGAAAAAATTCATAAAGCGCATTATGTGCTTATGAATATCGAATGCGACATTGAAACGCTTGCAGAATTAGAGCATGCATTTAAATTCAATGATGCCGTATTGCGTCATCTGATTATGAGCACAAAAACAGCCGTGACTGCACCATCGATTATGATGAAAGAAGAAAAATCAAAATCAGTGCTTGATAAAGATGAGCGCGCTGCACCTGAGGTTGCTGTAGCTTAATCTAGATTGAATTGCTTAGAGATTTCTGGAGAGGTGTGCCATGTGGATCTGGTACGTTATACACCAGCAGGAATACCAGCACTTAATCTTACTTTAAAACATAGCTCGGAGCAGATTGAGGCAAATTTAAAGCGAACAATCAATTGTGAGTTAAGCGCAAAAATTATGGGTAATGATGCATTGATACCTTTAAAAATTGGCGACAGAATTAAAACAAAAGGGTTTATTGGAAATAAAAGCGCAAAAAGTAATCAGCTTATTTTCCATATTAATTTTATAGAATATCTATAGGAGTTTATGATGGCTAGAGAAATGTACAAAAGAAGACGTTACTGCAGATTTAGTGCTGAAGGCATTAAGGAAGTAGATTACAAGGATGTTGATTTATTAAAAGACTTTATTACCGAAAATGGAAAACTTATTCCAGCCCGTATTACAGGTACTAAGGCGATTTATCAACGTCAACTCAATATTGCCGTGAAGCGCGCTCGTTTTTTAGCGCTTTTACCATACACTGATAAGCACTAAGGAGATTACAAGATGCAAGTTATTTTATTAGAGAAAGTAGCTAATTTAGGAAACCTTGGTGACATCGTTAAAGTTAAGGATGGCTTTGGTCGAAATTTTTTAATTCCACAAGGTAAAGCTAAGCGTGCAACAGATTCAAATAAAGCTGAATTTGAAGCAAAACGTGCTGAGCTTGAAAAACAACAAGTAGCTCTTCTTGATGCGGCTAAAGAAAGATCAAAAGCGCTTAACGGATTTACTTTGGCAGTGACACAAAAAGCGGGTGTAGATGGTAAGCTTTTTGGTTCTGTAACGAATACAGATATTGCTGAAGGCTTAACTGCTAAAAATATTAAAGTCGTTAAAGCTGAAATTCGTATGCCAGATGGCCCTCTTAAAACGGTAGGCCAGCATCAAGTTACAATTGCATTGCACCATGATGTGACAGTGGATATTACAATTGAAGTGATTGGTGAACCTGCTTAATAAAAAGCAATCTATTTTTTTAAAGGCTGCCTAGAGCAGCCTTTTTTTATTCCGTTATAATTAATCCATGGCTGACGATATTCTAAATACCCTTAAATTACCCCCTCATTCGATCGAAGCAGAACAGTCGTTATTGGGCGGCTTACTGATTGAAAATGAAGCGCTGGATAAGATCGCTGATCTTGTGTCACCGAGTGATTTTTATCGTCAAGATCACCGTTTAATTTATCAGCATATTATTAAACTTATTGAGCAAAACAGCCCAGCTGACATTGTCACTGTGGCGGAATCTTTAGAGAAAAATGCTGAATTGGTAACGGCAGGTGGTATCAGTTATCTCGGTTCTTTAGCTCAAAATACACCAACTTCGGCCAATATACGTCGATATGCAGAGATTGTCCGTGAGCGGGCTATCATGAGGCATTTAGTCGAGGTAGGGTCTGACATTGCTGATAGTGCGTTTGCACCCCAGGGGCGAGATGCTCAGCAACTTCTAGACGAAGCTGAAGCGAAGATTTTCCAAATTGCCGAAAAAGAAAAACATGATCAATCTGGATTTAAAGATATTAAAGAGCTCTTACCTCAAGTAGCACAAAGGATTGATGACTTATTTACCGCAGGCGCTAGCGATGTTACTGGCGTACCTACTGGTTTTTCTGATTTAGATGCTATGACCTCAGGTCTCCAGCCCGGTGATCTTGTGATTGTGGCAGGACGTCCATCAATGGGTAAAACTTCCTTAGCCCTTAATATGGCTGAAAATGTGGCGCTAGATACAGGCTTACCTGTTGCTGTATTTTCAATGGAAATGGCGTCTACACAACTTACCATGCGTCTACTAGGCTCTGTAGGTCGGCTAGATCAGCATAAGATGAGAACAGGTCGCCTTGAAGATGATGATTGGGAAAGATTAACCCATGCCTTAGGTAGACTCAATGAAGCACCTATTCATATTGATGAAGGGGCAGGTCTTAACTCTTTTGATATTAGGGCGCGTGCCAGAAGACTTTCAAGACAGTGCGGAAAATTAGGCCTCATTGTGATCGACTATCTCCAGTTAATGTCAGCCCCTGGTGGACGACAAAGTGAAAATCGCGCTACTGAAATTTCTGAAATGTCACGCTCTTTGAAAGCATTAGCAAAAGAACTTGATGTGCCTGTTGTTGCATTGTCTCAGCTAAATCGAAGCGTTGAGCAACGCCCTGACAAGCGTCCGGTGATGTCTGACTTAAGAGAATCAGGCGCAATTGAGCAAGATGCCGATTTAATTCTTTTCATTTATCGCGACGAAGTCTATAACCCCGATACGCCAGATAAAGGCGTTGCAGAAATTATTATCGCAAAACAAAGAAATGGCCCTATTGGAAGAGTGAGATTAACATTCTTAGGTGAATATACACGCTTTGAAAATTTTGCTAATCCAGGTTTTCAATCTTTCGACGAATAAATTAGATGCGTCCTCTCAAGGCATTTATTAATCAGGCTTCATTACAACATAATCTCGCTACAGTTAAACAATTAGCGCCTCATTCAAAAATCATGTCTGTCGTAAAAGCTAATGGCTATGGTCATGGTCTTATTAATGTTGCGCGCGGGCTGAACGAAAGTGATGGTTTTGCGGTGCTCACTTTAAATGAAGCCATTGATTTAAGGGAGCATGGTTTTGAGCAAGACATTCTTTTGCTCGAGGGTGCTTTCGAAGCTTATGAAATTTCGATTGCAGCAAAAATGCATTTTAATCTTGTCGTACACAATCTTCATCAGTTACAAATGATTGAAAAATTAAAACTCAATCGTCCACTTGATATTCACTTCAAAATTAATACAGGCATGAATCGTTTAGGATTTAACCCTCAAGAGGCGAAAGAAATTCTTAAAACTTTACAAAATAAATCTCATTTTAAATCGATCACACTCATGACTCATTTTGCAACGGCAGATGAGCCTCGAGGTGTGGATTGGCAATTATCCGTATTTGATGATATCGCAAAGCCTTTTAATTTTTCTCGTTCAGTTGCAAATTCTGCATCTATTGTGAATTTTAAAAAGACACATCTTGATTGGGTTCGACCCGGCATCATGCTTTACGGAGCGTCACCTATTATGGGGCACAAAAGTAGCACATTAAATATCAAGCCTGTCATGCAATTAAAAAGCAAAATTATTGCGATACAAAATTTATCTAAAAATGACTCAGTAGGATATGGCGAAAGTTTTAAGGCTAAAAAGGATATGCGAATTGCTGTGGTTGCATGTGGATACGCAGATGGTTATCCGCGACATGCGCCAACGGGTACTCCTGTATACGTAGAAGGAAAAAAGACATCAACGGTCGGAAGAGTTTCGATGGACATGCTCTATATTGATATTACCGACATACCTCATGCATCTATCTCAAGCGATGTGGAGTTATGGGGTGAGCATGTGCCTGTGGATGACGTTGCAGAAAAATCTGGAACAGTAGGTTACGAATTGCTTTGCGCTATCTCAGCTTCAAAAAGAGTCCCTATAGAAATTGTCCATGGCTAAAAATAAGATTGCATATGTTTGTACTGAATGTGGTGGCCAATCGACTAAATGGCAGGGCCAATGTCCGCATTGCATGACTTGGAATACGATGGCAGAAAGTATTATCGAAGCGTCCGTGCCGAGCCGATATGCATCTTTAACACAAACTTCAGAATTAAAGAAACTCAATGAAGTCAAAATGTCAGCTGTTTATAAAAGAACAACTTGTATTAGTGAATTTGATCGCGTGCTAGGTGGCGGTTTTGTACCAGGCGGTGTGGTTCTGATTGGCGGCGACCCTGGGATTGGTAAATCAACACTTCTTATTCAAGCACTATCACACATGACGAACGACAAGAGTCAAACGCCCTGTAAAGTTATCTACGTAAGTGGTGAAGAATCACCACAGCAAATTGCGATGCGAGCCAAGCGATTGGAGCTCGAAGTCTCAGATATTTTTATATTATCTGAAATTAACTTAGAAAAAATTATTCAGTCGATTGAAAAAAATAAACCTGACGTCGTTGTAATTGATTCCATTCAGACAATTTATTCAGAAGAGTTACAATCAGCACCTGGTTCTGTCACGCAAGTCAGGGAGTGCTCTGCCCAATTAACTCGTATCGCAAAACAATTAGAAGTCAGTATGATTTTAGTAGGTCATGTCACAAAAGAAGGCTCTCTAGCGGGCCCTCGTGTGCTAGAACATATTGTAGATACCGTGCTTTATTTTGAAGGCGATCAAAATTCAAGTTTTAGAATGGTGCGTGCATTTAAGAATCGCTTTGGAGCCGTTAATGAGCTTGGTGTTTTTGCAATGACAGAAAAAGGTTTACGTGAAGTAACAAATCCTTCTGCATTGTTTTTATCTCATCACCATGAAGAAGTTTCTGGATCATGTATTACGGTAACACAAGAAGGCACAAGACCGCTTCTGATAGAAATTCAAGCTCTTGTGGATAATGCGCACGGAGCATCACCTAAGCGCTTAGGGGTAGGTTTAGAGCAGAATCGTCTCTCAATGTTACTTGCAGTATTGAATCGACATGGCGGTATTGCTTGCTTTGATCAGGATGTTTTTGTGAACGCAGTAGGCGGCGTCAAAATTACTGAGCCCGGTGTTGATCTTGCTATTTTGTGTGCCATCGTTTCTTCATTTAAAGATCAGCCTATTAATCAAAAGACCATCATTTTCGGTGAAGTAGGATTAGCAGGAGAAGTGAGGCCGATCCAAAGAGGCCAAGAGCGCATTAAAGAAGCTGCAAAATTAGGATTTACACGAGCCATCATTCCCAAGGCAAACATTGCAAAACAAAAAATTGCAGGGATTGAGGTATTGGGTATTGAATATTTATCTCAAGCGCTTCAGTTACTCAAAGCGTAAAATTTATTTTTAAAGAAACACACAAGTATCACGAGCACTTTTCTAAAAGGTGGGAGTAATACTTTATGATTGAGTGTCTGTTCTGGTTTATCTCTCTTAATTTCAAGGAGTAACGTTTCATAAATTTTGCCCATAATTAATCCTGGAATCTGTGGATTAATATCTTCTTTAGGAAGTTTTTGATAAGCATTTTTATAAAACACTTCTGCACGTGCAATTTGATAAATCATTAAGTTTGATAGCTGATTACTTTCTTTAAATTTTAGAATTTCATCTTCAGGCACATTAAATTCTTTAAGTTCGTCGAGCGGGATATAAATTCTATTTTTTCTTGCATCCTCTCCAACATCTCGAATAATGTTTGTGAGCTGAAGCGCAATACCAAGATCATGCGCATATTTTAAAGTCGCTTGATTTTTAAAGCCTAATATTTTCACGCTTAGGATACCAACCACGCCCGCAACACGATAGCAGTATAGTTGAAGTTGTTTAAAATTTTCGTAGCGATTAAATTTTAGATCCATTTCCATGCCATCTAACATCTCAATGAAATAGGCTTCATTAAGTTCATAGATATGAACAAACTTTAAAAGTGATTTTGTCACAGGGTGTTGAGGTGTTTCATGAAATAAACGGTTGATTTCAGCTTTCCACCAGTTTATTTTTGCAGTAGCTACTTCGAGCTCCAATGTCTCATCGACAATGTCATCAATTTCTCTGCAAAATGCATAAAGTGATATGAGTGCATCTCGTCTATCTTTGCTTATAAAGTAGAAAGCCCAAGTAAAATTTGATTTACTTGCTTTGACTTTTTCGTAGCAATACTGAATAGGGGTCATAGTGATCTTAGCGCTACTTTTAAAAAAATGAATATCCAATCTAATGGTTTAATTTTAGGTGGATCAATGAATAAATTACAGTTATTTCTTTTCATTCTTTTCAAGAGTAAAAGTGCCGCACATTCGATTATTTGTATTTCAAAACCAAGTCTTCCTTTTATTTTTTTACCAAGACCCAACCCTTTCTCAAGGATTTGATAGTTTCGCATGACCCAATATTTTTTATACTGCATCCAGTGCTTCGTAAAGTTTCTTTGTTGTATATCTTCTATCTTTAAATTAAATCTTTTCATTTCGTCTTTCGGGATATAAATGCGGCCTTTTTCAAAATCTTCTACAACGCCTTGGGCGAAATTAATAAGTGCTAATGCTGTGCAGATCGCATTTGATTGACGAATATTTCCTTTGTTATCTAGTTTTACAAGACTTAAAATTAGCTCTCCTGCTGGGTTTGCAGCGTCATCACAATACCTCATTAAGTTATTAAATTTAGCGTATTGTTTATGATTAATATCTTCACTGAATGCATTAATAAATCTATTTAAGTTATTGATTTTAAAGTTATATTTAATATATAATTTCCGTAATATTTTAAAATAACTATCATTAATTTTTTGATTGAATTGGATTTTGTTGAGATGAATTTTGAGGTATTGAATCTGTTTAATGCGTTCTTTTTTTGAATGATTTCCTTCATCAGCTATGTCGTCACCAAGCCTCGCAAAAGCATATAAAGTAATGATTGCTTCACGCATATCTTTACCTAGCACTAAAGACCCTACGGTAAAATTTTCATAATGATTTTTTGATTGAGCAATTTTGTAACGGCTCATTATGGAATGTGTGGGCTTCATAGGCGTTAGTATGTTATAGAATAGAAATCTTTAATAGGTAAGGTGAGTTTTATGTTTGGCATTATTGGTGGTACAGGCTTGGCTTCAATCCACGAACTGAAGGTTGTAAAGCGTGAACTTATAAGGACGCCTTACGGAGAACCATCTCAGCCACTTATTTTTGGTAATTTGTCAGGTAAAAATGTTGTTTTCTTAGCTCGCCATGGTTCAGGCCACACGATACCACCTCATGAAATTAATTATCGCGCCAATATATGGGCATTACAATCAGTTGGTGTTACAAAAATAATTTCAGTAGCAACCGTTGGTGTAATTGACGACAAAGTAAAGCCCGGCACAGTATGCATTCCCAGCCAGATCATTGATTACACTTATGGACGAAAAAATACTTATTTTGATGGCGCGGAAATGCCGGTGAAGCATATTGATTTTACTTATCCTTACGATGAACCTTTGAGAAAAGTTATTATTAATATCGCTCAATCTTCTTTAAACACAATCATAACTGATGGCGTATATGCCGCTGTTCAGGGGCCAAGATTAGAAACAGCCGCTGAGATTAACCGTCTTGAGAAGGACGGCGTTACTATAGTCGGCATGACTGGAATGCCAGAAGCTGTCCTAGCAAAAGAGCTCAATATGGCTTATGCAGCGATATGTCCTATGGTAAATCACGCCGCAGGAAGAGGGCAGAGCAAAGACGCTATTTCATTCTCTAGCATCAATGAGCTTTGTGATAATGATGTATGCCGTCTCATGATGACGGATGTAGTTAAACTGATCGAAGAAGTCGTTTTAAAAAATTAAATGGCTATTAGACAGGTATTAAAAATGGGGGACCCATTGCTCTTGAATGTTGCAGAGCCAGTGCATGATTTCAAAAGCCAAGCTTTGAGAGATCTCATTGAAGATATGCAAGATACGATGCATGCTTTAAATGGTGCAGGTCTAGCAGCACCCCAAATAGGTATTAACTTAAGGGTTGTTATCTTTGGTGTAGAAAAAACACCAAGGTATCCAGATGCAGAAGAAGTTCCTTACACCATTTTAATTAATCCAAAACTTACTTTCCTTGATGATGAAATGGAGGAGGGCTGGGAAGGATGTCTTTCAGTGCCCGGCATGAGAGGGCTAGTGCCAAGATTTAAAAAGCTTCGCTATCAAGGTTATGATTTGAATCACAATCCTATTGATCGAACAGTGAGCGACTTTCACGCTCGGGTTGTTCAGCATGAGTGTGATCATCTAGATGGCGTTCTTTATCCTATGAGAATAGAAGATTTAAGTAATTTTGGATTCTCTGAGGCTTTATTTCCCGATTCAGATCTTCAAGATGATTAAAGGTTATGATAGAATTCTCGCTCCGGAAGAGTGGCTGAGCGGTTTAAGGCAGCGGTCTTGAAAACCGTCGAGGGTTCATCCCCTCCGTGAGTTCGAATCTCACCTCTTCCGCCATTTATTTACAATCTAATTCGTCCCAGCTCTATTCTTAATAGCTTTATTATAAACTTCCAGAGATGATTTATACATTATGTCTAAAGTAAAAGGTCTATGTATATTTTTCATTTGATTTGTATTGGAAGTTTTCATAATTTTTGACATTGCTTTTGATAGGAGATCTGGACTCTTAGGCTTCACTAATACAGCTTTTTTATATTCACTTAAAGTTTCTGGGATGCCTCCGACTGGACAGCTAATAATTGGAAGGCCAATAGACATCGCTTGCAATAATGCTTGAGGAACACCTTCATTCGCATAGCTTGGCAGCACAAAACAGTCTATTGCTTGTAAGTAGGGCACGATATTTCGAATATCGCCAACCAATTTTATATTCTCAGGGTAATAAGAAGCCTTAGCCAAATTTTTACAATTTTCCATTTGTGGTCCGTCGCCGATGATGATTAAAGTACACATTGGATTTTTTAAAAGATTAAATGCTTGAATTAAATCACTGTGTCCTTTCCATGATCGTAATGTTGCAGCAATACCAAAAATAAAATGTTTTTGCGGAAGGTTTATTGATTTTCTTTGTTGTATTTTATTCCCGGGCACAAAAATTTCCGTATCGATACCTGTAGGCACAGACACAGTAGGGGTGCGAACAAATTTATCTTGAGTTAAATCATTTTTTATAGACTCACTCGTTGTCATAATTGACTCACAACCTTTGTTATAAAGCCATTTAGAGGAGATATTTCTATGTACAGATGTGCTTATATGTCTTGTTCTAACAATGGCAGGTTTTTTATTTAAGGTTAATCGGGCAAGAGCTGCAAGCCAATGATCTGTACTTGAATGACAAGAAATAACATCTGGATTTACTTCTTTGATAAGTTTTCTTAACGAAAATAAATCAGTAAGTCTCTTTTTTTGAAGTTTAATGCCTTTACAGTTGATTCCATAAAGATGAGCCCGCTTGGCAATCAGGCTAGTTTTATCTGCTGCGATGATGACTTCGTGACCATACTTGGAAAATATTTTTGCTTCCGTGAGCACTCGAATTTCTTGGCCACCCCAGCCCAATGAAGACTCCGTATGTAAAACTTTAATTTTCTTTTTGTTCAATAATTCATTGTATAAATGAAGCCATTCTTTATTTTTTATTTGTATGTCAAAAGCTTTTGATGCTTTTAAAGCGTTTTTTGAGAATAGCTTTCTTTTTTGCCAGGCCTTCATTAAGGCATTCGCAATACTATATTTGTCTTTCTTGCAAATGACGCCTGCAAGATTTTTTTCAATGTGAGGAGCCAAGCCAACATCTTTTGTTAATACAACAGGAAGTCCGCAACATAATGCTTCAAGAGCTGCATTAGGAAGACTATCGTAAAGAGAAGGTAGACAGAATATGTCTGATGCATCTAAGTATTGTTGAATATTATCTTGAGGCCCTGTAATAAGAATTTTTTGCCCGCGAGCAAGATTTTTTATTTGTTGTATTTTCTTATCTTGACCAACAATAATAGCCTGAAATTTGGGAAGTAATTTAATGGCTTCAACAAGTTCAAAAGCACCTTTTCTTTCAAATCCTGAGCCCACAAAAAGAATCACAGGTAAGGTTGGATCCAACGCTAATTTTTTCTTGGACGATTCTTTTTTTGAAGTCGAGGCCGGATGAAAGGATTTGATATCAATACCATTTTCAATCACTCTTATGCGTGATTTTGGTACCTTATAGTATTCAGATAATTCTTTCTTAACAAGCTCACTATTTGCGACATAAAAAAGATTATTGTCCTCAGACATTTCTTTTTCGATTTGAATAATTCTTTGGTGGTATGGATCAATGTTAAGCCATATCTTTTTGTACCAAGGACTAATATTTTTTATTCTATCGACCCATGCGGCATGAATACCATCACCTAGTCGATAAATATCGATCCCAGTTAATCTCTCGTGCGACTGAATAAGATCAAAATGATTAGCACCAATAATTTTTCTAACAGAACGTTGGAAACTCAAAAATCTTGAAAACCTAAAAAAACCAGACGATTTTGCTTCTAACCATGGAATATTTTTAGAGGGGTGAGTATTTCGTTTCCATCGCTCAGAAATAATAAAAAATTTAATGCCGAGCGCGCTTAAACCTGATGAGGTTCTTAGAATAAAATTTTCTGCACCGCCAAAAGGTGTGAATTTTCTTCTAATGATTGCTATTTTCATTATGACGGTATCGTGTACAAAATTTGAATTATACGTGATTGAAATCTCATGCTATGGCTGCATTCAATTTTTTAACTAAATCGTTTATCTTTTTTTCATTCATTTTTAAATGGTTTTTATATGTAATTAGGAATGTGTCCTCAGCGCGAGACCCTAGCGTATTAATTTTTGCATGATTAATGGATATGCCTTCTTTTGATAATTGATCAGATATAAGACTTAAAAGACCATTTCTATCGTCTGTAATCACCTCTAATTGGTATATAGGTGATTGTTCGATTTGTTGAATAGAAATTTTCGTATCAAATACATGGTGAGTAGCTTGTCGGCTTCGTTCAGATAGTTTTATCGCCTTATTTTCTTTCTCATCTTCGAATCGATTTGTTAATTCTTTTTCTATAAATTTAAATAGACCTTCATAACTCACCGATTTCGGGTTTGCATCAAGGAGGTCAAAAAGATTAAGCGCATAATCATGCTGTGTCGTAAATATTTTAGCAGCTGCTACGTTATATCCAATTTCGTCAAAAAAACTGCATGTTTTATTAAAAATGCGTGCTGAATTTTTTTGATAAATAAGAACCTCAATACCCTCGCCATTTGGTCGATGCCTTACGCGAATAATAGGTTTTTCAGGGGCTGTATGTGACAACAAAATCCTTGTTTGCCAAGCAATTTCTTCTTCTGTGTATTTATAAAAATAGTTTTCACCAAAACTTCTCCAAAGGGTTTTGTAATGGTGATTTTCTATATTGTAGGCTTCTAAAATAGATGCAGCTTTAACTTTTCGCCTTGTAATTGAAACTGCATGAGACTCATTCTCTTGCTCAAAATAATTTAATGTATATTGAAATAGATTTTTAAGAAGTGTCGCTTTCCACTGATTCCAAACATATGGACTGGTAGCTCTTATGTCTGCCACTGTTAAAAGATAAAGTGAGATCAGGTTTTCTTTGTTCATGACTTTTTCTGAAAACTCTTGAATCACTTTGGGATCTGACAAATCCAATTTTTGTGCTGTGTGAGACATGATCAGATGAGATTTAACGAGCCATTTGATAAGCGATTGATCATGATCAGACAAATGATTCAGTTTAGAAAATTCGTCGACATCTTTCGCTCCGAGTTCGGAATGGTCGCCACCACGACCTTTTGCAATATCATGAAATAGGGCTGCTAGATATAAAATATGCTTATCCGTGTAGTCCTTAAATAAGTCATAACAGTCAGGGAATTCATGTTTTAACTCTTCCTTTGAAAATCTTCTCAAGTTACGGATAACATTTAAAATATGTTCATCCACTGTATAAATATGAAATAGATCGTGCTGCATTTGACTTACTATTTTTCCAAATGCAGGAATGTATGCTCCAATCAGATTACATTTATTCATGATTCTGAGTGATCGGTTGACCTTATTGTTTGATTTTAAGATAGATAAAAATTTACTTTGCTGTTTCTTATCGTTTCTAAATCGCGAATTTATTTTATTTGCTGCACCATTCAAAATCGTCAATAGGTTAGGCCCTAAGGATTTTAGTTTGTTGTATTTTTGGAAAGTGATAAATACATCAAAAATATGGGGCGTGATATCACGATTTTGATAGCGGGGATTAATTTCGAGCCAGTCATTATCGTTAATTAGAAATTTACTGTCAGGAATTTGGGTTACTTTTTGAATTTTTTTAGGGTTGAGTTTTTTTAATAGCACTTCATTAATAAATGTGACGAAATTAATCGACTCATAAACGTCTCTCATGAGTAATTCACTTCTCTTTTTATGAGTAGTTTTTTTATATCTCAATAACAAAGCTAATTGATTTTGGTAGTCAAAGAGAAGTCTGTCTTCGTTTTGTTTGGCAGTTATGTGGAGAAGAATTCTTAAATTCTTAAAGAAGAGATCAGACTTGATAAGCTTTTGATAATTTTGCGTATCAAGATATTTCTTTTGTTTTAAATGTTCTATTGAGAACTTAGAAATAGAACTTTTGCCAATCCATTGAATCATTTGAAGGTCTCTTAAACCACCAGGGCTTTCTTTGATATTTGGCTCTAATTGATACGCAGATTGGTTGTACTTTAAATGCCTATGATCTTGTTCTTTTAACTTAGCTTCATAAAATTGGGTTGGATTAATACTGTCATGAATGATGATCTTTAAATGCTTATAAAGTGTTTTGTCGCCATCAAGATATCTGCTTTCGAGAAGATTTGTATGGATCGTAATATCTCTTTTAATTTCCCTTTTCGTTTCATCGATATTACGTACGCTATGACCGATTCTTAAGCCAATGTCCCATGCTTGGGTAATAAATTGTTCTATTTTTTGATTGAGTGAATGATTAACTTTTTTTGGAATTAGGATTAACAAATCTACATCTGAGAAGGGAAAAAGTTCTTGGCGGCCATATCCGCCACATGCCACCAGTGAGGCTTCGTCTTTAAACTCAAGTGCTTGCCAGAGCTTATTTAATATTTGATCGACTAATAAAGAATGAGCTACTAAATAAGCATGACCATCTCTTTTTTTTAAAAATAACTTAACGAGATTTAACTCATTTAAAGCTAATTCTTTTTTTAACTTAAGTATTTCTTTTTGAATCAAGATTTAGTTAACAAATACTGGGGGAGAAGGAGTTTTTTCAGAAACTGTAAGGACTTCATAGCCAGTTTCAGTGACCAAGATGGTGTGTTCCCACTGCGCTGAAAGGCTGCGATCTTTGGTGACGATAGTCCATCCATCAGGCATTTGTTTAATGTCTCTTTTTCCTGCGTTAATCATAGGTTCAATTGTAAAAATCATACCTGCTTCCAAAGTAAGGCCTGTGCCAGGCTTTCCATAATGAAGGACTTGAGGCTCTTCATGAAAGCGCTTACCAATGCCATGACCACAAAATTCTCGCACAATACTAAATCCATTTTTTTCAGCAAAGTCTTGAATGACAAATCCGATATCGCCCAATTTTGCCCCTGGTTTAACTTTTTGAATACCAAGCCACATCGCTTCATAAGTGAGTTTACATAAACGCTTAGCTTGGATAGAAGTGTCACCTAAGAGAAACATGCGACTTGTGTCCCCATGGAAACCCTCTTTTATGACTGTAATGTCAATATTGACAATATCTCCCTCTTTGAGGGCTTTTGGGCCAGGCACACCGTGACAAATCTGATGGTTAATGGAGGTACAAATTGATTTTGGATAGGGGGTATGCCCGTCTGGAGCATAATTTAATGGAGCAGGGATCGTTTTTTGTACATTGACCATGTAGTCATGACAAAGCCTGTCAATTTCTTCCGTAGTAATGCCTGGACTAACAAAAGGCGTAATATAATCAAGGACTTCTGACGCTAACTTGCCAGCAATACGCATTTTTTCGATTTCTTGGGAATTTTTGATGTGAATTGTCATGATTTGCTGCGTTTAGATTACGTTTGAACTTGTTTTTTTGTGCTATTATAGCGCGCTTCTTCAAGGTTCTTGAGGAAATAATTTTGCATTACCTAACGTTAGGGTGTCTATGAAAAATAGATGTAATTAGGTGATGTTTTTTTAACCCATAACAACGGAGTCAATTATGTCAGTTACTAT
>Ga0209296_1001439_pt1 | contig 18254 bp, 24 predicted proteins | sample S_130206_EF_Meta_FD_187319 | JGI IMG/M metagenome (GOLD analysis project Ga0209296, IMG submission 187319) | Freshwater microbial communities from Lake Simoncouche, Canada to study carbon cycling - S_130206_EF_MetaG (SPAdes) (version 2) | ecosystem: Environmental > Aquatic > Freshwater > Lake ...
TTTGACATTACTAAACTGCTTGGTGTAGCGTGTATGCTTGGTATCACTCACAAAGTGTCTAAGACTGGCAAAACGTATGCTGAAATAAGTAGCGTATCAACGCTTATGAAAGGTATGGCTATTGCTAACCAAATCAACCCATCATTTGAGTTTAGCGTTGCTGAGTTTGACCAGGCTAAGTTCGATGCCTTACCTCAGTTCATCCGCGACAAGGTAATTACCTCACGCGAATATTTAGCGATGCAAGGTACACCTAAGCCCGAAGCAATAAACGCTGAGAGTTTAGCACCACAAGAAGATGACATGCCATTTTGATGTTTGATGTTTATATCAGAAAGACCCTCACAGAAATGTGGGGGTTTTTTTGTGGCTTGTTTGCCCGATGCTTAGAAAGCCCATAAACACTAAGGGCAAACAAATTTCATTTCCTACTTCCGTACATACAAAAATATTATTTTATTTTTTTGCGTTTCGTTTCCAAATCCTTAAAATTGTTTGCCCTAATACGTTTAAGCCTTATAAACATTGAAAAGTTAGGGCAAACAAGCACTATTTTGTTGTTTGCCCTAAAATAAATTTGGATATATTAATTATTTAATTGTATATTTGTGCCATAGTTCTGATTGATTTCATTTATTACTATTTTAAGGGGATAGTATTCAAAAATATAGTGTAGAAATATACTAAAATTGCGAAGCCTTGTATTTGTGCCCTTAACACATTTACGGGGCTTTTCGCTTTTTATACACATTATGAAAAATTTATACAAAAACAAAAAAGACCAACAGCGTTTTAGAAACTTTAATGAATTACGCTGGGCTATCTTCCTTGAATTACAAGGATACAAGTATTATTATATTGATGGCGACTTTTTAATTGATGGCGCAAATAATAAAGAAATAACATTGCAAGTAGTTGATGACATTAATGACTTAAAAGATATAAAAATTGATATTTATCAATCATACAACATAGTTGTTGATGGCAATCCATTTTTTAAATCAACTGACAATGAGTATGGTATTGCTATTGGATTTGTTTATGAAGATTACCTTGAAAGATATACTGAATATGATGCAATTAATTGGAGTGATTTATGCATAAAAAATGAATTTGATTTTAGTAGTTATTTGATGAATTGGGATGGTATTTTTAAAGAAGATACTAATCGAAAAGATTTTGCAGAAATAAATGACCGTTGTGTAAACTCTTTAAGAGATAAATGGGAAACAGCTAATACTATTGCTAAACTAATTAATAATATTTTAATTTCATCAGACGCTCCAACAATATGATAACTATCTTTAAGAAATTAAAAGTAACCAATGATGCTTGCTTTAATGTACCAATAGAATATGCCTTACAATCAATAAAAGAAGGTAAGTCTAAGCATATTGTAAACCTTGTAAGAAAAGAAACAGACCCTGTCAAGAAAAAAGAGATAAAAGAAACATTGCCATCAATATGTTTTAGTGGTACTTTTTCGCGTAGGGCTAAGGCTGGACTAATTCAACACTCAGGATTTGCATGCCTTGACTTTGACAAATTTACAAGTGAAGATGAATTGCAAAAGCATAGAAGCGAAATAATAGACAATGAGTACACTTATGCTTGTTTTATTTCACCCAGTGGTGATGGCTTAAAAGTAGTTATTAAGATACCACCATGCACAGCATTAGAGCATGAGAAATATTATATTGCAGCATGTGATTTGTTTAATATTGACAACATTGATAACTCATGTAAGAATGTTGATAGGGTTGCATTTGAAAGCTATGACCCTACAATATACATCAATAAAGATAGTAAGGTATGGGACACTAAAATAGATGTTGAGCCTTTACATTATAGCGACAACTCACTAAAGTTAGCAGTAAGTAATACACATGATAAATTATCTAATTTAATAACGTGGGGCAACAAGAAATATGGCATCATTAATGGCTCAAGAAATAATAATATTTTTATTTGGGCATGCGCATTTAATAGGTTTGGCATTCCTAAGTTTGAAGCCGATAACTATTTTAGGCAATATGCACAAACGGATTTTACTGAAAATGAAATATTAAAGGTAACCAAGCAAGCCTATTCTAATGTTGCAGAATTTAACTCACAAGCATTCAATGATACCAAAAGGATTGATTATATCCAGCGTTTGACAATTAGCGGTAACTCAAAGGCGGATATTATTGAACAGTTAGATATTGAGATTGCAAACGATGTATTAGATGAAATAATAAAAGAGGCTAATGTTGATATTTTTTGGAGTAAATCAAAGAAAGGTGCAATAAGTATTTTAAACCATAAATTTATGGAATGGCTATCTTACATGGGGTTTCATAAATATTATCCTGAGCATTCAGACAACTTTGTATTTGTTTTTAAAGATAGTAACTTAATAGATAATACTAATGAAGTAAAGCTAAAAGACTTTGTTTTAAATCATTTATTGAAGTTAGATGACATAAGTATTTTTGAATACTTTGCTGGTAAGGTGCAAATATTTTCAGATAAATATTTATCAATAGTAAAAAACATAGACATTAACTTTAAACAGGATGCCGAAAATACTGCATACATTTATTTTAATAATGGCTCAGTAGAAGTAACTAAAGAAGGTAGTAAATTAATTGATTATATTGACTTGGATGGCTTTGTTTGGCGCAAGCATATTATCAATAAAGACTTCAAAAAAATTGATTACTCAGGATGTGATTTTGAAAAGTTTGTTTACAACATTGCAGGCAAGGATACAGCAAAGGAAAAGTCAATAAAAAGCACTATTGGTTATTTGCTTCATTCGTACAAAAATAGCGCACAGAACTACGCTGTTATATTAAATGATGAAGTAATAAGCGACAACCCAAACGGAGGTACTGGCAAAGGTATTTTGATAAATGCAATAAGTAAATTAAAGAGATGCGCAATAATTGATGGCAAAACATTTTCATTTGACAAATCTTTTCCATATCAAACTGTTGGAGTAGATACTCAAATGATAGTTTTTGACGATGTCATCCGCAATTTCCCATTTGAAAAATTATTCTCTATTGTTACTGAAGGAATAACGATTGAAAAGAAAAATAAGGATGCTATAAAAATACCTGTTGAAAGTAGCCCAAAAATAATTATTAGCACCAACTATGCTATTGGTGGTGAGGGTAGTTCATTTGAAAGGCGCAAATGGGAAATTGAGTTAGCGCAACACTACACTTTAAAAAATACACCATTGCAAGAGTTTGGACATTTGCTATTTGACCAGTGGAGTGATAGTGAATGGATGAAATTTTACAACTACATGATTAATTGTTTGCAACTTTATTTGGCTGAAGGACTTGTCAAAGTAGAATTTACAAATGCTAAGTTGCGAAAGTTTATTGCTACAACTAACGCTAACTTTAAAGATTGGAGTGATGAACTACCATTCCAACTTAATATTAGGGTGGATAAGAAAGCAATGTATGAGAAATTTGTAAGCGAATATCCCGACAACAAGAAGATACACCAGCGCACATTTACCAAGTGGATTAAGTCATTTGCTACCTATAAAGATTGGGAATTTAGTGATGGTACTACTCATGGTTTTCAATGGTTTTTGATTAGTGATGGCGGTATAGCAGTAGAACCAATACAAGAACAAGATGTACCATTTTAGAGATTATCAAATAGAAATAAGCAACCAGGCAAATGATATACTACAAAAACGTAAGTTAGTAGTATTGACTGCCGAAGTGCGCACAGGCAAAACATTAATGAGTTTGCGTACTGCCGACATTTATGGTGCTAAAAAAGTATTGTTTGTAACAAAAAAAAAAGCAATAAGTAGTATTGAATCGGATTATGCTAATTTCAACTTTACTTATAAGTTAACTGTTATCAATAAAGAGTCAATACATAAGGTAGGTACTGACTTTGACTTTGTGATTTATGATGAAGTGCATACTATTGGTGGTGCTTTTCCTAAGCCATCAAAAGTATTCAAATATGCAAAAGAACATTTTGCTCATTTACCAATGATATTAATGAGTGGCACGTTAACACCTGAAAGCTACTCACAAATATATCATTCATTTAACCTAAGCAATAACAGCCCATTTAAGGAGTATATTAACTTTTATAAGTGGGCAAAGGATTTTGTCAATGTGCAAATCAAATATGTTAGCTATGGAACGTGCAATGACTATTCAAATGCAGATAAATCAAAGATTGACTTATACACTAAGCCATTTATAATATCATTTACTCAGCGTCAAGCAGGTTTTGAAACGCAAGTTATTGAACATATTTTGGAATGTGAGATGCATTCACAGACATATTCATTAATATCACGATTGAAACGTGATTTGATTGTTGAAGGCACAAAAGAAGTTATACTTGCTGATACTGGAGTGAAGTTAATGCAGAAGATACATCAACTAAGTAGTGGAACAGTTAAGTTTGAAAGTGGCAATAGTATGGTTACTGATTACTCTAAAGCCCGATTTATTCAAGAAAAGTTTGAAGGTAAACAGATAGGTATATTTTATAAGTTTAAAGAGGAACTAAATATGCTCCAAAATATATTTGGTGAAACATTAACAACTGATTTAGAAATATTCAATAATAGTGATAAAAATATTGCATTACAGATAGTTTCGGGGCGCGAAGGTATAAACCTTTCAAAAGCGGATTACCTTGTCTATTTGAATATTGATTTTAGCGCAACAAGTTACTGGCAAAGTAGAGATAGGTTAACAACGATGACGCGAAAAAGCAATGATATTTATTGGATATTTGGAATTGGTGGCATTGAAAAAAAGATTTACAAATCAGTGATGGCAAAAAAAGATTATACACTTTCACAATTTAGAAAAGATGTTAGAGAGTAAGATACAAGCAAACATCATTAAACTATTTAGTAAACATGGATGGATAGTGCTAAAGATAATTAAATGTAATATGAATGGAATAAGTGATTTGATACTATTTAAGGATGGCAAAACATTATTTATTGAAGTCAAATCAGATATTGGTAAACCATCAGCAATGCAACTATTTAGACAAAAACAATTAAGAGAACAAGGATTCACATACGAAATAATAAATAGTTTAGAACAATGCTCAAACCTCATTTAAAGTGCATCATAAAAAATAGCGGTAGGTACTACTGGTGTGCTACATTGCTGAATGATAAATTTTTGATTATCGAAGTAGATGCCGATTGCAACATTATTGGTAAAGAGCCTATGTTTCGCACACATGATGAATTGGTAGAAAAAAAAGCAAGGGTAATTGGTACGCATGATGTCGCGTATGATTTGCCGATTGTTAATAACTTTTTTTAATAAAGTATTGCGTATTTAAAAAGTATTTAGATATTCGCACTCAGAAATTAAAACAATAACAAAATGACAAATTTTTTAAAAGTATCAGAAGCACCAAAAACTAAATTTCAATTAAAAAAAGCTATTTTAAAAGGCTCAATAGTTGTATTTGAAAGAGATATGAATAGAACTAATGATTACACAAAATTAAATAGTGCAAATAGCATATTAAGTTTGTGGGAAGGTTTTAGATATGACGCAAAATTTCAAGCTAACGAAAATGTAGTTAATGCTTATTTAGGAACATCATTTAATTATAAATTTGCTAATGCCTAAAGGACACCACAGCACCCCGAGAGGTCGAAAGGTTGACCCTAACAAAATGGTCAGCAAATCACAGAGGTTGCCACAAGAAGTGTGGGATAACACAACCGCTAAATTTAGAAGAGAAGCAATATTAACAGCCTTTAGGCATAAATTAAATAAAAATGAAAAGTAACCCTCAAAAAAATTATGTTCCAAGAAGAGGAACATTTGAAAAGTACAAAAAAGCAATAGATGCTATGCGTGTTGAAAAACTTTTTTCAAAAGATGAATTTTGTAAAAAGCATCAAATAACAGCAATAATTCCTTACACAATGAAAAAGTTAGGATATTTAGAAAATGAACGTGATATGTTTATGTGGTTAGATTCTGCTCCAGCAAAAATTGATTATGATTTGATATTAAAAACTAACAATGAAGTTATCCGTAAATCTGTTGCCAAACAAAATCAATTGCCATTTGAATCTTCAAGTAGTGAGGAAAATGCAATAAATTTATTGAAATCGTTAGGCTATAAAATAATGAAAGAAGTTAAACAATACGAAGAAATATGAAAAGTAAAACACTGGTTTACACCACAGAAAAGCTAAACCGAGACTTTAGCAAACCGACATTTGCGTCTACTACTAAAGTGGTATGCCAAAAAATTAGCAAAAGCATACCGGTAGACATCATTCGGTTCTATGTTAGCAAAGTTTCCAAGTACATTAACAAGTTCAATGATAGTCCAACAGTTAAACTATTCTTTACCAATGGTAGAAAGCATAATCAGCGTGAGAGAATGGAGCAGTTTTGTCGTGATTTTAACCGACATCGCAATGCTATGCGAGTGGTTAATCACTTTGGCAATCCCGAGCCTTACAATGAAGCAGAAACGCAAATGTTTATTAACGAATTAAAATTTGGCAAATTATAAACCCTTAAAAAATAAATAAAATGGTAACTTTACACTACGCTCCAAATCCGACAGGAGAAAATATGTCGGAAATATTACACATTGTATGTGATGATTTTCAAGATTTAATTGATACGATTGAATATGAGACTGAATTGAAATATGGATGTGTAAAAAAAGACATTGTATATTTATGTTCATTTGAAGATGTTCAAGAAGAGCAAGCGCATATTTTAGTAGATAGAAATCCTGATTATATTAACTACGTTTTAGATACAACTATTAGGTCAAAAAGTGATATGACTGATGTATGGCTATTTACTTTCACATCATTTGAAGATGCCTATAAAACTGCATTAGATATGAAAGAAAGTTGCGATTATGATTGTGCATTTACTTACGAACGCAAAAATAAGTAATAATGGTAACCATAGACAATGTTGAATACGAACCTGTATTCATTAAGGATGGCAGAGAAATATACATCTTAGTTAGGAATTATGAATTCCCTAAGGTGTATGGTAGAGGTGCTGATGAAAAATCGCGAATTGCGAACGCAAAAAGTAATTTCAAGTTACAAGTAGAAGCAGCTAAAGATGTGGAGGTTGTATGGGGGTAGAATATGTTTACTACTCAAATAAAGGTGGCTTAGGTATTATTACTCAAAATCAAAGCATTGATAACCTGGTTAACAAAACAGCAACATCGGTATTAGGCAAAGAAATTAATCCAAATGATAAAACTGATATGTTTGGATTTTATACTGCACCAATGGCATTTGTTGGTATGCTTAAAGATAAGCCTAATTGTATGGTATTTCACGCAGGTTCAGACGATAATATGTTTGATAGCATAGATTACTACTATTGCCTTTATCGAATAGCAGAAGATAGGTTATGCAATAGCTATTCTGAATTAACTGCAAGGGATTTTATATTTGTAAATAATAAATGGAAGTAATTTATTATAATTAATTACTACCTTTGCGCAATGGCAAAGAAAAACGGAAACATACATCCAACAAGGATATTTAAAGAGCCTAATGAATTATTAAAGGCATTTCAAGAATATAAAGAAGATATTATTGAGCAGTCAAACGAATGGCAAAAAGTACAATATGTAGGTAAAGAAGCAGAAAGAGTAACCGATGGTCAAAAAGTACCTTACACGCAGGAAGGCTTTGAAAGGTTTTGCTATAATAGATATGGATGTGTTGAACAATATTTTAAAAACCAAGATGGTTTATACGATGACTTCATTCCTATCTCTACACGCATAAAAAAAGAGATAAGAGAAAATCAAATTATCGGTGGTATGTTAGGATTTTACAAAGAAAGTATTACTGCCCGTATAAATAATTTGAAGGAGCAGGTATTAACTGAAATACAAGAGCAACCATTATTTTCAGATAAATTATAAATAAAGAATTTATATTTAAATATGTTTAAATTAACAACTTCGATAAAAAAATTATACAATATGTCCGCCCGCAAAAAGATAGTGCAAGGCGGTACATCTTGTTGCCCCCTTATAGAAATATAGGGGGGATTTGTTCAGCTGGCAAGACATACGGAATTATTCCCATCCTAATTGATTACGCAACAAAAAACCCTCGACATCTTATAACTGTTGTGGCTGAGTCTATTCCTGCAGTTAGAAATGGCGCAGTGAAGATATTTCAAGATGTTATGTATGACACTAACAGGTGGATACAAGACCATTGGCGCAGTAACCCTATGGAGTATAAGTTCAGCAATGGTGCAACAATTCAATTCACATCATTCGACAATGCCGGTAAGGCTAAGGCAGCGGGTAAACGAGACATCCTATTCTTAAATGAGGCTAACCACATCAATTTCGACATTGCCGATGCATTGATGGTAAGGTCAAATAGTATTTGGATTGACTTCAACCCCGACCACGAGTTTTGGGCGCATACCGAGACCCTTAAAGAGCCTGATAGTGAATTCTTACTACTAACCTACAAAGACAATGAAGGCTTACCACCCGAAATACTACAAGAATTACTCATAAGACAAGAAAAAGCAAAGACAAATGACTATTGGGCTAACTGGTGCAAGGTGTATATTGATGGTGAGATAGGTGTAATACAGGGTGCTATATTCCAAAATTGGACAATAGGCAAATTTGATGAGTCTTTGCCTCACGTTTATGGTTTGGATTTTGGGTTTTCGTGTTTTGTAGCAGATACATTAATTACTACTGATAAAGGACAAAAACGAATAGCAGATATAAATATTGGTGATTTAGTTTTGACTGAAAAAGGATTTAATAAAGTATTAAAAGTACATAACAATGGAGTAAAAAAAGTTGTTGAAAAAAACATTGATTTAGATTTTGGATTGATAAATATTAGTTGTACTTTAGAGCATAATTTTAAAGCAAATAACAAATGGAAGCAATACAAAAATTTACAAAGCAAGGACATTCTTACTACGAATGTGAATTTAATGGAGAAAAATACAAAAGGTATCCAAACGGAAAACACCCAAACTATTTCTATAATAAAAAATCTATTGGTTCAAAAGGTGTGGCAAAAACATTTACTAAAATTCTTCACGTTGAAATGTGGAAATATTTTAAAGGTGATATTCCAAATGGGTTTCACATTCACCATATCGACCATAATCCACTTAATAATACTATTGAAAACTTTGATTGTTTATCCAGTTCAGAACACGCTAAAATACATAAAAGTATTGATGGGTATCAAAATAAAAAAGGAGATACAAGAGGTACTGCATATTCAAAAGAAAATTGGGCAAGCAGAAGAGCAAAAAGTATTGAAACAATTCAGAAAGAAAATAGAATTTGTTGTACTTGCGGTGGCGAATACCTTGCGACAAATACACATCAAAAATATTGCAAAACGAAATGTTTACGAAAGGCAATGTTTACTGACCCTAAATATAATCAAAAAGCAAATTGTATCGTTTGCGCAAAAGAGTTTGAGCAAAATAAATATACCAAACAAAAAACCTGCAGTTCAATTTGCGCCCATACATTGTCGGGAAATAAAAGAAATAAAAGTAGTTCGGGAATATGAAGCAGAGGTATTTGATTTAACAATTGAAAATGAACACAACTATTTTGCAAATGGTATTTTAGTTCATAATTGTGACCCCGACTCTTTAATTAAGGTAGCTGTTGATAAAAAAAGGAAACTAATATACGCAAGTGAGGTGCTATACAAGACTGGCAACTCAACAGAGCAACTAATTGACATCTTAAACAATAGATTGCAACCTTTAAAAAGTGTTGTTGTTGCCGATAGTGCTGACCCTCGAACGATAAACGACATAAGGCAAAAAGGATTGAACATTTATCCAGCACGCAAAGGACCAGATAGTGTTCGCAATGGCATCAAACGAATTCAAGACTATGAGATAATAGTTGAACAAAATAGTTTGAATTTGCTTACTGAACTAAGAAACTATGTATGGCACGATAAGCGTTCACAAGTGCCAATAGATGCCTATAACCATCAAATTGACCCATTAAGATATGCATTTGACTATTTAACTCAATCTGCTTTGTTAATTAGTAAATAAATTTTTTATACATTTGCATAAAATAATAATTCTCTACAATGGGATTTGCAAAAAATGCAAAAGATTTTATCATAAAAAGTTTAGGTGGCAACCTCACAGAACATCAGCGTGTTAATCTTTTTAGTACATTAGGTGGATTTCTTCCATTTAATTTCAACAACAATATGGCATCTCAGGTTAGTCAAGGCTACTCGCAGAATGTCGATGTTTATTCCATAATTAAAAAGATTACCGACATTAGTAAGTCTATACCTTGGATAATCGAAAAGAAACAAGCAAATGGCAACTATAAGGAGTTAAGAGACACTACCTTGCACGAATTGATAGCCTCACCTAATATGGCTAAGTCATACACTTGGGATGACATCGAAGAACAAACACTACTTTACTTACTTATTACTGGAAACACTTACCTTATTGGTAACACTCAATTTAACTCATCATTGATTGAGGAATTAGATATTTTACCAAGTCAATCAGTAACAATATTCAATCAAAATTCATCGTTTTTTATGCCTCAATTGGAGTATCAATTTAGTTTTGGTTCATCTAATGGTCGATATACTTCAGATAGGTTAAAGCATATTAAATTTTTCAATCCAAATTTAGCTAATTATGTCTATGGTTTAAGTCCGATACAGGTCGCTGCTAACGTGGTGCAAGTAGGTAATGAGCGTTGGATAGCTGATGCATCGATATTGGGCAACAAGGGTGCAAGTGGTTTTATAACGGATAAGAGCCAATTGCCAATGACGCAGGATGAATTTAACTTAATTGACTCAGCATTACGCGATAAGATAGGTGGCGCACATAACTTTGGTAAGGTAGTAGCAACGAATAAGGATTTGGGCTACATCCAGTTAGGTATGAGTAGTGCCGATATGCAACTACTTGAAAAGGGTGTTGTGACAACACGAACATTATGTAATGTATTAGGCTTAGATAGTTCACTATTTAATGACCCCGAAAACAAAACGTATAACAATAGGTTAGAGGCTGAGAAAGCAATGTACACAAATTGCATTATGCCATTGAGTGATAAGCTAAGTGAGGCTTATACGCAATTTTTATGCACCAATCACTTCCCAAATGAAAACGTAAGGATGCGCCAAGACTTTAGCGCAGTAAAATGTCTACAAACTAACAACAAAGAAGAAGCGGAAAGGGTAGCATTGTTAAAGGATAAGGGTATTATCTCAGCGAGTACAGCAGCCGAAATGTTAGGTATGCCGAAGTTAGAGCAACCTAACGCAACTCTTGAAGCGTTAAGTGGTATGAGTCCATTGTTAGCTACTCAAGTGATAGGTCAGTTAACTGAGGATGAAATAAGGCAGTTGGTAGGTTTAGACCATTCTGACTTACCAAAGATAGGCGCACAACCAGCAAGTACATTTGGACAAATTTCAACACCTCAATAATTATTTGCATAATTTGCAACAAAACAAAAAATAATTTGCATAAATCAATAAATAATAAATACTTTTGTAATGGCAAAAACGAAAACTAAAAAAGAGTTAGAAGAAATAAAGGCTAAGACCGCGATAAAAAAAAATAATATAGTAAGCAAATGATATCATTATATTTTCCAAATAGAGAATTTACTTCAAAGGCTGAGTTGTTTGATGCTATCAAAAAGGATGAGAGTAGAATCAAAGCACTAAAGAAGGCTGAAATAATATTTTCACACGAGCGTGGTCACTTATCTAAGTCTAATATCAAAATTAAGGATGCTGTTAACAAGGCATTGACTATTGAAGATGGGTATATTTATCCAGTAATTTCAACTACTAACTATTTAGATAGTCACGGAGATGTACACATCAATGGATGTTTTAAGAAAACAGTACAAGAGCAACAAGGTAAGATATTATATTGCAAAGACCACAACATTTCAGTTGACACCATTATTGCTTGGCAATCAGATGTTGAAATGATGGTTGCTGAATTACCTTTTTCGGAGTTAGGAAAAGAGTATAGTGGTAATGCTGAGTGCTTAATATTTAAAATAGACAAAGAGGCATTAGTTGAGAGTGAAAGTATTGAAGATATTATTGACAACAACAGACCAGTTCAAAATAGCATAAGAATGCAGTATGTTAATTTTGTTACTTGCATTGATGATAAGAGACCTGAATATAAGGTCGAAAAAGCTAATTGGGATAAGTATTATAAGATGATTGCCAACAAGGCGGATGCTGATATGTCAGGGTATTTTTGGGCGGTGCTTGAATTAAAGATAAGAGATGAGGGTAGTATGGTAGTTAAGGGTAGCAATGATGCAACACCTATACTAATGAATCCAAGCCCTGAAGAAGATATGATACAATGTACAAGTTGTGGTGAAGCAATGGGTGGGCAGTATTGCGCATCGTGTGGAATGCCACAAAAAAATATTGCGCCATCAAAAGATACGCAACCCGAAGCCGCGAAAGCACTTAAAAGAAAACAATTTTTTATTAACGTAACAAAACAAAATTAAAATGACAAAGTTCGATTTATTCCTACAAACAAAAGGATTAACAACAATTACTTTTGCTGAAAAAGAAGCAGAAGAAATGGCTAAGTTGTATAATGAATACAATGATGAAGCCCGCAAAGCATTAGAAGATGCTGTTGCTAAAAGTGCAAGCAAAGAAGATATTGACTCTTTGAAAACTGAACTTGCTAACGCTCAAAAAGAGCAAATGGTTTCTTTAAATAAGACTTTAAAGGAGTATGGTTTAGCAATTGAGAAATTGAACAAGAACAACTCTGAAAGAAGTTTGATTTCAAATGCTACAAGCGTAAAAGAATCATTGTCAACAGATGAAAACAAAGCTAAGTTAAGCGCATTGAAAGGCTTAAACAAGGCATCTGCTGAGCAAAATGGTATCACATTTGAGATTAAGGCTGCTGGCACTATGTTAGAAAGCACTAACATCTCAGGTGGTAATGTACCAGTTGAGCAACGTATCCCTGGTCTTAACCTTATCGCAACTCGTCAATTACGATTGATGGATTTGTTCGCTAAGGGTGCTGCAAGTTCAAACATTATTTCTTGGGTTTACCAAGCAAATCGTGATGGTGCTGCTGGTGGTACTGCTGAAGGAGACACTAAAAACCAAATTGATTTTGATTTAGTTGTTGCTTCTCAAGCAGTTGTTAAGCGTACTGCATTTATTAAGGTATCTACTGAGATGTTGGATGATATCGATTTCATCCAATCAGAAATCAACAATGAGTTAATGAGATTATTGATGTTAGATGTTGAATCTACATCTTACTCAGGTAATGGTACTGCTCCAGCAATGAATGGTATCCGTACTGTTGCTACTGCTTTCGCAGCAGGAACATTTGCAGGTACTGTTGATAATGCAAACGAAGCGGATGTATTGACTGTTGCTATCAATCAAATTGCATTGGCTAACCAAGAAGCACCAAACGCTATCTTGATGAACCCAAGCGACATCACTAAGTTGAAGTTGTACAAGGTTTCAGCAACTGACAGACGTTATATTGACCGTTTAATTTTCATTGGTAGCACACTTACTTTAGATGGTGTACCAATGATTGCAACTACTTTGGTAACTGCTGGTACTTACTTAGTAGGTAACTTCAATATGTCAACATTGTACCAAAAAGAAGCAGTAACGATTAATATGGGCTTAGATGGTAATGACTGGACTAAAAACTTACGCACAATCATTGCTGAGTGGAGAGGTGCATTAGTTACTAAGAATAACAATCGTAATGCTTTTGTGAAAGGTACTTTCTCAACTGACATTGCTGCCTTAGAAACTGCTTAATGATGGCAAAAAAAGTAGAAAAAGAAACTCAACCCACTTCAGTAGAGGTGGTTGAGTTCTCTCAATCCACTGAGCCAACAATGGTTGAAGTGATTGTAGCGTTTAAAGGTTTAGAAGTAGGCACTAAATTAGAAGTATCTAAGAATATTGCTGAAATATTGATACATAAAAAATTAGTAAAATAAATGGGATTAATAGTTCAAATAGAAGACTTTATAGGCGATAACGCTATTGCATCGGATGTGTACACAACTGATGAATTACAATTGGCTATTGATACTTATGAAACTACTATTATCTATGAACTATTAGGCATTGAATTAGCTGATTTATTTATTGCTGATTTAGTCGATTTTGAACCAGTAGACCCTGACTACTTAGCTTTCTTTAATTCTTTTTACAAAGAAATTCAAAATGAGTTAGTTATTAGCAAGGGTATGAAGGAGATGTTAGTTATGTTCATCTATTTTTATTTTGTCCGTAAGCAGTCGCAAAACAACACGATTGGAGGTCTTACGCAGAGTGAAAATAGCATAAGCAAAATGAGCGCAATGAATTACACTTCTTTGGTTCTTAAAGAAAATGATGCGGTGAAAACTTATCGTGCTATTCAAACATTTATTTTAAGTGAAAAGTCAACTACATATCCACTATTCAAAGGAATCATTAAAGAATTTGCACCTTGGGCTTAACTACTACTAACGAACACATACAGAACATCATCAACACTATTGATTGTGGTATCAAAATTACTTCAGTTGAAAGTCTTGGAGGTGGTAAGTATAAGATGTATAGTGGTAACACTAAGTGGGCTACATTCGGAAAACAATTAGGAGGGAAAGGTATATTAGAGGTGAGCCAAGACAATTACATAGTTATAAAGGCAAGTAGTGCCCCATCAGTTGGCATTCACACATTACCTATCCCTTTCTTTTTCTTTGGTACTTTCTTGGACACTAACAAAGAGTTGGAAAAAAAGAAAAGTAGCAATGATAAGTTACCGATGATATACATGCATTTGAATGCACCTGAGCAGTATAAGGATGACTTTGCGTTAATGGATTTTGAAAGTGATTGCGCTATCTATTTTATGGTCGATGCAGACCCAAAAAATTGGCTTACTGGTGACCATTTCACCAACGCAATAAAGCCTATGAAATATTTAGTAAGGCAGTTTATAATGGCATTAAAGAACTATCCATACACCAATGCAAGTTGGGAGATTACCTATACCGAGAATGACTATGTTAATTTCGGCAATGTGCAAAACACAAAGGGTATAGTGGATAAGATATTTACTGACAATATAAGCGGTACTGAACTACTTATAAATATAGGCTTCAACAAATCAAACTATTCTTGCAATTGAAAAAACAAATAATTATTAACAATTTAAAACTTAAAATAAAATGAGTTCATTATGTTCTTGCGGTGTATCTCTATTAAATACAGGTCGCCCAAATTGTATACCGATTTTCGGTGTTACAAAACAATTAATATTAGTGCCGATGATAGCGGATGATGGGAGTGAGAACTCAATCGACCCTACGGACACTTTAAACAATGCTTACTTTACTTCATTAATTAACCAATCTGACGATTCAAAGCGTTGGTATCCAAGCGGTGCATTAAAGAACGTAACAGGTGAGCGTGCTGACCCAATTATGGAGTCATTCGAAGATGGAAGTAAAGTATTCATCCGTCAAGGTGTAAGAACATTCACCGGAATGATTTTGAAAGGCGGTCCAGTATTACTTAACCAATTAAACTCTAACCGTTGTTCAACTTTTGGAGTGTTTATGATTGACACTGATGGTTCAATCTATGGTAAGGTTAAGAATGACGATGGTTTACTTTATCCTATCGAAGTACAAGCAGCATCATTCAATGGTAAATTAGTATTCACTACTGACACAACTATCGAAAAGATTATGTTGATGTTCGAGTGGGGAGTAGATGAAAGAGATGAAGATTTGCGTATGATTCAAGCAACATCAATCACTGGCATTAACTTAGCTTCTGTTGGTGGTTTGATTGATGTGTACTACAAAGTTGTGAGTGCAAGTACTACTTCAATAGTTGTTGACATCTTCAACAAATATGGTAACTTCGTAACAGGTTCACCAATCGAAGGTTTGCTACAAACAGATTTTTGGAGTGATTACAGTCAAGATTATGGTTTAATGTACAATGTTACTGACATTGGTGATGTAATGGTTAATACAGTGACTGAAAGCAATACTATAGCAGGTCGTTATACTCTTGCAATGGGTGCTGGAATTGCATCAGGTGACCAAATGCAAGTATTAATTAAGAAAAATGGTTTAGATGCTGCAACAATGTTAGGTACATTTGCAACTGCTGTTTAATTTTTATTGATTTATTTGATGTTAGAAATGGTTACATTGATTTGTAACCATTTTTTTTTATATTTGCAAAATGGAAAATATACCACGCACAATGATAACTATTGATGGTTATAGGTTTGAGTTAAACACTATTGGCAAGTGGACTGAGAAACAATTTACCGATTTTTATTCCGATGGTACTAAAGCACCAAATTTGCACGTTAAAAATGCTTGGAATAAGATTAAAAAAGAGTATGCTAAATTAATAAAGGATGTGGAATCTTGAAGTGTTAGCGAGAAATGTGTTGAAGCTAAAGGAGAATGATGCATTGAAGGTAGTAACCGACAACAAAAGTATTCAATTTAACGCAATACGTTTGAATAGGCAAGTGCAATTGTATGAGCAAGGTGTTGATGTGGATGGCAAGAAGATGCAAAGCTACAAGGCACAAGGGAGTAATGTGTATAGCAACTACACTATTATGCTAAAAGAAGAAAAAGGTCAAGTAACAGATAGGGTAACGATGCGCGATACTGGCAAGCTATATTCTACGTTTAACACTAAAGTAGTAAAGGGCGAATTGATATTGACTGCCGACACGATAAAAGAGGGCGATGATTTGCAGGATAGTTTCGGTCAGTTTATCGGATTAGATAACGAGAGTAAAAATGAATTAGTAGTGTTGGCAAAACCAATAGTTCAGCAATATGTTAAGAGCAAAATATTTCAATAGTATTGATGAAATGCCAATACACAACTACTTAAAGGTTGTTGATGGCAACTTGAAGTTTTTAGTTGTGAAACGTGGTATCTTAGGCAACCCTATAAAAGCATTTGACGAGATACAAAGGCAATTAGTTGATAGGTTTGGCATTAGTGAGAACTTTGCTGAAATACTTGAATTAAGGCGCGAAATATGTGAGTTGCAATGTGAGGTTGCAATAACCGAAAATCGTTTCCAAAATACATTTATTCGAATCAAAGAACAAGAATTAGAACAATTGTTAGCTATCAAAGGTGCAACAAATGAAGAATTAAAAACAATTATTGAAAAGTGGTTAGGATTTAAACTAAATTTGCAACAAATAAGTGTTGTTGAATGGTTTACTTACTTAAAACAATTTAGCGCAACACAACAAACAAAAGCAGCGTAAAATGGCAGAAGGCAAAGCACTCGGTAAAGATGATTTATTTGAAAAGGATGTATTCACAAACGCTGTAACAGGCGCAAAAGAATTATTATCTGTTATAAGGCAAACCCAAGATACCATCAAAGGTTCAATTAGCGCACAAAAGGAGTTTGTAAGCACGTTTAAAGCTAAAAGTTATGATGATGTGAAGCAATTAAATACTGCTATTGCTGAAACAAATACATTAATAAAACAAAAGGAGCAACTAACTAAGACCGAAATAGCTATTCAACAACAGGCTGAAAAGCTAAACCAAGAAAAGTTAAGAACACAGCGCGAAGAAATAAAGAATCAACAAATAATTGAAAAGCAAAACAAGGCTTCTGAGCGTTCATTAAATGCTTTAAATGGAGAATATTCAAAAGGTGTTAAGCAACTTGCAGAAATAAAGAAACAACTAAAAGAATTAGAGTTTACCGGTAGGAGTAGTGGTAAACTATTTAAAGCACTATCGCAAGAGTTTGAGGCATTAGATAAATCAGTAAGGAAAGCGGAAACAAGTGTAGGAGAATTTCAACGTAACGTAGGTAACTATCCAAATGCAGTTAAGGAGTTAAAAGCACTTAACAGAGAGATGCAAAATTTGGAGGTTGGTTCAGAAGAATTTACTAAGGCAGCAAAGAAGGCGGGTGCATTGCGTGACCAAATAAAGGATGCTAAAGAAGCTACTGCGGTGTTTGCTAATGAGAGTAAAACAGCACAGGCTGGTACTGCATTTGGGCAAATGCTTGGTTCAATAAAAGATTTAGATTTCAAAGTAATAAATCAAAGTGAAATAAAATATTTGATTAACAGAAATAAAAATAAAATATATCAGTATGAAAAAGCTTTAGAAA
>Ga0209296_1001443_pt1 | contig 18235 bp, 14 predicted proteins | sample S_130206_EF_Meta_FD_187319 | JGI IMG/M metagenome (GOLD analysis project Ga0209296, IMG submission 187319) | Freshwater microbial communities from Lake Simoncouche, Canada to study carbon cycling - S_130206_EF_MetaG (SPAdes) (version 2) | ecosystem: Environmental > Aquatic > Freshwater > Lake ...
GAACGCCATATCACGCCACTTGGTAGGTCTGTACTCGGTTTGCCACTGCACCCTCGCCTTGGCACCATGGTTGCACGCAATCGAGACCTTCACCCTCACGGTTGGATCGCGAGTGTTGTTGCAGCATTGTTGGAAGAGCGCGACATCATGCGCGGTAAACCAGACACCTTGCCTGCCGACCTTGCATTACGCGTGAAAGCAGTACTGGGCATTGCACACCACGATGCAGCAGATCGCGGTGCCACTCGGCGTGTTCTTGAAGCAGCACGCGATATTGCACGACGGTCATCGATTCCTACTGTCGACAATGTTTCTGATGATGCCGTCGATTCCTTGTGTGGCGTTGTTCTATTGTCGGCCTACCCAGACAGGCTTGGCATGCGCAGAACTTCACCAGGTCAGTTTGTAATGCGTGGCGGTGGCGGCGTCACTATGGATTCGAAAGACCCAATTGCACGTGAGAAGTTTGTAGTCGCAGCCGATATTGATGCACAACGCTCAACATCTCGGCTTCGTCGCGGTGCTGCGGTGGACATTGAATTTATAGCCACGGTCCTCGGAGACGACGTTGAACTGGAGTCGTACTTACTGTGGGATAAGTCACGCGATGATCTCGTTCAACGCGTGGTGCGCAAAGTGGGCAGTATTCGCATTGATGAGCGAGACCTGCAACCCACACCAGGCGACGAAACAACCGATGCCCTTCTGGAACGAGTACGCGCAACGAATATGGCCGTGCTCGGTAACGGTTCTGCAACAGCATTTCGACAACGCATTGCATTTCTGCGCCACCACCAAGGCGACACATGGCCTGAGACTTCAAATGCTCACTTACTCGCAACGCTTGAAGAATGGCTAGTGCCGTTCCTTGCAGGTGCAACTTCACGCAGCGACCTTGCAAAAGTAGACGTCACAATGGTGTTGCAATCAACCCTTGGTTGGGATGCAAGTTCGCAACTTGATCAATTAGCACCAGCTCAGTTCTCTCCGCCGCGTGGTCAACCGGTTGACATCAACTACGCAGACCCAGCTGCTCCGATGATTTCCATACGAGTGCAACACCTCTACGGCGTCACCACTCACCCATCTGTTCTCAACAACACCATCCCGCTTCGCATTCAGCTTTTGTCGCCTGCACAACGGCCCATTCAGATCACCGCTGACTTACCTGGCTTCTGGAAAGGCTCTTGGGCAGAAGTGCGCAAAGAGATGGCTGGCAGGTACCCCAAGCACGATTGGCCCGTTGACCCGAGCGTATAGAGCGCCCTGAGTCGGTTCGTTCTAACCTAGGTGCATGCCAGATTTTGTCTTTTCAGAGATCTTCCCCTTAGGGCCAGATACCACCGAATACCGATTGCTTTCCAAAGATGGAGTGTCGGAAGTCGAGACCCCTCTTGGTACTTTCCTAAAGGTCACACCAGAGGCCATCACACTTCTTACGCAAACAGCTATGCGCGATATTGCGCACCTCTTGCGCACTGATCACTTGCAACAACTCAGCAACATTTTGTCAGACCCTGAAGCAAGCGCAAACGACCGCTTCGTTGCGCTCGACCTGTTGAAGAATGCCGGCATTGCAGCTGGCGGAGTTCTTCCCATGTGCCAAGACACTGGCACTGCAATTGTGAAGGGCAAGAAGGGCCAGTTCGTTATGACTGGCGGTGGCGATGAAGAAGCAATTGCTCGCGGTGTTTTCAATACTTACCAAACAAGCAACCTTCGTTACAGCCAGATGGCTCCCATCACCATGTACGAAGAGAAGAACACCGGCAACAACTTGCCAGCCGAAATCAAGATTGCATCAGTTGATGGCGACTCATACAAATTCCTTTTCATGGCCAAAGGCGGCGGTTCTGCGAACAAGAGCTACCTCTTCCAAGAAACAAAAGCATTGCTAAACGAAAAGGCACTACTGCCTTGGGTGTTTGAAAAAATGATCACACTTGGCACTGCAGCATGCCCTCCGTATCACTTGGCCATTGTTATTGGCGGCACCTCTGCCGAACAAGCAGTAGAGACAGCAAAGTTGGCTAGTGCCCACTACCTCGATTCGCTCCCCACTCAGGGCAGCGAACTTGGGCATGCATTCCGCGACCTTGATCTTGAACAAAAAGTTCTGAAGTTGTCGCAAGAAACAGGCATCGGCGCACAGTTCGGCGGAAAGTATTTCTGTCACGACGTACGCATTGTTCGTCTTCCTCGTCACGGTGCCAGTTGCCCTGTTTCGTTTGCTGTGTCATGCAGTGCAGACCGTCAAGCGCTCGGAAAAATCACACGCGATGGAATTTTCCTTGAAGCGCTTGAAACAGACCCAGCGCGTTTCTTGCCAGAAATAACGCACGAAGACTTGAGCGAAGAAGTTGTTCGCATTGACCTCACCCAACCAATGGATCAGATTCGTGCCACACTGTCGAAGTACCCAGTAAAGACTCGCGTCATGCTGACAGGACCAATGGTTGTTGCGCGTGACATTGCACACGCAAAATTGAAAGAGCGTCTTGATGCAGGTAATGGACTGCCGCAATACATGAAAGACCACTGCGTGTATTACGCAGGTCCTGCAAAGACTCCAACCGGAATGGCGTCTGGCTCATTTGGCCCAACCACTGCTGGCCGCATGGATAGTTACGTTGCAGAGTTTCAAGCCGCCGGCGGAAGTTTTGTGATGCTGGCAAAAGGCAACAGGTCGCGCCAAGTCACTGAGGCCTGCCATACCCATGGCGGGTTCTACCTAGGTTCAATAGGTGGCCCTGCTGCACGACTTGCCCAAGATTGCATCACAAAGGTTGAAGTCCTTGAATACGCAGAGCTAGGCATGGAAGCCGTCTGGAAGATTGAAGTGCAGGACTTCCCCGCATTCATCGTGGTGGACGACAAGGGCAACGACTTCTTTGACCAGGTGGGCGGCACCGGAACCCCGGTCCATCTCCACTAATCCTGGGCGGAATTGATTACCGATTGTTCACCCTGGACACCTTGATAACTTTTCAATGACAAGATAATCTTCCTACGTGGTGACTTTTGCCACACGAACGTCAGGAAAACCCATGAAGATTCGCGCCCTACTTGCCAGCTCAGTTGTACTGACTGGCTTTCTCACAGTTGTAGTTCCAAACACGGTGAATGCCGCTGCAAAACAGACCGTGAAGGTCTTCATGACTGGCGACTGCGCCGATGGCCAAATGGTGGAAGGCGTCGACGAAGACGACTGCGAAATCACTGTCAGCATGACTCCGAAAACAGCAAAGCGCAGCGCAGTACTTGAAGTTGCCTATGACACAGAAGATCCTGAATGGGAAGAACTTGATTCAGGCTCCACAAAATCAGGTCGACTTATCTTTGGGGTTTCGTCTACTGATGACGACGACGTATGGATGGACGGCGTTGTCATTTATCGCGTACGTGTGAAGAAGTCCGGCGTTAACAAGCAGTTCATTTCGAAGGAATACCAGACGGCATATACATCTGCCGAAGCAGCTGCAGACGATGAAAGCTTGTTGGAAGACATTGCGAACGAAGATCCGGAAGAGCAAGCATTCAACGAGAAAATGGATGCTGCAAAGAAGGACAATCAGCAAAAGATCAATCAGCAGCAGCCAAACCAAGACATCAAGCAGAACACCAATGGCAATAACCAGCCTCAAAACGGAGGCAGTGGACAACCAAGCAATGGTGGGCAGCCAAATAACAACAGTGGTGGCCAGCCGAACAACAACAGCAGTGGACAACCAAATAACAACACTGCCGGACAACCGAACAACAGTGGACCAACATCCCCTCCGACCGCTGCTCAGAAGTCAACAGAGTTCAACCGTGCGTGCGGAGCGACTCAGATAAGCAAGGAAACCTGCGAGAAAGCTATTGCAGCCAAGACAGGTGCAGAGGCAATTGCCGCTCTTGGTGCAGATGCTGAGAAGTTCTGTAAAGCACTTGCCATGATGGCGTGCAAAGACCTCATGCCGAAGATCTACATCGCTGCAGCAACTAGGAAGTAGCTATTCGGCTTCTGCGAAGCCAGGCCAGTTACCCATATAACCAATAAACGATTCACTAAGTCCTTCTGCGCGCAATGTGGCGCGTGGAACAGGCAACGTGCGCATTGCAAACCCAGGATCTTTTGCAAGGCGTGGGAAATCATGGTTTGTAACTGCCGCTCTACCGATAGCAACGATGTCTGCACCTGCATCTACTGCTCGTTGACAATCAGCTGCTGAATACAACTTGCCGGCTACGGCCAGTTTGGTTGCACCACGTTCAAGGTTGGCGAAAATGTCAATGAGAATCTTGCCATCGCAGTCCTCATCAACAGCAGCCTTGAAACAATCCCACAATGACATATCGATCATGTCTACTTTTCCAGAATCAACAAGCCGGCCGTACACCTCGACTATTTCAGAAGTCTTCATGCCAAAACGTTCAGGTGAAAGGCGAACAGCAAGGTTCAAGTCTGCGCCGCAGCGTACGCGGATGCCATCAACGATGTCAAACAGCACGCGTGAACGGTTCTCTAACGAACCACCATATTTGTCGGTGCGAACATTGAGCTCGGCATTCAGGAACTGACACAAGACATAATCATGGGCGCCGTGAAGTTCAACGCCGTTATAGCCAGCCTTCTCACTACGCACAGCAGCCTCAATAAACGCTTCCACCATTTCTTCCACTTCACCAGTGGTCATAGCGCGTGAATCCATCTTTTCATCAACACCAGAACTGACTGGCTGTCCGCCAATGAGTTCTTTCGGAGAGCGACGACCCGCATGGTGCAGCTGCACGAAAGACAGACTGTCTTCTTTGTTGATCGCAGCGGCCAGCCGCGTCAAGCCCTCGAGGTGTTGATCACCAAAGCAACCCAACTGACCGGCAAAACCTTGACCAACTGCCTGCACATGTGAGGCACATGTCATGGTGAGCGCAAAGCCACCCTGAGCACGCATTGTGAGCCAACGGAATTCATCATCAGACAATGTCCCGTCGACATGGCTTTGTTGGTTAGTCAGCGGAGCCAACATAAAGCGGTTCTTCATGGCTGGGCCATGAGCAAATGTCACTGAATCAAAGAGAGAAACCATGACTACAGCATTACCTTTCGACAATGCAGAACAAGAATTGAAGAATCAGTCGTTGATTTCCGTGGCTAATTCACCCAACCGAAGTTCGCCTTCACGGGTTTGACCGCCACGTTCCATGAAATTATTCATTGCGGTTATTGCTCGCGGATCAGAAAGTAACGCACTGAACTCCCCCGCCTCGGCAAGTAGATCTTCAACAATATGATCATCGGCACGCAAGATTGACCTCTTTGCAGCTTGTACTGCCTGCGGCGGGAACGATGCGATTCGTCGAGCCATTGCCAATGAATACTCAACAGGATTGTCGACTACGCGATTCACCCATCCCCACTTTTCAGCAGTAGCCGCATCAATATCTTCACTACCGAGAATGACCTCTAATGCTCGAGAACGCCCGACTAGACGCGGCAACCGAACTGTTCCGCTGCCCCCAGGGATAATGCCCAATGCCACTTCAGGCTGATTGAAAACCGCTCGAGAAGAAGCAAACCGCATGTCCATGCTGAGAGTGACTTCGCTTCCGCCACCGCCTACACGGCCATCTATTGCGCAAATCGTGGGCTTCGGCATCGTGCGGAAATTTTCACACATCTGATGGAAATCACTAAGTGCTGTCGGAGCAGGTCTGCCTGTGGGCAATAGCAGAATTAATGAAACATCAAAATGGGCGATGAAGAATTCCGGGTTTGCAGACGATACGACCACTGCTCGAACATCTTCGTCATCGCGAAGCTCGGCACTTACTCGCACCATTTCGGGATATAGAACAAGATCGAATAGGTTGATCGGTGGATTATCAATGATGACGTGAGCTACCCCATCCACCAACTCAACGGTTAATGACTGAAAGCCCGCGTAGTTCATGTTTACTTCAGCAGGCCCTTGATTGCTTCACGAGTGTTGGCGATTTCTTCAGGCGTTGCACCGAACTCCACAGCGGCGAAATCGGTAACCCCAATGTCTGCCAATGCCGCAACTCGGTCTTGCACTTCACCAATTGAACCCATGATGGCGATATCAGCTGGACCTGCTGCACCTTCACGGTCGAGCATGGCGCGATAGCTAGGCAACGTGCCGTACACCGCGAACACTTTGGCTGCGCGCTCTGCTGCAGCAACTTTGTCGGTTGTTACGCACACTGGGAGCGCTGCAATGATGCGAGGCGCAGGACGACCAAATTCGTCTGCTGCTTTGGTGATGGTGGGAATGGTATGACCAGCAAGGGTTGCTGGGCCTGTGCACCATGTGAGTGTTCCGTCAGCAAGTGCTGCGGTAACGCGCAACATTTGCTCCCCCAGAGCAGCCACTACAACTCCAAAACCATTCGAACCTTTTGCCTTGATATTTGCGTGCACCTTGTACGTCTCGCCATCAAAGTGAACTTTTTCGTTACGCGACAACGGCATAAGAACATTGAGGTATTCGCGAAGGTGACGCACAGGCTTGTCGTATGACATACCCATCATGTTCTCGATGACCACTTTGTGGCTGAGACCAATACCAAGCGTGAGGCGATTGCCAGACGCTGCAGCAACGGTGTGGCACTGCTGAGCAATTGCGTGTGGGTGACGCGGGTACGTAGGAACCACGGAAGTTCCCAGTTCAATTCGAGGAACCTCACGACCAACGATGGCAAGTGCTGTTAGAGCATCATGACCAAAGATATTTGGTGCCCAGTAACTGGCAAACCCATCTTGTTCTGCTGACCGGGCCTCGGCCACGACATCATCAACCGTTCCATCGTTAACTGCTCCACCAAAAATTCCGTACTTCATAGCGAGTGACGGTATCAGGGGTGTTGAAAGAATCCCTTACGAGAGGCTGACGAGGTCGAGCCATTCCTTACTGAAGTAATCCACTTGCCCATCAGGCATCAGGATCACTTTTGTGGGCTTAAGTCTCTGCACAAACTCTTCATCGTGGCTGACCATGATGATGGAGCCTGGCCATGATTCAAGTGCGTCAGCAACTGCTTCACGACTTGCAGGGTCGAGGTTGTTCGTAGGTTCGTCGAGAAGAAGTACGTTGTTGCGACCCACCATCAACATGGCGAGAGCGAGTTTGGTTTTTTCTCCACCGGACAATGAACCGGATTCTTGAAACACTTTGCTGCCCTGCAAGCCGAACATACCGAGCAATGCACGCATCTGGGTTTCGGTCAGTGCTGAACCTGCAGGCAATTCACGACGCATATGCCAAATCAGAGATTGATTTGGGTCAAGCGTGTCGTGTTCCTGAGCGAAGTAGCCCACTTCAACTTTGTAGCCCCACTCAATATCGCCAATGTTTGCTTGTGTTGCGCCAGCCAAAATACGAAGAAGTGAGGTTTTACCGGCACCGTTGAGACCAAGAACCAAAAGGCGCTCTCCACGACCCAAGTCGAACGACACGTCTTCGAAAATTGCAGGTCCGCCGTAACCCTTCGACAGTCCCTTAGTTGTGACAACAGTGATTCCACTTTGTGGCGGAGGAGGAAACTTCACTGTGAGTGCGCGATCTTTCTTACGCATGCCAGTTGATTCGCCTTCAATACGAGCGATGCGCTTTTCAATGCTGTGCGCCATGGTGGCCTTTGATGCCTTTGCACCGAACCTGTCAACGACTTCTTGCAAGCGAGCAACTTCTTTTGCTTGCAACGAAGCCTTCTTCTCTGCACGAGACTCATCTTCAGCGCGTGAACGCTTGTACTGCGTGTAAGTGCCGCGATATTCGTACACCATGCCGGTGTCGTCTTCATCAGGGCGGTCTAAGTGAATAACTCGCGTAATCGCCTCGTCAAGAAGTTCAAGGTCGTGACTAATCACCAGCAATGCGCCCTTGTAGTTACGAAGGAAATTGAGCAACCAGGTCTTTGCATCGATGTCTAAGTGGTTCGTGGGCTCGTCGAGAAGCAGCATGTCACTTCCGGCGAACAAAATGCGAGCCAATTCAACACGGCGGCGTTCTCCACCAGACAGAACTCCCAATGCGAGATCGAGACGGTCTTCCTTCAGCCCGAGACCAGCAGCAATAGAGCGGGCTTCGCTCTCTGCTGAATAGCCACCTTTCAGAGTGAACTCTTCTTCAGCTTTCGAGAACTTCGCAACGTTCTTGTCACTTGGGTCTTTCTCCATGACGACGCGAAGTTTCTCTAACCGGGCTAGGTCTGAATCAATGTTGCGACCAGACAACACGTGACCAATAGCTGATCGCGCTTCTTGCTCTGGCGAGGTACGAGGGTCTTGAGACAAATACCCGAATGCACCGCTGCGCATTACTTTGCCAGCAGCTGGATCATTTTCGCCACCGAGAACTCGGAACATAGAAGTTTTGCCTGCGCCATTGCGGCCAACAATACCGACCTTGTCGCGAGCCATCACAGTAAACGTGGCGCCTTGCACAACATTTTTTCCGCCGACTTCGACGGTGACATTCTGAACTTGCAACATGATTAACGAACCGTTGTCATTGTGGTGGTTGCAGGCACAGTGGAAGTAACTGCAGGTGCAAGCGTTGTGGAGCCGACAATGGTTGAAGCCGTTGAACCAGCGATAGATGTCTCGGTTGCCCCTGCAATCGTTGATGACGGCAATACACCAGTCACCAATGAATCATCAGTGAATTTGGACGGCAAACATGCCCCTGGCCCCGTGGGCGCCTCACCAAGTGCTGATGCAATTGAAGAGACAAGCACTTGTCGACCTGCATCAGTGGGGTGAATCTTGTCGCGGTTCAACACGCCTGTCTGCACAGATGTTGTGCTCCAGTCAAGAACAGAAACGTTCGGGTTCTTTGATGCCACAATACGAATCACTTGATTGACCTGTTGCATTGTGGGACGAAACAACGAAGCCGTCAACAACAGTGTTGGACGTGGAGCCAAGGATTTAACAATGGCGGTGAGATCTTTTTCGTACAACTCGGCACTTCCGCCGAAGTTGGTACCAAGGAATACAACTGCTGCGTCCCATCCTTCGTAAATGCGATCGCGTAAAACAGTGCGACCAAACCCAACCATCTGTCCGGCTTCCGCTTCGACTGCAACGCGCCACCCAAGCGGAACAAGACCTGCGCACATTGCTCCGCCATACCGGTTAGCAGTGCCAGCAAGAATTGAGTCACCGAGAACCAACAAACGGTTCCCGCTGGCAATAGTGCCAAGCACTGGACCATCAAGATTCGCAAGGGACGCACGAACACCGTTGACCACTACTGCGCCGCTGGTGGCGTTGATGCCAGGAATTCGACCGACATTTGTAAGCGTTAATCGAGTTGCATCAGCCCCGACCCCGAGACATGACGACACGATGCCTGAGAGGGCAATCAAAGTTGCAATAGTGCGAAAGCGGGGGGCTGACATGACCTCCCAAGGCTATTGGCTAATTGCCCCATAAAAGGGGCACCTTTGCTATTGCTTGTCGTTATTACGAGTTGCACGCAACTCATCACGAATTTCGACCAACAAATCGTTGGTGTTAAGAGCAGCCTTCTCTTTGTCATCATTCGAACGAAAACGGTTATAGAGCTTCACCACCATGAACAACGCCAATGCAACGAAGAAGAAGTTCAAAGCCGATGTGGCAAAGGCACCAAACGGAATATCGCTGCCATTGACAGTGAGGACCTTCTTAGAGAAGTCAGGTTGTTGCCCGCCAAAGATGGCACCAATGAAGCCTCCCAGGATTCCAGGGCCTTTATCGCTTCCTGCAAATGAGTCCACCACGGTTTTGAACGCAGCACCCATAACGAAAGCGACTGCCAAGTCAATGACATTTCCCCTATTGATGAATTCTTTGAATTCAACAATGACTCCCCGCTTCGCAAGGTTTTCTACTTTTGTGAAGATCTCACTCATTAGGAGCCGCTTTCTCAATCAGAACTAATGCTTCATTGAAGCATGCCCCGCCGCCTAAGTCATTGACCCCATCTGAAATCAAAGCATTCGACACCATTCCGTTAGCAACGTGACGCATCCATAAACCCTTCGGAATTTCACAAACCCCCACTCGCATGCGCGCATCGACTGACACAGGAAGTGTCACAGCACCGAGACTGTTTGATACGACAACAGTGTCTCCATCGGTGAGACTCCTCTCTGTTGCATCTATCGGATGAACTGAGACCGCAGCAGTTGGTGGGTCATATTCAGCAAACATCGAATTAACAGTTTTGGCAGTAGCTGATGTGAGAAGCCTCAGGAACAAACCAGTAGATCCTCGTCCTGTCATCGGCGAAGGCAGCGGCAATTCAGAATCTGGAGAGAACAAATGTGCTTTCATGCCATTAGGGAATACATCTCGAAACTGCACACTGTTTTGAGGCGTGAGCAACTCAGTGTTTTGAGCCACTTCGATATCTTCGACACGCGGTGTTGTTATTTGTAGGTCAAGTCGGGCTGCTAATTCACGGCCCAGCCAGTCATTACTGCGCGACTCACCTACGGGCTCAATGACCTTGTTGACTCGCTGCAATGAAAATGAACCATAACTTCCTGCAAAGTCTTCAACTTCGAATTGGGTAGTGGCCGGCAACACAACATCTGCATACCGTGCAGTATCTGTCATCACCTGGTCATGAACCACTGTAAATACTGCCTCATTGGCGAGCCCTGCCAACATGAGTTGTTGATTATTCGCCGTGACAGCAGGGTTAGCGCCTTGAATCAGAAGAACGGATGGTGCGTCATCTGAGTTAAGCCAACGACCTACATGATTCATGTTTACAACTGATCGTGCGTCTTGTATTTCGGGCAACAATGCATCAATTCGTGCCGACGATACCCGAGAGGTAGAAGCAAGAATTCCACTTCCCTCAACTCCGAAATGACCAGCAACCGCCCACATTGAAAATATTGCGAGCATGCTGCTGCCGCCATTGGCATTGCGTTCAACTCCCCACCCAATACGCAACATGGCGGGCGAGGAAGCACTAATGAGATCTACACATTCATTAAACACAGAGACATCAATGCCACATTCATCTGCAGCATCGTCAAGAGTCCATTCGCGACACACAGCAAGATATTCCTCAGAGCCACTGACATATTCGCGAATGAACGCTGAATTCAGTTTCCCTCTACGTTCCAGTTCGGCTGCAATTGCCATAGCGAACACAGCATCAGTACCTGGCAACAATGGCACGTGCAAATCAGCTCGATCCGCAATGCCTGTTACTCGAGGGTCAACAACAATGACTTTCCCCCCATTGGCCTTGCATTCATTAACAAGTGGCGGAAGGTGGGAGTTCGATGCGGTGGAGTTTGCGCCCCAAATGATGAGGAGTTTTGCTTTCGGAATCGACTGCGGGTTAGCCGACGAGAGCCCCGGAAAAACCTGTTGCCACGCGCGACCATACGTGAAGGCACAAATCGTGTGTTCAATTTCCGGAGCGCCGAGGCGGGCGAACAGCTCCAATGTCGAACCATTGCCTTCCACAATTCCGGAAGACGAGTTGTACAGGTATGGCGCGATGCTGTTGACTCCACGAGTAGCAATGCCTTGCTTGATTGTCAATGCAACAAGATTGAGCGCTTCGTCCCATGAAGCGACGCGGAATTCACCTGCTCCCTTTTTCCCCGTGCGAATCAGCGGAGTGGCGATACGTTCCGGCGAGTAAATGCGCTTGGTGCTCATTTGTACTTTTCGGCAGATAAAACCTGCAGTGAACGGATTTACATCTCCGTTCTTTGCAGCATCAATATCAGTAATCACACCATCAGTAACGGTGACATCAAGCGAGCACGCATCCGGGCAATCCAACGTGCATGCGGTGCGAACAACGTTGATTGTCATGACAATGCAGGGTCCAGTTCTTCAAACGTGTCGACATCACGCAATGACGGGAATCCGAACCACCAGACGCCAACTATGGCAAGCGTGGCGAGGCCGCCACCCACAACGGTCGCAGGAGTTCCGGCAAAGCTGGATACGGCACCAGATTCAAAGGCGCCCAATTCATTTGATGCGCCAATGAATACGTTTTCCATCGCCGACACGCGACCTCGTTTTTCATCTGGGGTCACAAGTGGCGCGATTGAACCACGAATGAACACACTCACCATGTCGGCTGCGCTGAGAATCAACACGGCCAAGAAGGCGACAACGTAGGAATGAGTCATGCCGAGGACAATTGTTGAGACCCCAAAGACACCAACGACGAGAAGCAGAATTCGTCCGACCCTTCGACGCACAGGACGAAACGCTAAGAAGATAGCCATTACCGCGGCTCCGATTCCACCAGCAGCACGCAACCATCCGTACGCTACGTCCCCAACATGCAGCTGTTCTTCTGCAATAACTGGCAACAGCGCTACAGCGCCACCAAACAACACAGCAAACAGGTCGAGAGAAATAACTGCCAGCAAAATGGGCGTCCGGCGAATGAAATGGAAACCTTCCATTGCATGTTTCACAGTTGGCCGTTCAGCAGCTTCCTGACGAGCCTTGTCATGAGGAATAGTGATGGTCGAGAGTGCGAGCATGCCCGCAACGATGAGCGCAGCAGACACCGCATACGCAATCCATGGGTCAGCTGCATACAGAAAACCACTGGCTGCTGGGCCGATAATGACTGCACCTGTCCATGTGGCGCTGTAGAAAGCAACGACACGAGGAATGCCACCTTCTGGCGCAATCATTGGACCCATTGGTCGCAATGCTGGCGACAGGAACGCTCGCGCAACACCAAACAAAAATGCAAGAACAAAAATTGGCATCGCACTAGTTGGCAATGTGCGTGCATAGAACACCAACCCAATCGAACACACGGCTTCGCCACCAAGAGCAATTAGCGCAACATGTTTACGGTTGAAATGGTCTGCAACAGAGCCCGTAACAAGTGCGAAAAGAACAGCAGGAGCAAATTCAGCAAGCCCAAGCCAACCGATATCGAGTTCTCGATCCGTGATATCGAAGACATGTTTACCAAGCGTGGTGGCTTGCAACATGATGCCAATGTAGAACGTGAGATTTGCCAACATCAGTGGCAATACACCTGGCGCACTAAGAACTTCCCGTGCAGTCAGAGTGCTTGAGTTGCTGTTATCACTCATCGAGCAGTCCAACCGCCGTCAACGATGACTGATTGACCTGTCATAAATGACGACGCATCACTGACCATGAACAACAATGCGCCATCCAGTTCATGTTCTGCCCCCATGCGAGGAATCGGCGAATTCTGCATTACATACTTTTGCGAGCTGTCATCAGTGTCCATACCAGCAGTCATTTCACTGACAAACCATCCGGGACACAGCGAGTTCACGCGTACGCCTTTTCGGGCCCACTGAACAGCAATCTCTCGCGACAAAGCAATGACGGCGCCTTTGCTAGCGGCATAGTTCGCTTGCTTGATTGGTGTTCCCGCAATCATTCCCAAGATCGATGCCACATTCACGATGACGCCGCTTCTGTTAGCAACCATGTTCTCACCGGCAAGTTTGCACAGATGCCAAATTGCAGTGGTGTTCACTTCCATTGTTTCTTCAAACATGTCGAGCGTCTCAGATTCAATTGCAATCTTGTGAGTAATGCCTGCATTGTTCACCAAGATGTCCACTCGCCCACACGTTGAGATGACTTCAGCAATTAGTGCCTCTCGGTCACTTGCGCTAGCGACGTCACATTTAATGGAAATCGAACCTGGAAGCTCCTTTGACAACGACTCCAAACGATCAAGTCGGCGAGCAGTCAACACAACAGTGGCACCTGCTGCATGAAGGACACGAGCAAAGCGAGCGCCGAGGCCAGATGATGCGCCCGTGACGATGGCAATCTTGCCGTCCACACGAAATTGGGAGACAGGGTCAAAAGAGGAAGAATTTGCCATGCGCCGAGGCTATTGCCCCGCGGCTCATGTGTCAGCATGGAAAACATGAAGGTTCGCATTGGCTATGGATTAGGGGTTCGTACCGCCCTCAATGACACAGGTTTTCTCGAAGTGGTTGACACTCTGGAGAAGCTTCGCTTTGACAGTCTGTGGCTCAGCGAGCGCATCGGAGGAGACGCCCCAGACCCCCTCGTTGCAATGGCCATGGCCGCTGCTCGTACCACGCGTCTCAAGGTGGGAATGAGCGTGATGGTTCTTCCAGGTCGCAACCCCATTGTGCTGGCAAAGGAACTCGCAACGCTTGACCGCATGTCGAACGGACGACTTCTTCCCGCATTCGGACTTGGTGTTGCCGATGTTCACGAACAACAAGCGTTCGGCGTTGAACGCACGAAGCGCGCAAAGATGTTTAACGAAGCACTCGCAGTTGTTCGTTCGTGCTGGATGGATGACGAAGTGACGTTTCATGGCGAGTTCTACAACTACGACAATTTGCGCGTGAACCCTAAACCAAAGCAACAACCGCCTGATGTGTGGCTTGGTGGCATTGCCGAAAGCGAACTGAAACGTGTTGGGCGTTTGGCCGATGGCTGGTTGCCATCATTCGTGACACCACAAGATGCTGAAGCAGGTTGGAAGACAATTACAACTGTTGCGACAGAACATGACCGTGAAATAGAAGACGAGCACTTCGGAGTGCTTATCCCCTATGTCATCGGCGAACCGCCTGCAGCATTACTTGCTGGGCTGAAGGCTCGCAGGCCAGACCTTGATGACGTATCTGTTCTGGTTCCGACCGGATGGGATTCATTAGCGCGCACCATCCAGCAGTTTGTTGACGTTGGTGCATCAAAGTTTGTTGTTATTCCACTGGCAGAACCATCATCGGTTCCTGACTGGAATTCACATTTGGAAGAAGCAGCAACGCACTTGTTGCCGCTACAAAACTAGTTACTTCTTTTTTGCTGGCTTTGTGAAGTTGGCACAGAAGTCAATGAGAAGTCGGGTGCCGTAGGCGGTTGCTCCACGGTTCAACCAACCACTATCGCTGTCGGCATCCATCGGGCCTGCGATGTCAAGGTGAGCCCACGGTGTTGAGCCAACAAATTCACTAAGGAACAATGCCGCAGTTGTTGCACCTGCAAGAGGGCCACCAATATTGCGCATGTCTGCAACGTTCGAATCAAGCATTCTGCGGTAGTCAGTAAACAATGGCAATTCCCACAACAGTTCGTCAGTACGTGTACTTGATGCTTTCAATTGATCAATAACGCCAACATTATTTCCCAATACTCCGGCCATTCTCTTACCAAGAGCTGCAAGGCAGGCACCAGTAAGTGTTGCAATATCAATCATGGCGTCAGGCTTTGACTCTGCGCCCAATGACAAACCATCGGCCAGAATCAGGCGACCCTCAGCGTCAGTGTTATGAATTTCAACAGTCTTTCCGTTGCGCATTGTGAGAACGTCGCCCAACTTCAAAGCACTTCCGCTTGGCATGTTGTCTGTGCACATGAGGTATGCAGTCACTTGAGTCTTGACTTTCATTGCACGCAAGGCACCCATGGTTGACAGCACTGCTGCTGCACCACTCATGTCCATCTTCATTGCTGCGTGGCTTTCATTGCTTGGCTTCAGTGAGATACCACCGGAGTCGTACATGACGCCCTTGCCTACAAGCACTACTTTGCCTTTGGCCGATGTTGGTGTGTAGACCAACTTCACCATGCGTGGCGGCTCTGTACTACCGGCATTGACACCAACGAGTCCGCCACAACCCATAGCAATCAGTTGATCGCGGTTATACACGGTGACTTCTAAGCCAGATGCGTTGGCAATGGCCACAGCATGATCTGCGAACTGGCGAGCAGTGAGATGTGATGGCGGAGTGTTTGCAAAGTCACGTGCGGTACACACTGCAGTTGACGTAGCGATTCCCATCAACATTCCTGCTTGAACATCAGCAGTTTTCTCAGCAGATACCAAAGTGACTGACGTAAGTTTCGCAAGACCAGACTTGTCGTTCTTCAACGCGACCCAACGGTGAAGTGCAAGCGCGATTCCTTCAACTACTGCTTGAGTCGATGCTTTCGCACTTCCGCGAATTACACCAGGCAACGTGGTTGCAATTGATTCGTATCGCGCACATGCACGAGCAGCCGATGCTGCAACATTGCGCAGCACACTTGTATTCAGATCACGCACATCACCAATACCCACAAGTACTCGCACTGCAGTTTTGCCAGCAGCAGGTGTCAACGTATGTGTTTGAGAAGTCTTGCCTTCAAAACCAAGCGCCGCTAATTGCGCGCGATTAAGCCCGACACCACTCGGAATAGGACCAGAAGCAGCAATCGGAATAACGATGGCTGCCACTTTGGCAGGAACGGACTTTGATACAGAAAAAGCAGTACGCATGACCCCACTCTATGTGGCGACGCTCACCGCGCTAATGCCGAAGTGACTAAAGACTCTTCACAGGGCGCGATGTGCCCTCTTGCCAACGTGCCATGGTCCATAACAAGTCAGACAATCTGTTGAGATACGGCACCACATAACTTGGTGGCGGTGCAGCAGCAAACGCCTGGCGCTCTGCGCGACGCACCGTGGTGCGTGCAAAGTCGAGCCAAGCAGAAACAGGGTGTTCGCCAGGCACTACGAACTCGGTCGGTGGATCAAACTTCGTATCAAGATCATCAATGATGGTCTCTAAACGGTCAACCATCTCAGACGTCACACAACTCTTGCCAGGGGTGAGTTTGTGGCGATTTTCTGGCAATGTGGCCAATTCAGCCATCAATACATAGAGGTCTTTCATCATTGGCACCACGATGGCGTCAACCTCAGAACCATGACCTGCAGCAGTGCGCACAAGGCCAATAACAGCCTGTGCTTCGTCAACAGCCCCGTAGGCACGAGGCAACTCACTGTCTTTCGGCACTCGGCCTCCATAAAAGAGTCCGGTCGTGCCGTCGTCGCCTTCCCGGGTGTAGATCTTTTCGCGAGCCATTCCATTGACTCTATGGCAAGTATCGTGGTGAGGTCATGAATCGTCAGCCCTATCTCGAAGCCGTCCGCGACCGAGTCATCGTTTTTGATGGCGCCTTCGGAACTTTTGTCCAAGATCTCGACCTCGGCCCTGCCGACTTTGGCGGGGAATCACTTGAGGGCTGCAACGAAATGCTGTGCCTCACCCGTCCTGATGTCATCGAGTCCATGCACCGGGCATTCCTTGATGCAGGCGTTGACGTTATTGAAACCGCCAGCTTCGGAAGTTTCTCTACCGTGCTCGTGGAATACAACATTCCGGAAAAGGCATACGAACTCAATGTGGCCGCCGCTGCAATTGCGCGCCGCGTTGCAGACACCTATGAAGTAGATGGTCGCCCTCGCTACGTAGCGGGGAGCATCGGGCCGGGCACAAAGTTGCCGAGCCTTGGGCACATTGATTTCGCTACCTTGCGTGATTCCTATGAAGAACAAGCTCGCGGCCTTCTTGATGGTGGCTCAGATCTGTTTCTCATTGAAACATGCATGGACTTACTGCAGATCAAGGCCGCAATGCAGGCCTGCCGTCGCGCAATGAAGAGCATCGGACGTGAAGTTCCTATTCAGGTACAAGTCACCATGGAAACAACAGGCCGAATGCTTGTCGGAACCGAAATTGGTGCTGCATACGCCTCACTACAGGCAATGAAGCCTGATGTAATCGGAATCAACTGCGCAACTGGGCCATCTGAGATGCAAGAGCACTTGCGCTACCTCAGCGAGCACTCCCTGATTCCTATCAGCGTGTTGCCGAATGCCGGATTGCCAAGCGTTGTTGATGGAAGAACTCACTATGACCTCACACCGGAACAACTTGCTGAATTCCATTTGCAACACGTCAGCAAATTGGGAATTGGCATTGTGGGCGGCTGCTGTGGCACAACACCAGAGCATTTACGTCAAGTAGTTGAAGCAGTGCGTGGAGTCACCCCGAAAGTTCGTACGCCAGAGTTTGAACCAAGCGTGTCGTCGCTGTACTCCCCTGTCACTCTGGAACAAGACAACAGTTTCCTCATCATTGGTGAGCGCACCAATGCAAACGGTTCGAAAGCATTCCGCGACGCAATGTTGCGCGAAGACTGGGACACCTGCGTCAAGATGGCCACCGAGCAAATCCGCGAAGGTTCACACGTTCTTGACGTCTGCGTTGATTATGTCGGCCACGACGGCACCGTTGACATGAACTCAATTGCTTCTCGTTTTGCTAGTCAAGCAAGCGTTCCATTAGTTCTCGACTCAACCGAGCCAGAAGTAATGGAAGCCGGCCTTCTACACACCGGTGGTCGCAGCATTTTGAACTCTGCCAACCT
>Ga0209296_1001450_pt1 | contig 18178 bp, 9 predicted proteins | sample S_130206_EF_Meta_FD_187319 | JGI IMG/M metagenome (GOLD analysis project Ga0209296, IMG submission 187319) | Freshwater microbial communities from Lake Simoncouche, Canada to study carbon cycling - S_130206_EF_MetaG (SPAdes) (version 2) | ecosystem: Environmental > Aquatic > Freshwater > Lake ...
CGGTCAAATCCTTGGAGTCCGCCTTGTACCAACGTCATTTGAGTTTTTGACTTCTGGTAGCTGCGAGCGTGAGCGAGTGGTGTTTCGACTATTATCCAAATATCACGAGACGTTGGCATTACGTATGGAAAAGCGCTCTTTGAGCCGCCGAGTTGAGCGGGTGGTGCAAGCTGATCTCATGCGTGAAAGGTAGGCGTCAGTCCTCTCCACGGCTTTTCCGATGATGTGGCGAGGGATGTTCCGGCACCAAGCGAGTTGGCTCATCCAGAATGTCGAGAATCGCGCGGGCACAAAAAACGCGGTCCCGCTTGCCGTCACCGACTTTGGCCAAAACGCCGCCAGCCTCCAACGCGACGATGGCGCGCATCACGGTGCTGTAGGCCACGCCCAAGTCCCTGCGCGCAGGCTCCAAGTGCCCCGCACGCTGACAGCGCTTCGTTGATTACCCACCCATACCCGATTGGCGGTCTCGATGCCCGCCGGAGGGAAAAATGCCCAGCTGGTGCGCCTGATTGACCGCAGCCGGGGCGTTGCGCACGCCAAGCCGTTCGTAAATATGAGCGACGTGTTCGTCGACGGTCGCGTAGCTGATCCTCAGTCGCTCCGCGATTTCCTTCTTCAACAATCCTTCGCCGAGCAGGGCGAGGATTTCCCTCTGCCGCTCGGTCAGCAGGCCGTCGGAGCTACTCTTGGACAACCGGGCTTTCAGCGTACTCAGGATGAAGCGGGCCACGCCCGCATCGAGCGACGCGCCTCCCTTCATCACCGATCGGATTCCGTCGGTGATCGTGCCGACGGTGGAGGACTTCAACAGGTAGCCGGAGGCTCCGAGTGAAATCGCCCGCAACACATCGGCTTCATTGTCCGACTGGGTGAGAATCATCATCTTCGCGGCGGGCGCGGCGGCGAGAAACCGGGGCAGTGCTTCGAGTCCGTCCATGCCCGGCAGGTGCAGGTCCAAGAGCACCAGGTCGGGCAACTCCCCGCCGACTCGATCCCTCAAGCTGCGCAACGCGATCTCGGCGGTGCCAAACTCGCCGGCGAGCTCGATGTCAGGCTCCTGTTTGAGAGCGAGGGCAATCACCTCGCGGTAGCGGGGATTGTCCTCCACCACCAAGACTCGGATTTTGTTTTTCATGGCAGGAATCCAAACCGGCGGCGTTTGAACCGCAAAACGATGCAGGCACCTTTCAACTCCGATGGACCGGCTTTGACCTCGGCTCCCAACAGGCGCGCCCGCCGATTCAGCGACGCGGGCACTTGGCCATCCACGCCGCGACCGTTGTCAGTCACTGCGAGCGTGATCGTGCCTTCGGCCGCCGACAGCCGCGTATGCGCGCACGTCGCACCGGAATGACGGATGATATTGATCAGGCTTTCCTGATAAAACAGGAGCAGGTCGATCCGTTTGCGGGGGGAGAGTTGCCGCAGCTCGGCCTCGCCCTCGAATTCGATTGAGTGCTCCAAGTCCGCCAAAATCCGCGTGGCCGCGTGGCGCATGTCGTTCACCAAATCTCCGTGCAAGTCCTCCGCTTCGAGCAGATTGGTGCAGTGGCGCGCCGCCTTGCCGGTGCGCTCGGTGAGCGACCGCATCCGTTGCAAGAGATCGCCCAAGCGCTCCGGTGCCGCCCGGGCCGACAGCGCAAGATCGCTGAGCAGACCGATGGCGTGCAGGTCGGCCCCCAGTTCGTCGTGCAGGTCGGCCGCGATCCGTTTGCGGGTCTCCGCGATCACGCGTTGTTGGCGAACGCGGTTAACCAAAACGATAACCACCACTCCGCAGGCGAGCACCGCCGCCAGCCCAGCCAGGCGCGCGACGTTGGTTTTCTGCCGGGCATAGCGCCGATTGAGTTCTGAGCTGACCAGCGGACGCTCACGTTCCAGTTCGTGCCGCAGCGCCAGTTGATTCAACCACGTGCGAACGGGTAAGATTGTGCCGTAGAAATTCCGGCCATCCGTCAGGCTGGAGAGGGAGCGGGCGGGATCTTCGGCCTTGAAGTTAGCGACGACGGGTTGATGCAGCGCGACATTCCGCCCATCCGAAAACAGTTCGATCTCGGCAAAACCCAGCCGCGGGGTGCCCGCGGGGAAGAGTTGGTCGTGGTTCATGGTGACGGCGACCAGGCGCACGTAGCGGCAGAGCGTAGTGGGAAACGTCTCCATCAGAATCGGTCCGACGTCGTAGAGGGTGTCGTGGCGCAATTCGACCAGCAACCGGGCATCCGAGAAATCCGCCGTGTTGGCCCCTTCGACGCGGAGCACTCGCGGGAGGCCAGTATCGCCGGCAAAGGCCTGCGGCACGGTGTCGCTCTGGTCCACGGCATGGAGGTGCAGGCGGGACAGTGGAAAGCGCTTACCCAGATCGAGGGTCAGGGTGGGCTGGTCGCCCAGCTCCGACGAGCTAAGGTAGGCCACGCTCTTTTTTCCCGAGGCGGCCACCATCAAATACGGCAGGAAACCATCCACGACCGCCGCATCCGGCCAGCCCGGTGCAATACTGCGTTCGCGACTGCTGGGGTAGCGCACCGATTTGTGCAGAGCCACGTTCTCCTCGCCGCTGAAGGCGAGGATCTCCGAAAACTGGAAGACAAACTTCGCGTCGAATTCCCGTCGGGAAAGAATCGTGGCCTCGAGGCGTATCCAGGAAGCTTTTACTCCATGGCAGGGTATGACCACCGGGGCGATGCGGGGCAGCAGGCCATCGCGGTCAGTAAATGCGCCGACGATTTTTCCGATGCGGTCCCCGCTGGCCCCGGCCCGCAAACGAAACGCCACGGGAAAGCCATCCGCCTGGAAGCCGTTGACCCCATCGCGCCGGATCGCGGGCACCACCACGACTTGATCGAGTGGCACCGCGTCGCCGAATTCGATTTCCACCCACTCGTCCTGCTCGGCGGTGTCGTAGCCGCGGGAGCGGGAGCCAATGGCCCCGACCCCGCCGCCGAGATTGTAATTGGCCAACTGCGCCAGCTGCCCGTCGATTTCGTGCAGACGCGTCTCGAGCAAGGTCAGGGAAAGGTCCTCCGGCGCGACCGCGGCTGAAAGGGTCGACAGCATCCCGGCCATCAAAATTGGGGCAAATTGCCGGGCCGTCGCGCGCATCGACCCTTACAACACCGCGCCGTCCCAACAGTCTAGCCGTTTCCGTTACCACGGACCGCACGCCCCTTCGCCCCCTGTAAACACAGGGTAGGCACGCGCTCGTTATCGGGATAGTCTTCTGAGATTGAATAAAGCCGCAGTGGGCAGCCGGTGAAAAGGCCACCGCTCCCTGCTTCGATCTTTTTAGTTATCCCCCGCTAAGTTCCCCTCAACCCCGCCCCTCCCTGACCCGCACCGTACCCCATGATGAAACACCTCTCACTTCGCTACCGTCCCACCTGCCTGACCACCATGGTTGGCGGCGCTGCGTGTCTCGCCTCCGCCCAAACCGTCCGCCGCCGTTCGCGATGACGATTCTTCGTCCGACTCGACCGCTCACCATCCAATCTCATCCCCACCCCAAAATGATTCGTCCACGCCGACGCTACGTCCTCATTTTCGCTTGCTGGGCCTTGATCGGTAGCCAGCTCCCCGCCCAGCAAGCGCCTACCCCGCAAATCTCCGCCAAGCCTGCGTCGCCTGAAACGACGTCCGAGATTCTTAAGTTGTCCCCCTTCGTCGTCGATTCCGCTGCGGACCAAGGCTACTATTCCTCGCAAACTCTCGCCGGGGGTCGCCTGAAGACGGACCTCAAGGATGTCGCCACCTCCGTGCAGGTGGTGACCGACGTCATGCTGCAGGATCTCGGCCTCACGAATCTCAACGACGTCCTCGCCTACACGACGAATGCCGACGCCCTCGGCGCGTTGAGCAACTACGTCCAAGCGTCGGACAGCGTTGGCGACGGCACGCTCAGCCAGTCGGACGCCCGCCAAGATCCTGCCTCGGCCAATCGTGTGCGCGGCATGGCAGCGCCGACCCGGACGACGAATTATTTTCAATCCGACATCCCGTTCGATGCCTACAACTCGGGCCGCATCGACATCAACCGCGGCGCCAACTCGCTCCTCTTCGGCCTGGGCTCACCGAGTGGCATCATCAACAACAGCGTCTCGAACGCAGAATTCCGCGATTCGCTGAAAATCGATTTCCAAGTTTCGACGCAGAATTTTCAGGACAACTATTCCCGCCGCGCTTCGATCAACCTCAACAAAGTGATCGTGCCCAAGAAACTCGCGCTGCGCGTCGCCGCCCTCGAAGACAAGGAGGAGTTCATGCAACAGCCCGCCCACACCGACACCGCACGGAAATACGGCGCGCTCAAGTTCAAGCCCTTCGCGCAGCACCAAATTCTGTTCAATGCGAATTACGAGACGGGCCGCATCTCGGCCGTCCCCGTGGATCGCCTCGGTCCGCTGACGACGCTCGATACGTTTCTCAACGATCCCTACGGCAATCGTTGGGCCGGTGTCGCCGGCTTGGGCGGCATGCCGGGTGTCACCAACGCCACCGGTCGCCGCGTGCAAAACCCCTTCGTCACGGTCTTCACGAACAACACCGGCGGCGCCGCCGGCTATCTCGGACGGTTCACCAACGGCACGGTCATCCCGGAAGCCCCCTACGACAAATTTCTCAAGCGCAACGGCTGGGCCTCGGTCTATGACGGCACCGAGACTCCCGACGGCCTGGCGGGTCGGGCCGTCCACACCGGTTGGAACGGCAGCCGTGTCGCCCTCGGCAGCCCGACTTTCGACCCGGATCGGAACCTCGCGGGTGTGAATCAGTCGGTGCTCGTGCGAAATCTCTATCTCAACGAGATCCCGCTCGCCACCTATGACGGCTACACCAAGCAGGGTTTGCTGAACGCCGACGTGTTCGATTTCAACCGTCACCTCCTCTCCGGTTCGAGCGACAACTACCGGAATAAATTCAACCGGGCGATGTATTCGCTGGAGGCGGTTTCCAAGAGCGGGAATTACGGTATCGAACTCGCCTACGCCGGAGAGAAATGGACGCGCGATAGCTTCGTCGCCGTCGATGCGCCGGCGATCGACATCGACGTCAACTACACCTTTCCCATCGGGCCCAACGCGCTCTTTGGCCCCACCAATCCCAATTTCGGGCGGCTCTACTACTACGCCGCGTCGGCCAATCGGACGGTGAACACCGACCAGCGGGATGCCATGCGTGGAACGGCCTTCGCCAAAATCGATTTCGCAGAAAAATTCCGCGGCGGAATATTCCGTTGGCTCGGGCGACACAATCTCGCCGCGCTCTGGGACCGGAATGAAAAAAATTCCCGCGCGATCACCACGAAGCCGTTCGTCTTCGGCAACGACGCCGCGTTTCACCTGCAAGCCACCGATGCCACGATTTTCCAACGCCAGTGGTCGGGGATCTTCTACATCAGCGCCCCCTACCTCCAGGCCTTCGAAAATCCGAACTTCAAGTTGTCCGACTTCAAGACCGCCGGCTCGGCGCCCAACACCACGGTGGAGTTCCCGAAAAACTACCAAATTCCCCTCGCCTATTTGAATGTCGGCAATCCCGCCACCCAAGCCGCCGCGACCACCGTGCGCGGCGACGAGACCACGCAGGTCGGCCAGTTCTCCCCGGCCTTCCAGCCGTTCGGCGGCACGCTGACGAAAACCACCACGACCTCGATGGCCTTCAACACGCAGAGTTATTTCCTCAAGGACCATCTCGTCGCAAATCTCGGTTGGCGCAGCGATCAGGTGAACCTCATCCGCAACGGAAATCCGCCCCGCCAGTTTGATTCCATCCCTATCCTCACTCCGGACGTGTTCAATCTGGACGGCACGCCGACTCAAGTGATCAAGAAGAGCAACTTTGCCTACGGCCTCGTGCTCAAGGTGCCCGACAAATGGTTGCGCCGCGACATGAGCCTCTCGTTCCACTACGGCGATTCGAAGAACTTCGTCCCGAATCCGGGTGGCTTCGATTTCCAAGGCAATTCCGTGCCGAGCGCCTCGGGTTCGACCAAGGACTTCGGCGTCACCATCGGCCTAAAGAATAACAAGCTCGTCGCGCGTCTCAACCACTACCGGGGCGTGGTGGCGAACGACAACTATGCCGGGACAACCCGGGCCGTCGGGCTGTATGTCAACGCGGCGGCCCGCAACTTCGGCGCGTTTTTCACCGACATCGAAAACTACGACCAGAACCGCGACGGCGTTTTCGACCAGGTCGACGGCGTGGACCCCGACAAAAACAAGAACGGCATCCTCGATATCGTCGAGCCAGGAGGGGCCAAATTTGTGCCCGGGGCGGAATACATGACGCTCAAGGATTTCAACACCCTCTACAAGCAATGGGACACGTATTGGAACGCCTTCGCGCGCGCCCGGGCCGAAATGACCTTGATCCCCAGGACCGCGACCGCCGCCGCGGATGCCAGCAGCGGCGGAGGATTGTCGCTGGTCCTGACCGATACCAACGATCTCACGGCCGAAGGCTATGAATTCGAGCTGACCTACAATCCCACTCGCAACCTGCGGCTGTCCTTCAACGCCGCGCAGCAGAGCGCGGTGCGCTCGAACGTCTCTCCCCGCCTGGGCCAATTGCTCAAGGATCTCGTCGACAACTATAACGTAGTGGCGACCGGGACCCGGCTCCGGACCGGCATTGACCGGCTCAGTCTGCCGCTCTCGGCGCCGCTGGCCACCGATACATTGGCCGGGGCACCGCTGCGCGATCCGACTATCGGCCAAGTTTATTTCATCCAACAGGCGCTGGCGGGCTCATCCAGCCCGGAGATTCGCAAATACCGCGCGAACTTCGTCGGCAATTATTCCTTTTCCGAGGGACGCATCAAAGGCGCAAATCTCGGCGCCGCCTTCCGCTGGCAGGACAAGGCGGCGATCGGCTACCCGAATGCCCGGCTGACGATCCCCGGAACCACCACCGTGGTCCCGATCAAGGATGTCGCCCATCCCTACTTCGACGATGGCTCCAAATTCGTCGACCTGTGGGTGGGCTATCGACGGAAGCTCTTTCAAAACAAAGTCGAGTGGCGGGTGCAGGTGAACGTCCGTAACGTCCTCGCCGATGGGGATCCCGTAGTCGTCCAGGCTCAACCTGATGGTTCCCCCGCCCGCGTGTCGCTGCCCGTCCCGCGGCAAGTCGTGCTGTCGAATACCTTCACTTTTTGATCAGCGACCAAAATACACGCTGACCGTTCACTCCTCCAACCGCCCGTGAAACTAACCTACGCTGCCGACCGCAGTCGACGCGACCTTCGAAAGCAACGCGCCCCCGCAAGACGGAGCGAAGCAGGATGGCGACCGATGAGAAAAATTTCGTCATACCTCGCCGCGGCGCTGCTCACGGCGCTGACCTGCTCGGGTGCAGCCGACACCCCGGGCGCAGTGCCGGTGGCGGAACGTTTCCCAGATTTCTCCTGGGACCGCGTGCCGCTTTACATGCACATCCGGAAGAGCACCGGATTGACGCCGGAGGAGCTGCGTTATCTGGCCGGGTTTCCGCTCATCGCTTTTGAGAAAACCACCGGAGCGACGGACTACAGCTCGACCGAAAAGGGCACGCTGGAAGCCGCCCGCGCGGTCAAGCGCCTCAATCCTGCCGCGAAGATTCTCTATTACCGCAACGTCATCGTTCACTACGGCGGCTACGCTGCCAACGCACAGCTCGCGGCCATTCCCGACGCGTTTCTGGTCAGCCACGACGGCCGGGGCAAACTTGTGCGCAATGCGGTCGAGGCCTACGATCTCACTAACCCGAAGTTGCGCGACTGGTGGGTCGAAAACGCGCGCCAGCTCTGCGCCGATCCGGCGATCGATGGCGTGTTTCTCGACGGCAACGTCAAGGTGCTCGAGCCCGACTATCTGCGGAAGGATCTCGGGCCAGAGCGGAAGCAGGCCGTCGTCGAAGGGTATCACGCCATGATGGCAGCGACCCGCGTGGCGCTCGGTCCGAAAAAACTCATGGTCGCGAATCTCGTGCGCGCCCGATTTCCCGATGCCGGACTCGGTTGGTTGGGCGCCTTCGACGGCTCCTATTTCGAAGGCTTTGAAACCACGGTGGGCACGATCCCCCGCGAGGACTATGTCGCCAAAGGAATCGCCGCCGCTCAGGAGGCGGCCCGCCGGGGAGTTATCGTGGCATTCACTGCCGGCATGGGAAAACTCGCTTTGGGCGAAACCGGCAACGCGCAGCTGACAGATGAGATTCGCAACCGCGCCACCCAGGAGGCGGAGACCCAACGGCGGCTCACCTACTGTCTCGCGATGTTTCTGATCTGCGCGGAAAAATATTCCTACTTCCTCGCGCACGACGGCTACGATGCGACCAAGAGTTCGACGTGGCTGAAGCGCCCACCCGAGTTTGAGCGCCCGCTGGGGCCGCCCACGGGAAAGGCGCAGCGGGAGGGCTCCATTTATACCCGAGAATTTCGCCAGGCCTCGGTGTGGCTCGACGTCAAAAACGAGCAGGCGCGCATCACCTGGCATTAGAGGGTGAAAACAAGAACGTCTCCGTGAAACGCACTCTTATCCTCCTCACCACCCTGCTGCTCGCGCCGCTGGCTGCGCTGCACGCCGCCGATGGTCTTCCGCCGTTCAGTTGGGACCGCGTCCCGCTCAACCTTCACTTCGGCAAGCGCACCACCGATCTCACAGACGCAGAGATCGAATTTGTCGCCGGCCACAGCTCATTGATCGCGCTCGAAAAGGGCCACGGCGCGTCCGTGCATGGCAGCACCGAGGCCGGCATTGCCGACTCCGCGCGCCGCATCACGCAGCGCAATCCCGCCGCCAAAGTCCTCTTCTACTTCAACGCCTTCATCAACTGGTCGGGCTACGATGCGTTCAAAACCTACCGCCCCGAATGGACGCTCCGCACCACCACCGGCGAGATCGTCAAGCACCCCGGCGGCACCGCACGCCCCGACCCCTCCAACGCCGAGTTCCGCGAGTGGTGGTCGGAGGTAGTCGCGAAGGCGAACCGCTCCGCCCCGCTCGGCGGCGTCTTCGTGGACGCGCTGCCCCAGGCGCTCACGCCCGCACTCGCGAAACAAGTCGGTGATGCGAAGGCCCGCGCCATCGTGGCCGGCCTGCGCGAAATGCTGGCCCTCACCAAACGCAAACTCGGCCCCGACCGTCTCGTGCTCGTCAACGGCCTGCGCACCACCGATTTTCGCGAGATTCTCGATTGGGAGGGAATCGACGGCGTGATGATCGAGCACTTCGGCGGTTTCAAAACCGCCGCGCCCACCGACATCAAAGCCGACCTCGATTCCATCGCGCTCGCCGCCGCCAAGGGAAAGTTCGTCGTGATCAAGGGCTGGCCCGGCTTCAACTGGACCGAGAGAGAAGCGATGCAGCGCCCTGCGGCTGAGCTGCTGAGACTCGCGCGCGAGCGCCTCACGTTCCCCCTCGCCTGCTTCCTCGTCGCCGCGCAACCCGGCTCGCACTTCTGCTACTCGTGGGGCTACGTCCACGATCACGGTATGCTCGAACCCTACGCCGAGTTCGACCGCCCCCTCGGCCCGCCCAAAGCAGAAGCAAAATGGCAGGGCCTCACCGCCACCCGCGAATTCGCCCACGCTTCCGTCACCGTCGACCTCACGACCAAACAAGCCCGGATCGACTGGCACTGATCTGCCCCGCCACTTTCACCCATCCCCCCATGCCCCGCCTCCGCTCCCTTCTCCCTCTCTCTCTTTCCCTCCTGCTCTCCCTCTCCGCCACCGTCGCGGCGGCTGCCCCGAAACCCCATGTCGTGTTCGTCTTGGGCACGCTCCACTACTCGCCCGAACTCACGATGCCGCTGTTCGCGCAGGAACTGGAGCGCTTTGGTTTTCGCACGACCCTCGTCAGGGGAGAAGGCGATCCGGAGAAAAAGACGGAGAACGTTCTGCCAGGAATCAGTGTCCTCGCCGAGGCGGACGCCGTCATTTTCTTTCCACGCTTCCTACAGTTGCCCGATCGGGAGTGGCAGCCGATTGAGGACTACCTTAAGTCCGGCAAACCGGTCATCGGGCTTCGCACTGCCTCGCACGCCTTCAAGTATCCCAAGGGCCACCCGCGCTATAACTGGAATGATGATTTCGGCCGACGGGCGCTGGGCACGCCCTACATCGTGCACCAAACGGGCACGACCCAAGTCAGCGTGATCCCGAAATACCGGAAGCACCCCATCATGAGTCACGTCACCAAGACGCAGTGGGTCTCCCCCGGCACCCTCTATTTGACGCGCCTCCAAGGCGGCTGCGTGCCACTTCTCATGGGCACGGGCAAAGGCCCCTTCCGATTGATGGAAAAAGAATTCGGCCCTGTTCAGGTCAACGAATCGGAAGCCGACATCGTCGCGTGGGCGTGGCAGAACGAATGGGGCGGGAAAGTGTTTGGCACGTCGCTCGGCGATCCGGGGGACTTCGCGGAGGAATCCTTTACCCGTATGCTGGTGAACAGCGTGTGCTGGGCCGTGGGCAAGCCGCTGCCCGGGCCGGACGAAAAGATCGCGACCTGGCAACTGCAGCGCACGGACAAATGATCTCTGTCCAGCCATCCTTGACGCCCCAACCGGGAGGCCGCGTCCGTCGTGTTGCGAATGCGTTCGCCCTCGCGTTCGTCAGTCTTATCACCGTGGCGTCGTTCGCCGGCTCGGCCATCCGCCCCGGTGATCGCGTCGCGATCATCGGCAATACCTTGGCGGACCAGCTGCGGGTGCACGGCTATTTCGAGACCTTTCTCCTGCAACTCCCGGCGGAGCCGCGGGTGTCGGTCCGCAATCTGGGTTGGGCCGGCGACATGTTGTCCGCCCGCGACCGGCCGACGAATTTTCAGACCGAAGAGTCGGTGCTCATCGCCCACCAAACCGACGTCATCATCGCGTGCTTCGGGCTGGGCGAGTCGTTCGCCGGCACCGCGGGCCTCCCCGCTTTTCGCACCGCGCTCAAAGCCTTCGTCGATTCCCACCGCGGCCGGAAATACAACGGCAAAACGGAAGTCCGCCTCATTCTGGTATCGCCGATCGCCTATGAAAATCTCGGGACGCTGACGCCGGAGCACGAGCGTCGGAACCGCGAACTCGCCGACTACACCGCCGCCATGGAGCAGGTGGCGACCGGACAGGAATTGCCTTTCGTCAATCTCTTCCAGCCCACCCGCGAAATCATGGCGGACGCATCCGCTCCGAAACTGACCACCAACGGTATTCACCTGAACGCCTACGGCTATTGGGCTGTGGGCCGAATGCTCACTGCGGGAGTCGCTACCATTCCGCCTCCGTGGGCGCTGCGCGTCGACGCCTCCGCTCTCCGGGCGACCAGCGACGGCGTGACCATTATGCAGGTAGAACCGGTGGCCGGCGGTGTGCGCTTCTCCGTGCAAGAGCAGCGCCCGCCGACCCTCGCACCGCCGCTCAAGGGTCCCATCCACGCAGCGCTTCAACCTCTCCGCGATACGCTCGCGGTAGCGAACCTCGCACCCGGCGAATATCTCCTGACCATCGATGGTCAGCCCGTTCTCACCGCGACCGACGACCGCTGGGCTGCCGGAATTGCGGTCGACACGTCGCCACGTCACCGCGAGGCCGAGACGTTCCGACAAGCGGTGAACGACAAGAACCAGCAATTTGTCTACGGCTGGAAAGCGCTCAATCAGGTTCACATCGTGGGCGAACGAAAGTCCTCGCCGAGCGGCCAAGCCCTGCCGGCTGAGGTCATCGCGTTCAAACGTCTCGCCGACGAGCAAGACGAAGCCCTGCTTCGGCGGCCCGTTCCCCTCGCTCTCACTCACACCTGGCAGTTGACGCCCGCCACCCGCCCGAGTTCTCGCCCATGAAAACGTTTGTTCCCGCCCTCACGTTATTGCTCTCGGCCGCGACCGCCGTTTTTGCCCAGGACGCGAAAGGCATAAAAATCGAAAATCTCGCCAACGCCGACCTGAGCCTGATGGTCAATCACGATCCCGCCGCCGAGCACGCGAGTTTCGATTTGCTCCCAGGCTACGAGGTCAACCTCTTCGCGGCCGAACCGATGCTGGCGAACCCGACGCACATGGTGTGGGATTCGCGCGGCCGGCTGTGGGTCACGTGCTCGTGGGCCTACCCGCAGTTGAAGCCGGGCCAAGTGGCCAACGACAAGATCATCATTCTCGAAGACACCGATGGCGATGGCCGGGCCGACAAGTCGACCGTTTTCGCTGACGGACTCTATATTCCGACCGGCCTCGAACTCGCCAACGGCGGATGTTACGTCGGGCAGTCGCCCGACCTGCTCTTCTTAAAGGATACCAACGGCGACGATGTAGCCGACGTGCGGGAAGTTGCCCTGACCGGCTTCGGCATCGAGGACAGCCATCACTCGATCCACGCGTATCGGCGCGGGCCGGACGGCTGGCTCTACTTCCAAGAAGGCGTCTTCCTCCACACCCAGGTGGAGACCCAGCACGGGATGGTGCGGAATTTCAATGGCGGTGTTTACCAGTTCAATCCCCGCAGCGGCGAGTTCCGCATCTTCGCCAAGGTCAACGTCGGAAATCCGTGGGGTCACGTCTTCGACCGCTGGGGCCAGTCGTTCCTCGTGGACAATCCGCGGGTCGGCTATCTTTCGCCCTCGACCGGCAACAGCGGGGAGCGGCTCAAACTCGCCCAGCTGCTGGTGACGGAAAAACAATGTGGCGGTGACCTGGCGTCCGGTTCGCATCTGCCGGAGGAAATTCGCGGACAGCTCCTGACCTGTCGGTTCAAAACTCGCACGGTGGTCCGCTATGAATTCATCGAGGACGGGGCGGGATTCAATTCCAACGTGCTCGCACCGATCATCTCGTCGCGACATCCGAACTTCCGCCCCATCGACGTCAAGATCGGTCCGGATGGAGCCATCTACGTGGCCGATTGGTATAACCCGATCATCAACCACGCTCAGCACGACTTCCGCGATCCGCGCCGGGTGGAGGAGCGCGGTCGCATCTGGCGCATCACAGCGAAGGGTCGCCCGCTCGTGAAGAAACCCGTGATCGCCGGCGCGCCGATCCCTGCGTTGGTCAATCTCCTGGGGAGCCCCGAGGACTGGAACCGCCACCAAGCGCGCCTCGAATTGAGCGGACGCGATCCCGGTGCCGTCGCGCTCGAACTCGAGCGCTGGGTCGGCCAACTCGACCGCAGCGATTCCGCCTACGATCACCACCTCGTCGAAGCGATGTGGGCCTATCAAAACATCGACCGCCCCAATGAGCCGATCCTCCAACGCGTGCTCGCGGCGTCGACCGGCCACGCCCGCGCCGCCGGGGCACGGCTCATCCGCTACTGGCACCCGCACGTCGCCGATCCGGTCGCGCTGCTCGCGCGTGCCGCCGCCGATCCATTTCCCCGTGTGCGGATGGAGGCAGTTCTCTCAGCAGGCTTTGTGCCGAAAGCCGAGGCCTTTCCCGCAGCTCTCGCGACGCTGGATTTCCCGAAAGACCCCTCGATCAACTTAGCCCTCACCCAAACCGTTGCCGCCCTCGGTCCTTATTGGCGGCCGGCGCTGGCGGCGGGGAAACTGGAGTTTGCACAGGCGACCCACCGCGAGTTCGCCCTCCGCGAGGTCGGCGTCGGTTTCGAAAAACGTCTCGCCGACTTCCTCGCCAAGGACACGACCAACCCCAGAGAACTGGCGGAGATCAAGGCGAGGTTGATCGGGGAGAAAAGCACGCCGCAAATGCGCCTTGTGGTGGACGCGATGATCAAACGGGGACGGCCGCGGTCGCGGGACTTCATGATCGAGCTGCTCGACGCGTTGCACCAAGTCGCGCAGGGCGGCGAAGTGCAACCGGATCCGGGAATTGCCCGGCTGCGCACCCTTCTTGCGAATCCTGACCCAGCGATCGCGGCCGCCGCGGCGCGAACGCTCGGAGCGTGGAAGGTCAGTGCGGCGGCTCCGGAACTCCTGGCCCTGATCCGCGATGGCCAACGCCCCGACGACGTCCGCGCCGCGGCGGCTTTGGCGCTCGCGCATTTGGAGCGACCCGAATCCGTCCAGGATCTGCGTGGACTTGCCACGAGCGGCGACATCGAGAGCCGCTATTTCGCGGTGCGCGGTCTCACCGTCACCGACCTCGCCGGCGCCGGGTCGGCGGCGGCCATGCTGTTGGCCGAAGAACCCGGTCGGGCTGATCCGGCAGGACTCGTGGCGGGGTTCCTTCAGCGCGACCGCGGTCCGGAGGTTCTGGAGCGCGCTCTCGCCGACCGCACGCTCCATCCCGCCGTGGCGGCCAACGTATCCGAGTATCACCGCCGCACTGGCCAGTTGCCGCCGAAGTTGGCGCAGCGATTTCAGGTTACGGCTACGGGCTCCCTGAGTGCCACCCTGCTGCGCGAAAATCGCGCGGCCCTCACGGCCGACGTCGAGCGCCTGGGTGATCCGGTGCGCGGCGAGCAGATTTTTCGCCGCCCGGCCGCCGCCTGCGTCGCCTGCCACGCGATCGGCTCCGTCGGTCCGGCCCTCGGACCCAACCTAGCCGGCGTGGGCGCGGCCGCAGAAACGGGCTATGTCGTGGATTCGATCCTCGAACCAAACAAGGCCATCGCCGAGCACTATGAAACCACCATGGTTGCGACGCGCGACGGCACGGTGCGGGTCGGCGTGATTGCGACCAAGGGCGAGCGCGAGATCGTGCTCCGCGATCCGGCGGACGGTGGCAAGGAAACCCGCATCCCCGTCGAGACGATTCGGGAAATGAAGACGATGGATTCCCTCATGCCGGCCGGACTCGCGGACCAATTGCAAAGCCGGCAGGAATTTCTCGATCTCTCGCGATTCGTCTCACTCCTCGGTCGGCCGGGTGCCTACGCCAACGACGAAAGCCCGGTCATCCGCAGATGGCGCGTCGCCGCCACCAAGGGCTTGTTGCCGCCGTCCGACGAGGACTCGTCCTGGGTGACCGAGTATAGCTATGTGAGCGGCGAGTTGCGCGTCGCCGGCCTCGAGCCGGGCAAACCGTTCGACGCCCGCGGTCACGTGCAGGTGCAAGTCGCGGGCGCGGTGGTTTTGAAACTCAACACCGCGACGGGCCTGCGCCTGTGGAGCGACGGCCGTGAGATCACAGATTTGTCCGCGCCGATCATGCTGGGCCGGGGCCGCACTGCGTTCACATTCCGCGTCGATCCCCTTCAGCGCGGCGTATCCAATCTCCGCGTCGAACTCGCACCCGCTCCCAACTCGCCGATCAAATTTCAGCCCGTAGGCGGTTTTTGAACGAACCCCATCCGTCTCCCCCATGGCCCGCCTCCGCTCCCTTCTTCCTCTCGCCCTGTCCGTCCTTCTCGCCCTCTCCGCTGTCGCAGCCACGGCCGCGCCTACGGGGAAGCCCAACATCGTCTTCGTCATCACCGACGACCAAGGCTACGGCGACCTCGGTTTCACGGGCAATCCCGTCGTCAAAACCCCGCACATCGACCGCCTCGCCGCCGAGTCGTCGCAACTCAAGGACTATCACGTTGCTCCCACGTGCTCGCCGACGCGCGCCGCCTTGCTCACCGGTCATTGGACCAACCGCACCGGCGTGTGGCACACCGTCAACGGTCGCTCCATGCTGCGCCAAAACGAGATCACCGTCGGCCAGTTGCTCAAAGCCCACGGCTACGCCACCGGCCTGTTCGGCAAGTGGCACCTCGGCGACAACTACCCCTACCGCCCGCAGGACCGCGGGTTCACCGAGGTCTATTATCACGGCGGCGGCGGGGTCGGGCAGACGCCTGATCTCTGGGACAATTCCTACTTCGACGGCAGTTATTTTCACAACGGCCGCATCGTCGCCGCCAAGGGTTTTTGCACCGACGTGTTTTTCGCCGAGGCCCACCGCTTCATCCGCGAGCAAGCCGCCGCCAAAAAACCCTTCCTCGCCTACATCTCGCTCAACGCCCCGCACAGTCCGTTTCACGCGCCGCAAAACTACCTCGACCGCTACCCGGGCCAGACACCCGAGCTCGCCGCGTTCTTCGGCATGATCACCAACATCGACGACAACGTCGGCACCACCCGCGCGCTCCTGCGTGAGCTCGGGATCGCCGATAACACGCTCTTCATTTTCACCACCGACAACGGCACCGCCACCGGCGAAAAAATCTTCAACGCCGGCATGCGCGGCAAAAAAGGCAGCGAATACGAAGGCGGCCACCGCGTGCCGCTCCTCGCCCACTGGCCCGCTGCCGGTTGGACGAAGCCGCACGTCAGCGACACGCTCAGCCACGCCGTCGACATCGTCCCCACACTGCTCGACGTCACCGGCGCGCCCACTCCCGCCGGCCTCACGTTCGACGGCCGCTCCATTCGCCCACTCCTCGATCCCGCCGCGAACACCACCGCGTGGCCGCACGAGCGCATGATCATCACCGATTCCCAACGCGTGCGCGATCCCGTGAAGTGGAAGCAAACCGCCGTCATGTCTGGCCCCTGGCGCCTCATCAACGGCAGCGAACTCTACGATATCAAGGCCGACCCTGGCCAGCAGCGGAACGTCATCGCCGACCAACCCGCGCGCGCCGCCAAGATGCGTGCGTTCTACGAAGCGTGGTGGGCCGAGCTGGAGCCGACCTTCGCGCAGACCACCGAGATTTACCTCGGTCATCCCGAGCATCCCGTCGTGAGTCTCACCGGCCACGACTGGATTCAGGAAGCGCTCCCGCCGTGGAACCAGCAGCACATCCGCGAAGGCGATGGTTTTGCTCTCGCCCGCCCAGCCGCTGGGAAAAACCAAAGCTCCAACGCCGCCGTCGGTCCCGCCAACGCCATCGCCGCGAAGTCCGTCCACGCCGGCCACTGGGCGGTGAAAGTCGTGACCGTCGGCCGCTACGAAATCACTGTGCGCCGCTGGCCCGTCGAAGCCAACCACCCCATCACTGCCGCCCTGCCCCCGGGTGCGAATGTCCCCGGCTCCGACATCGCCTTCCGCGCCCGCACCGGCGTCGCGATCCCCGCGACGACCGCCACGCTCCGCGTCGACGGCCGCGACCTCGCCTCCGTGCCAGTACGTGCCACCGACACCGCCGTCACCTTCGCAACAACGCTCGCCGCTGGCTCCCACCAACTCGCCCCGGTCTTTCGCACCGCCGATGGCCACGAAGTGGGAGCCTACTACGCCGTCGTCACCAAACTCCCTTGAGCGATTCAGCCCGAGCCCTCCCAAACATGAATCTCCTGCGTGCGTTCGCCTTCGACGTCCTGGTCGCCGCGCTGGCGGCCTTGCCTGTGCCGACGGCCGCGGCTGCGCCCTCGGCCAAGCCCAACATCATCCTCGTGATGCCTGATGACGTGGGCTACGGCGACTATGCCTGCCTGGGCAATCCGATCATGCGCACGCCATCGGTAGATGCGTTCAAGAAGGAGAGCCTGCTCTTCACGCAGTTCCATGTGAGCTCGACGTGCTCGCCTACTCGCGCAGCGCTGATGAGCGGACGGCATGAGTTCAAAAACGGCGTGACGCACACCATCCTGGAGCGTGAGCGCATGAACCTGACGACTGTCACCCTGCCGCAGATGCTCAAGACGGTCGGCTACACGTCAGGGATTTTTGGCAAGTGGCACCTCGGCGACGAAGCCGCCTACCAGCCGGATCGGCGCGGCTTCGACGAAGTCTATATCCACGGTGGCGGCGGCATCGGGCAGACGTATCCGGGCTCTTGTGGCGACGCGCCCGGCAACACGAACATCGACCCGGCGCTCTGGCACAACGGGAAATGGGAGAAGACCAAGGGCTATTGCACCGACCTGTTTTTCGCCCAAGCCATCAAGTGGATGGATGCCAAGCGCGCGGCGAAGCAGCCCTTCTTCGCCTACATCCCGCTCAATGCAGCGCACGGTCCGTGGGTCCTACCGGAAGCATACTATCAGCACTATCTCGGCAAAGCCGGCGTGTCGGAGGACGTCGCGAAGTTCTTCGGTATGATCGAGAACATCGACACGAACTTCGGCGTCCTGCTCACTAAGCTAAAGGCGTGGGGCATCGAGAACAACACACTGGTCATCTACCTCGGCACCGACAACGGCGGCTTCGCTGAGGCTTGCAAGATTTTCAATGCCGGCATGAGAGGCAGTAAGGTCACGCCCTATCAGGGTGGCACACGCTCGCCGTGTTTCTTCCGCTGGCCCGTCGGTGGCGTCCCTGCCGGTGCGGAATGCGATGCTCTCAGCGCACACCTCGATCTCTTCCCCACGCTCGCCGAGATCACCGGC
>Ga0209296_1001451_pt1 | contig 18178 bp, 27 predicted proteins | sample S_130206_EF_Meta_FD_187319 | JGI IMG/M metagenome (GOLD analysis project Ga0209296, IMG submission 187319) | Freshwater microbial communities from Lake Simoncouche, Canada to study carbon cycling - S_130206_EF_MetaG (SPAdes) (version 2) | ecosystem: Environmental > Aquatic > Freshwater > Lake ...
TGTAAAGATAGCGATTTCATTTTTGTTTCTGGTTTCCTAAAATTTCATCAACAGCACCATTGCTGTCTATGTGTTTATTATACAGTTATTTAGTCTCGTTGTCAACCTCTAAGTTTGTTTTTTTTTGTCTTTTTCTTAAAAATATTTTCAACCAAGTGTCAAGTATACACTGGTTGGTGTTTAAGGTCAACTAGTGTACCGCCAAAATAAAAGGGCCGAAGCCCTTTTACTACATAAGAGTGATCAATTAGAAACCGCGTGTGTAACTTACTTTTACAATGTTTTGGTTTGAATCACCGCGAACTTGATCGTAGCCTAAGCCAACCGCATTGTTCTTGTTGATTGCGTAACCAAGACCGGCACGCCATGTACGAGTTGTATCGTTGTTAGCTGTATCAAATGCGTTGCGGAAACGATATCCTACTTTAGCACTGAAGCCTGCACCCAACGGCATTGTTACACCTGGCTCTACAGAGTAGTATGTAAAGTTAGTTGTAGTTGTAAACTTTTGTCCAACAGCTACACGAGTGTAACCATTCAATGGGCCAACTAGTGTAGTTGAACCAGTCAGGCCGCCTTCTGCACGGAATGAACTAGCAGCATCGGATGTTGCTGTGTTATTCCAAGTGTTGCTCAATTGAACATCACCTGCAAAGTTTGCATTGATCGCTTCTTTAACTGTTAGGTTAATGTTACGCTGATCACTTGGAGTATTTTGAACACCGTTGATGTCCTGATATTCCAAAGTTGCTGTTGCGGCAAATGCACTGCTTGAAACGGCCAAAGCCAAGATTGCGAAGATTTTCTTCATTAGTTTTTTCCTTATAAGAATGTGGACGAACGTCCAACATATTATTTAGTGTTTTTACTGATACACAGTAATTTTCACTTATTTTACGAGTTAAAAAAGAAACCCGCCGAAGCGGGTTCTATTATTTTCTGTTACGAGGTATAATTACCCTATCGCGGTGATTAAACTGCGAAAGATGTGGCTTTCACTGTGCGAGCAGAGAACTTGACGTTCTTACCTGAAACAGTTACTTCGCCTGTAGATGTTTTTGCATTTACATTATTTGCTTGATTTACAGTCATCGCCTACTGTGTTGCCGTCTCTATTATCTCACCCTGTCGAATCCAAATCAGGCCCATCAAAAGCACACAATCCCCGCTAGAGCCCTAAGAGGTTTCTTTCATCTAGGACAACTATATGCTTATGGTGGACCTGGCGGGTTTCGAACCCGCGTCCAGAATGCCTTCACTTTGAAGGGATTACAACAATTTTTTAATACATTGCAACAGGTATTGTTGGACTAAATCCTGCAAACAGTGCCTGATAACCAGTGGCACTTTCGACAGTGCCCCACATTCTAACAGATCGATTAACGTCGGGTGTCATAGTAGTCCAAACATATCTCTCGCCATCAGTTGTTCCTGCAGTTATCTGTGCCGACACATAACTATTCACTTGGGCTGATTCAGCTTCAGTGAGTTCACGGGATTGTGTTACATACGTAAAATAAGCCATTTAAAACTCCTTTTTTATGCTATTACTTATCTGATAGCAGTAGTTTTACTTATGCAGGCACAATGTTTGATGCCTGCTTGCCTTTTGGGCCTTGAACCAAGTCAAATTTTACCACTTGGTTTTCTTTTAATGTTTTAAATCCATTAATATTAATTGCTGAAAAATGTGCAAATACATCCTCGCCGCCGTCATCTGGTGTAATGAATCCAAAACCTTTTGCGTCATTAAACCATTTTACTTTACCTACTACCATATTACTACTTCCTTTTAAATTAAACATGAGTGCTAATTATAGCCTTTTACAACATTTTTGTCAACCTTGGGATTACCTTTTGAATGGGCATCTTGATGTGATTGCCTCATGCAATCACGCTCTGTTGGCAACTTTCCACAACCTAACCGATCCCATTCTTTTTCAGAATAGTAATACTGGTCAACGGGTTTTTTCTGCTGTTCCACGATCATATTATTTAGCATGTTTGGTGGGCCAAGTAGGAATTGAACCTACACTCAATCGATTATGAGTCGACTGCTTTACCATTAAGCTATTGGCCCAGATATACAGTATAGCACTAAGGCCAATAGTTGTCAAGAAATTGTTCAAGATTTCCGTATAAATTTACCATGACTGCTTCCTTACTACCAAAAAATATGATTCGTTTAGGTATGCCTTTTACTGCATCAACATAATAGGGCATTTGCATTTTACGGTCTAATTTTAAAATAAGTTGTTTGTTAAACACATGCGGATCGTCGATGGCGTATGAATAGTGCTCTAATTCTAGATCCTCAGCAAGTGTTTGATAACCGGTACTGGTCAATCTCATGCCACCGTTGCGTCTTAAATTGAACCACCACAATTGCAATGACGATTGCACTGAGATTTGTTGATTCTCAGGCAATAGGTTGACTAATTTTTCTGTAAGTTTTCTTTTGTCGCGCATTCTAGCAATTTTTCTACTAGGTTGGCATGGGCGACTGCCCCAGGGTGACTGCCATCAGGAAAATGCAGGCTATTTGTTTTGAGTCTTTGCCAATTCAACTGACGTTCCATGAACTGCAATTCAAATTCAGGATCATCAATATTATGATGTTCGGGCTGAATTCCTAAAATAGAGGAGTTCCAACTAGGAATTGCAAAATCAGGAGTAAAATATTCTTGATAGCCTGGAAAAAAATCCATGGGTCCACCAATCAATGCAAGTTTACTGCCAAGCGACTCTACAAACTTTTTATATTCCTGGAATGTATGTCTAGCTACAGTTTCGATTCTGTTGATTCCAGATGATGGCACATTTTTAAAATCTCTTAAATAATCACATTGAAACCAAATAATCCAATCAACATTTGTTACCGTTGCATCTTTCTGTATGAACCACGGAACAGTTGATGGTTTTTTTCTATCTACAACAGCCGGATGAGAAATTTGTTCTCCTGTCAAATATTTCTTAGCGCGATTTAAGGATTCCAAATTACTTCCACCATTTTTTCCGCAATTCATTACAGTATGGCCGTGAGATTTTAAAAGATATTCTGTATGGGTGTCGGGTGAATCCCCAGGGTCTCCCCAATAATTAGGAACTGCCCAACTACATCCAAGGATTAAAAAATTCATGGATAAATCTGATTGCCTGCGGTCAACAACACCACAGTAAACTTTTCGGTTTTGAATTGTGTGTTTAATTTTTTTGCCAAGTTCTTGGCATGTCCCGGATTTGAGAATGAAACCTTTTTGTATTTTGGTCCTGGATATTGGACCAGTAGATTTGATGTTTTGAGATTGATGGGTTTGGCATCATAGAACACTGCCCACACACCTTCTGAAGCCAAAACCTGCTCACTCTTATAGGTGGCCTTGTTTGTGTGCTCAATTAATACATTGGGTTTTGGGCGACTCATATCATTAAACTCCTATATTTTATTTATCTAGAAATATAGGTAGTTTTAGAATGTTCCACCATCCATTTTTACAGTAATTACTTCTATGTCTTTTTGGAGAGTTGTAACTGCGTGTTCACGTAAAGCCTGAAGTTCTAGTAGTAGTCTAGTGATGTCAGCGTGTAAATCCTGTGCGTCCTTTAAACTCATGATAAAGTCTCGGGCACCGCGAGCTTGCTGGCCTTGCACTCGCTCAATAAACTTACTTAGATGAATTGTCATGCGCTTCGGATTCTGAGTAGTATGGACCTTGGTATGGATAGCGTTGCAACACAATTAACTTTGGTGCCAACACCGTGCGCCAATGACGACCTTTTCGAACATTATACCAGCCGGCCGAAAACCAACTCTTGCTTTTGTTTGTTTTAGTGTATACCGGCAACTGTTGACTGACGTCCCACATAGGATTATATACTCGACCAGCCACTGGATATCCATGAACATGATCCACAGTGGTCTTGGGCTTAGTAACTATTACCGCTGGTTCAAATACAATATTAGCGTTTCGAGCTGCTAACTTTATAGTCTTGTATTGTGCAATTTGATTATTGATCTTTACTTGGTAACCACCGGCACATGCTTCAATGTTTCCGACCTTTTGATTATTTTCTTGTAGGATCCAAAATTGTTTGTCTATCACGGGTTTTGCTATTAATGCCATTTAATTAACTCCTTTTAAGTATTCAACACACCTTTGTATGTTTCGTTCATCCAACGTCCAAATGAGTCGGCGCTTTCACTGCATTTGTTCAATTCATATTTGCCACAGAACTGCATAAATCTCACACCCACTTGACCAATGTCTTTGTGACTGATCTGTTCACGTATGGCAGCATCTACTGTGTCTTTGATCGCTTCGGGCTGTGCTGTTAAATCGATTAATTCTCGATTGCGTTCGTAATCATCTAATACTCTATGCTCTACACCATCTGGATCAGTCCAGCGTTGCAGCATCATGTTGTTCCAATTGTATCCTCGTTTGTCTTTGTCGGCAAAGGCCTCACGGAGACCAACTTTATTCTTTGTCCCTTTCTCACGAACTCCCGGATAAGCAGAGAAGACGTTGTCGGAGGAGTCGCCACGCATACACTTCTCAAAGAGTAACCAAGCTGGGTCCGGCGTGATTTTTGGCTGTTTAGTTTTCTTATCGTTGACAGGTTTACCTTTAGCATCAAAGATTCCTTCTATAGTGATTAGTTCGTCTGTGATACCGTTGTATTGTTTGACATTGGGTGCTACTAATTGAACAAAGTCTGTGTCACTGCTGATAACAATATGTTCATCTTGGGGGTGTAGTGCAATCCAGCGAGCAATGATATCGTCGCCTTCTGCTGTAGGACATCTTACCACTGAGCAATTGGTCCTTTCAGCCAAGTATTTAGTCAAATTATCATAAGTTTCCCAAAACATTTTGTCTTCTTCTGCTTGGGCTTCAGTCAATGCTGCACGGGCCACAGCACGGTTATTTTTGTAGGGTTTATAGTAGTCCTTGCGCCAACTACGCCCCTCCAGTGCAAAAACCACATGATCTGCTTCAAAGCGTCTAGCCACTTTGTTAGCACTCATTAGGGTTACATGGAGGGCAAATCCAATTTTTTCCCACGTGTCAGCGGCACGAAAAGCACCGTGTCTAGCACGAAAGAACATATTAGCCGTATCTATAAGAACATATTTCATACTGCTAGTATAACATAACTTGGGTTACGAAGTCAAGTGATTATTGTTTGTAAATGCGGTATCAATACCGTTTTGGTCCATTGTAAATGTCCGTCTGGGCTAGGATGAAAGTTGTCGCCATCTAAAAAATTATGTCTGACAGAAAAATGGTATGAATCGACAATTTCGGTTATCATTGAATCTAGTTTTTGTTTTGCTGGATTTGGGAGATATTTTTTTATATCGAACGTGTTGGTTCCGCCCACTGGTTCCGTTGGATTTACAAAGTTTAAAAATAGAAACTTATAGTTTAAAGATTTTAAATATTGATAAGTTTTGGCAATATGAAGATAATTTTCAATAGCTCTTGATTCTAGAGTTTTTGTCATTGACAATTTTTTTAAACCATCTGAACTGATGTTTGCTTTACATTCTGGAGCATTACCGCCTGTGATCGCCGACATTACATTTTTGCTATATTTAACTTGAAATGGATAGTTGTTTATGTGTTCCTTGGAGCATATATAGTCATCCCTATCATGCCCGCTCCACATCACTATTATTAAACTGGTAGCTGGATTGGGCCTTTCGATTTCTAATCCCCAAATTAAGGAATCTGATATATGACTGTTGCCCGCTCCTGGAAGAGAACAATCTAAAACTTGATCAAACCCTCCAAGATCTTTTAAATAATAAGGCCAAGCAACAGGCACTGTATCGTGATTGTTATAGGTAAAGCTACACCCACTGACTATAAGATTTTGGATACCAAAATTATGTAGAGTATTAAATTGTTTATTAACATTTCGGGTTTTAAATATCATATGAACTTATGTGTCATTAAGTATTTGAGCAAGTGTTTAAACCACCAACTATGCCCATTTCGCCCATAATGGTATGAATCGGGCATGACTGTCTCAATACCTGCGGCTTGCAATTGAGCATGATATGTGCTGGCTGGATCATAAGGCCCGATATAATTAATGCCCCAATCTTTTTGATCCGTAACGGAACCAAAATCATTGTTGCCGTTGAAGAACACATGAGGAATATTCTGGCTCAAAAGTTCTTGGTGGAATGCCCAAATATCTTTGTGAGCCTGTTGAGTTTTGGTTTGCCAATCAAGACCAATTATATAGTTACGATATCTTTCTTGAGCTTCGGCAGGAACTTGATCAACGCCACTACCATTGACCTGATATGTAACGCCATTATATGCCCATTCTTCACGTTCCCAAGTGCTCCACTGAATGACAACTAAAATATTTTGCAGGTTATTTTTTTGTTGTGCAAGCCACGCCCGAGTAGTTCTTAATATTCTAGCATTCGAGCTGGCACTTTCGGCCTCGCATTGAAATCCAGCATTAAGAGCAAGACTCAATAGTTTGCCCCAAGTGACTTGGAGATTCTCTGGATGCGGTAGTCGTCCTAAATAATATAACGCAGGATCGTCTTCGGCAAATGCATGAGAGTTTACTGCTTCTGCGCCGGCGGTGTGACTGTCGCCATTAACATACAAAATCATAACGCATTTTCTTTGGTATAGCGACTCAGTTCAATACCCCACGCCGCTTGAGCATCGGCACCATAATGGTATGGGTCGCCTTCGTTGGCCGAAATATAATTTGATTCAAACCATTTGGCCATGCATCCGTTAGGGTCGTAGGGCTTGTAAAAATTTCCATGCCAATCATGTTGATCGGTAATGGTGTTAAAATTATTATAGGTAGTCCAAAACAAATGTGGGATCCCACGTTCACGTAATTTTAAATGCACGGCATAAATTCTGTCGTGCCACAACTGTGTCATTTTACGATAGTATTCACCAGTTAACGTTTTTTTCCATTCATTAAATCTAGCCTTCATTGGCTCGGGCATACCAAAGTCTGGTCCGCCACATACACTAATATTATTATAGAGCCAAGGCCATTCTTCTCGTTCAAAACTGGTCCAGCCAACAAACAACATTGTACCAGGGTCCCAACGATTGTCGGCTAAGAAATAGTCTATATGATTCTCAATCCAATAATTACTAGCACCATTTTTAGCCCAACAACTGAATGACTCACTGAATTGCCGGCTAAACACCACAATCATGTTGTCAATGTCTACTGGCTGTTCAGATTCAGTGCAAGCCGGATATAGGTTACTGTCGCCAATGGCCAGGATCATGATACTTCGGACCTTCCATCACCAATATTGCGTGACTTAACCACTCGATCACGTTCTGGATCCATGGCTTTGTATTGTTCGTATGTTTCCAACACAATGTTACGACACACCGCAGTAAACCAACGATCTACAATGTCGCTGTCGGTGTCTTTGGGATTCATTTGATACCCGGCCCGAACAAGATTGGCCACAAACTTATCATTCCAGTCAAGTTCAAACGCACCATTTTGCATATTCTTAGGATCAACTTCCATGCTGAGAATATTCACATAAGGCTCGCCTTTTTCTGTAGCCAACTCTTTGGCAGTTTTTTCTGCCTTCTTGGGTTTAGGTTCAGCCTTGACCTCTGGCGGTTTCTTTTTAAAGCGATCAAATAATCCCATACTGTCCTTTAAGTTCTAGTGTTACCGTAATGCAACACAGCAATACCGGGCATGTCAAATGGTAACTTGCGCCATGGATCGACTATGATACTGCCAGATTCGATTTTGCAGTATGGTTGTGTATCGGGAGTGTTGCCGGTATATTCGTAAGTGATCTTGCGATTGTGTGCCCATAAAAATATTGCAGGACCATCGATAGTATCTAAACAGCCAGTGCGATCATCAGCCAGTGGATCGACGTAAACTACCGGCAATCCAGCTTCTCGAACGTAGAATCCCACCAAGGTACTATAACTACCGATACAATATTCAACGTCGGGCTTGTAGGCCTTGCCGTGAATCACAATCGGTAAACTGAGTCTTTGTGCTTGATCAACTAGGAACAATGCCAAGTTTTTTGCCTGGATTTCTCTGGCATGCATTACTGTATCAAACAGGTCGTAACCAATGTTGTATTCTTCTGCTAACCAACGTAAGGCAATGTTATCTCTCGGATGGCAAGCACCAGCATCTCCCATACCTGCTGTCATGTATTTAGGACCCATGATTCGCATAGTTGACCGTGCTAGAGCATTTGTAACCACGTCAACATTAATGTGACCAATCTTCATAGCAAAGTCTTGAATCATGTTTACAAGCCCAACCTTGGCACTGATAAACGTGTTGTAGAAAATCTTAATGGCTTCGCATTCATCCCATGTGCCGATTTCATAGCGTGGATTGTTCTGCATGATTGTTTCATACAAGTCTCGCAGTTCACCAGCAACCCCGGTCAGATTGCCGTCCTCGGTACCCAACATGATCATTTCTGGATTGACCATGTCCCATTTGACTGATCCCATGGCAATCAGATATGGATTGTAAACAAACTGATGTTTTTTATCCAGCAACGGAACAAATTTGTTACGAGTCGTTCCAGGTAATACTGTTGATATTAGCACTACTTTTTTAGGTGTAGTGGCATATTGGTTTACCTTATTAATAGCATCAATCACTGCATCATGCCCAAAATCTTTGGGAGTCATATGACTGCTCGGAACTGATCCATCGTAACCTTCTGCGTGTGGAGTAGGAACAGCAATAAAAATCCATTCGCTTTCGTTGACCACTTCACTAATGTCGCATACTTTTACACTATCGCTAACCCGCGGATGAATGTCATAACCACGCACTTCGTGCTTTTCAGCAAATACTTCTGCACAGTCTAATCCTAATTTTCCAATTCCAATGAATCCAATTTTTTTCATGTAAGTCCTTAAAGATAAATGATATAATAATTTATCCGTGTTTCGAGTGGTGATTAAGATTTCTTGAACACTGGAATAGGATTCATTTTGTGTAGGCTACGACTACGGATAGCACGATAACTGTCAAGATTGTGTTGTTGTGTGCTGTTAGCAACCGGAACTTCGCCTAGATCTTGTTGCATGGCCAATTCTAGATCAGCGTAGCTGAGTCCACCTAGTTGATCCTGATCCGTTCGTCCATCATCCCATAGGCCGTCTGTGGGAGCCGCATTGATAATGTCGTCTAGCACACCCAACTCACGACCCATTTGCCACACTTCTGTTTTGTAACAGTCAGCAATAGGGCTGATGTCTACCCCACCATCACCGTACTTGGTGTAAAATCCCACACCAAAATCTTCCACTTTATTGCCTGTGCCTACCACAAGGCCGCCAACACTTTGAGCAATTTGGTACAGTGTAACCATGCGTAGTCGACTACGGCTGTTGGCAAAGCCTAGTAAATTGTTGTAAGTGCTCAAGCGATTTTCGAATTCATCAAAGGTTGACGTTAAATCAATGATATCATGACGCACATTGTTAAATTGGTTGCATAACCAAGCACCTTGACGCATACTGAGATCGTGCAAGTCTGGACGTTGACGAATTGGCATGGTCACCGCTACGGTGTTTAATCCAGTTTTAGCACATAGCGCACTGACCACAGCACTGTCGATACCGCCCGAAATGCCTACAACCAAACTTTTCATACCAGCCTGTTGGGCATAGTCTTTGATCCAGCCGGTGATACGATCCTGTAATGATTCTGTTGCTGATAATCGATCTTCAGTTGTAAATGTTGTCATTATTTTTTTACCTTTTTAATATAAAAACTTACAACAAACAATGCTGTAAACAATGCCAGTGTAACTATAGTTGGAACTAGCAAAGCAACATTCTTACTGATAAAGTAAAAGTAATTCACGGCATTCATGACCAATACCGTATAAAGCATAGTTTCTTTTCGAACCCATCCTAATAGAATATTACCAAACGGTGCAAAGAACAATACTACAGGTGCAGCCGCCAGCCACATCAAGTAAACATCTGGATGCACAGAGTCTAAGAATAAGCCACGATAAGCAATACCAAACACTGTAATCACTGCCATAAGCACAATACTGATATCTGTGCTGATCTTTTCTTTCATTCCATAATAACAAGTGAGTGCAATGTAAATCAACATGTCTGAACCTGTTCCAAACATAGCTGAGGCACAACCACCTATGAACGAAAACACAGTAAAGGTTGCAAATCTAGTCCCAGAAAGTGCTACATCATCTACAGTGCCGCGACTGCGGCTGATCAAGTAAGCCACAATAAAGGCTAAAGCTAGACTGACAAATAACATCTGTATGGTTTTGAAAGCAAAGACTCCAGCCACAGCAGTCATACACACAAATCCAATCATGTTCACAGCTGCATAAAACGGTATGTGTCTAAATGTTTGTAAATCATGTCCTTTGCGTGTTAAGATCCATATGGCCGCTGATACCATACCGATACTTTGTATGGCCAGACTAAAATCTCTAGCTGCTGGCGGAGTAATATTAAAATATAAACTCAAGATAGGAAATGCTACAGCACCACCACCTTCGGGTGTAAATCCAGCAATTGCACTTCCGAACACCATCATTACGGCATAGAGCCAGTGAGTGTCATACAGTGCAAATCCAGGTCCGGTTAAAATTAAATACAACCAAGTTGACAATACCGCTACTGCCCAAATTGGAAATATCCATTTTTTATCTATAACATTCATTATTGTATTTCCTCTTTAAGTTTTTAATTTGATCCATATTTCGTAATAGGGGTCATACCGCCATCCTAGTGGAGGATCCAATGGATTGTAAAATTCTGGATGTGTTTGCGGAGTTATTTTAGAAGCATACCTTTGCTGATATTCTCGAACAATCATTGATCTGGTATTTTCATCGGTATACTCATCGGCATACATGCTTTCTATCAATGTTTCAAACTCCATCAATCAAGTGCCCCACTCATTTTTAAACAATGGAACTTGTAAGCGATCACTGTAACGAAGTCCATGCTTCATTGCCAACAATGCTACATTACGATTGTTCATAGCATATACCGTTTCTACACCGCCTACTGGCATTAGATAAACATGTCCTGTAAATCCAGCGGCGCGATATTCTTCAATAGCACGTTCAGCATCGGCAAAGTCTTGTTCAGTAGCAATGACAAACTTTAAGTAGGCTGTACCAACTTCTTCATACTCACAAACAACTTCTGGAAGAATTGCTTCCTCCCACTTCTCGCCACTACATGGAAGTTTAGCACTTACACTAAATGTAATTTCTCTATTCCAATCATTCCAGTCACTCAGGTATTCTTTAAACTCCGGTGTTAGCTTTTGAGTACCGTTTGTTTCAAATGTAATTTCTTTTAGGCCAGCCATCTTGGGATGATCTAATAACTCTGGATAAGCACGTTGCCATCCTAGCAAAGGCTCGCCGCCTGTAATAACCAAGTGCTCGTCCTTCCACTCGCCGTGTGGAATAATCTCTGCAATGCGATCTGCAATTGCTTCACTAGTAAGCACTGGACTTAAATTCTTAAAGCTAGGATGCCAGCTAGCATAGCTGTCACAACCGGTGCTGACTAATGGCAATTCTTCATATCGGTTATATAGGTGTGCAACCTCGCTGAGCTCTTCGGCTTCTGCGCTCAACTCACCACGCGGCATTCCAAATCCGGCACATTTAAAGTTGCACCCAAACACACGCAAAAATACCGACGGCACGCCCATGTAGCGTCCTTCGCCTTGCACTGAATAGAATAATTCTGCTATTTTTAATTTACTCATTGTTGACCTTTAATGGAATGCCCCTAAACATGTATTGCACACTATTATCTCTTTGAAATGATTTATCAAAACTACCAAAGTGTTGATTAAATTCTTCGGGTGTCAGTTCAAAATGATCAATGGGTTCTTTGCTGTCAACAATGGCCTTTTTCATTTCTTCTAACAAATCGGGTTTTCTATAATGTATTTTCATCGCCACCAATCCTCCCAAGGAAACACAATCCACACATCTTCTTCAGCTTTATTTAGATCAACTGCTGAGTAACTAATTTTTAATTCACTCTTGCTTGCTTCATTATCTACCAATGCAGCAACACGAACATTATTACCCCACACTTCTGCCCAGCGTTCATCATTGGGTAAGCAACCTGATTGCCAATCTTGTTTGATCCAGTTTAGTGTAGCGCCTGAGTCGTTAATATCGTCGACAATAAGAATGCGTTTACGACCATTGCCAGAGCACATAGCATCATAAACAGGATATCCAAATGCATCCTCGGCCATCCACAAATTGCTTTCTGGTCCGTGTTCACTATCACGTAGACTTACTTTAAGGCATTCCATTGGAACTTCTAAGTATTGGCTAATAAGATTAGCCGGCACTAATCCACCACGTGTAAGTCCTACTACATAGTCGGGCCGCCATGCATCACGCTGTAATTGACGTAGAATTTCTTGTGCTTGATTTTCGATATCTTGCCAAGAGTAGTATATTTTCTTCATATGCTATTATACAGTAGTTCACTGCTGTTTGTCAACTATCTTGTAAGCCATTCAGGATTATTGATATACCAATTGACCGTTTCTGTTAGACGTTCTTTGTAGCTATTGGGTGCTTGCCAACCTAACGTGTATAGGCGACCCGGATCAACACTGAAACACAAGTCGTGTCCGGGCCGGTCAACTGGAACCAACCGATATTGTAATTCACAACCCATTATTTGTGCAACTTGTTGGGCAAATTCAAGATTATTGATAAATTTATCTCCAGCACTGTTCCATTTTTCACAACGAGTGGATTGGGTTTCCAATACGAATCGAGTATGACTGGCCACATCTCCAGCATAGAACCAACGACGTCCGCCAATCCGATCACTGGGCCCCACATGTATGTCTAGGGTTTCGTTGTTGAGTAATTTGCGTATGATAATCACCGGCAAGCGATTGCTTTGGCAACGTGGACCAAAGGTGTTGTTGATATGTATAATACTGGTAGGAACATCAAATGAATTGGCATAAGCAAGACACAGTTCTTCACCGGCGGCTTTGCTGGCCGCATAGGGACTGTTGCTGTTGTAGGCATCAGTTGTTTGACTGTCTTGACCGATTGGAACAGGGCCATATACTTCTCCTGAACTGTAGTAGACAAATCGTTCAACTCCGGTGTGTCTAGCATGTTCTAATAAATTCAGTGTGCCCAACACATTGTCCATGACGGATGCAGTAGGATTACTCAAGCTGTCAGCAGCACTGGGGTTGGCTCCTGCATGTAATACAATATCGGCTTTGGGAAGATTAGCACAAGAATTTTTAATATTGTGTTCAATGATTTCAATGTCATTGACAAATTTTTCTAGTCTAATCATGTTGGTAGATCCAGGGCGGACCACACAAATCACACGATGATCCTTGACAAATTCTTCTACCAAATAGTGTCCAATAAATCCATTGGCACCGGTGATTAATACTGTTTTCATAGCGTGTATTTGTAAACAGTATCAGAATGTTCGTGCATAATTTCTTGATAGCCTCGATCACTGAGAAACTTGTTAAACGTAGTTTTATCGACTCCGTATCTGGCAGACCATGCATCAAACCACTCTACTATGATTACAGGATGATACCGTTCAATGGTGTCGACAGCACCTTGTAAAGCAAAATACTCATAGCCTTCTATGTCCAACTGAATAAGATCACACCCAGGCAGATTCAGGTCATCTACTCGCACTGTGGGTATATTTCCTTTTTGTCCCACATGCATGCCACCTGCTTCTAGACCATCATCACTGACATGTCCGTCTAATTCTATAAAGATTTTTTCTTTGCCCAGGCATGCTTGAGTCTTTATTACATTCCTAGGACTGTTCAATGTAAGGCACATGAAATTTATTGGATCTGGTTCAAATGTATACACTGTGTTAAACCACTTTGCGTATTCTCGAACATATTGTCCACAATTTCCTCCGGCCTGAATCATGATATTACGATTGGGAATATGATCCATTAATTTTTTTAAAAACTCCTGCGTCACTGGGGAGTCATGCATGGCCCTCCAAGTTCCTCGATCATATTTGGGCCAAAATAAAGGATCAACTTCCGGTAACTCCGGTGAAGATCTAACCTCAATAATTTTATTCAATTCTTCGTTGGTCATGTTCTTCTCACATTTAAATATGCCGGTTGATCGCTGTATAAAAACTCTGGCCACATGGATTCTAGTTCAGCTATGCTATTGGGTTGATAGATCTTGATATTAGGAAATACTGCAACAGCACGAGCAGCATCTTCGGCCCAGTGACTAAAACCCAAATGTCCATAGTCCTGATCACGGCCTACACCCACTAACTTGACCGGTGCCAGCTCATGATCTAGGTAGTTGCGTAGCCATTCATACGGGCGAAAGATTACAAACGGAGTAATGCTGTAGCACACAGGTATCTTGCCACAGTGTGTAAGCCCTACTGCTGTGCCCAACATCAGTTGTTCTGCAGCACCCACATTAAGAGCACGGTCGGGTGCCACTTCTCTTGATCGATTAAGCACACCAAAGCCAAGGTCGCCTGACAACAACCATACATTAGTATCTTTGGCCAACGAGTCAGCCATGAGTTCACCAAATCTATTTCTCATAGTTGATCCAAATCTTCTGGTTTTAACACATAGTAGTGTGTGAGTATGCCTTTGGCAAACGGCCAATCTGGGGGCGCAGTTTCACGTATGTTGATTCTTGGCAAAAATGCTTGTAATCTACGAATGATATATTCTTTATCAATAAAGTCATAGGCAATCATGCCGTTGACGTTTACATACACTTCCAGATTGTCCAACCGAGCTTCGTAGATAAAACGCAGTGCTTCCCATATGCTGCCTTCGCCACACTCACCATCACTGATTAAGCAATGAACTCTGCGACTGCGATCGGCCAGGGCATATCCACAGGCCACTGTAAGTCCCATGCCCAGACTGCCGGTGGAGCAAGGTAATCCGTCTTCGACATTTCTATGTGGATGAACTCCGTGTTTGTGAAACAGGTGTTCGGCATCCTTGCCTAGATATTTTTCCAATACCACATACCAAGCCAGGGCTGCATGACCTGAACTTAAAATAAACGGCTCGTTGGGCTGTCGATTTTTGTAAATTTCTTCAATAATATTAACTGCGTTAAGATTGGAACTTAGATGTCCAATCTTTTCTTTATAACTAATATCAATAATTCGTTGTTCAACATCGTTCATAGGTATAAGCTCATGAATCCGTCAACCTTCTCTCCAATGTAGGCAATCTGTTCAGGAGTAATAACTGGACTACATCCGTGGAAGTAAGTGTTCTTCATAGTGAATGTGGCCACAGGATAGTTGTCACGAGCGTCTGCAGGATTCATCAAATGACTATACGCAGGTTGCAACATAATATTACCAGCAAAGTATGGGCGTGTCTGTATCAAGTTTTCTTCAAGATAGTCAACAATGTCCATACGAGAGAACGGAGCACCTTCGCGGATAGTCAATGGAAATGCAAACCAACTGACGTCGGCCTTGTCTCTGGCACGTGGCAAGTGAAAGAACTGTTCGTACTTTTCATAGATAGCAAACAGTAGATTGTAGTTGCGTTGACGCAAAGCATGTATTTCTGGCAATTTTTTCAGTTGCTCAAGACCCATGGCTGCCTGTAGTTCAATGGGTTTTAAGTTGTAACCAATTTCATCATACACATACTTGTGATCAAAAATCTGATCCGGCATTTCGGGAATCCACTCATTGAATCTTTTACCGCAGGTGCCACATTTTAACTTGTTGGCTTCGGGCCCTACACAGTAACAACCACGGCCCCATTCACGTAGGCTACGCACAATGATTTCTTGTTGTGGGTCGTTCATGGCCACAAACCCACCTTCGCCCATAGTCATGTGATGTGCTGGATAAAAACTGCAACTTGCCATTAGACCAAAGCTACCCAAAGGTTTACCATCATAGTTGGTGCCAAGACCATCGCAACAATCTTCAAGCAATACAAGATTGTGTTTATTGACCAATTCCATTACACGATCCATATTGGGTGGATTACCTAACACATGTGCAAATGTTATAATTTTGATTTCTGGATCATCAGCAAGTATCTGTTCTGCTTGATCCAGATCAATATTTAAAGTATCGATTTCAATATCGCAGAACACTGGTGTAAATCCATTTTGTAAGGTTGGATTAAGTGTGGTTGGGAATCCTGCAATGGGCATCAACACTTTAGTGCCTGGTGGAAAGTTATAACCACGCTTGCTTTTCATTGCCGTCATCATCAGCAGGTTAGCACTGCTGCCCGAGTTGGTCAACACTCCGCGAGTCTTGCCAAATTCTTGAGGGAATTTTTGTTCAAAGCGCAGGCTCTTGTTGCCCATAACTAACCACCCATTCAACAAGGCTTCTGCGGCCGCCACATACTCGTCTGAGTTAAAATGCGGACCTGCATAGTTAACAAAATCTTTACCGGCTACCCAGGTGTTGTCTGCTTGTTTAGCATCAATGTATTTTTTAATGTCTTCTAATATTTGTTTCATATTTTAATTCCAAGTTGATTGCAAATTTCTTTCATGATGTTTATTACTGCCTGGCTGCCACGACTGCCGTGAAAATGTAGTATGTGAGCCTGCTCTATAGGCAAAGCATTCCATCCGTTGTGCTGACCTATTACATCTGGATGTAGGACTCTTAAATTCATTGCTTGATAGGCCATCTCTGGATGTAGTCTGTCAGAATCTGGAATATTTTGACTCCAGAACATGGCGTTGTGCCTCAGCTGATCAAAACCCCAATTACGGTCTGGGTGTGTTTCTCTTTGAGTTAACCACTCTTCTCCAAGTTTCCATACATCGTCTGACATGGTGTGTGGATAATATTGTATGTCATCATTGAAATGGTGTGTAAAATTTCCATAGCTTCGTGGTTCGGTATAATTGAATATTCGATATTCTGGAAATTTATCAGAAAACAATTCTGTAGGTTTAGTCATAAGTGTGTCGGCTCCGGCCCAAAACACGTTACAAGGTTCCTTGTGCCACAGTTCTTTAATATCCAACCAATTTTGATAAGTGCAGGTATCGCTGTTGGTAGCAGGATCAGTCCATACTACTGCTTCAAATGGTTCTTTTACAAAGTGTTTAAAACTGGCCAATCTTAAACGATACATTTCTTGATAGTCTAAATGCAGTTGCGAATTTTGTTGCCCCATCCAATTTTCTGAAATAGGACGCACCGAACATACCAAGTAGTTCTTTACCATATAAAATTATTTCTATAGTAGTTGACTATCTGTTCTAGTTCTTGATCAAAATCAGCCGTGGGCAACCACCCTAGTTTTTTTAATTTGCTGTCATTAATAGCGTAGCGAACGTCTTGTCCTTGCCTGTCACTGGAAGTAGTAAATGTTTCCCAGTTGTTGTTGTGCTCGACTCCGTGATATAAATGTAGTATTTTTTTAATCACTTCGCGGTTGGGCAATTCGGTGTTGCCACTGATATTATATATTTCATTAGCACACCTAGCATCAATGATAGACATTACGGCCCTGGCGGTATCTGCGGCATGCAACCAAGTTCGTACTGGATTACCATGATTGTGCAAGTCGATTAATTTTCCTAATTCAAGAAATTTAATACTTTTAGGTATAAGTTTTTCAACATATTGACCAATGCCATAGTTGTTGGTAGGGCGCACAATTACATATTTAATGCCATAAGTTCTTGCCCAGGCCAGGACCAACATATCAGCAGCGGCCTTTGATGCTGAATAAGGATTGCTGGGTTTCAAAAGATCAGTTTCGTAGTGAGCCCCGGACTCGATATCTCCATAGACCTCATCTGTTGAAAAATGCAACAGGATTGGTTGCCGTTGAACCGGCTGTTGTTTGATCAATTCCAACAAGCGATGCACACCGTTGATATTACTACGCAAGAACACTTCGGAACTCATGATTGAATTGTCTACGTGAGTTTCGGCAGCTGTGTTGATTATATAATCGCAGTCATAAAGTCGATCAAGATCGTTGATGTCTTTGTGTATGAATTTAAATGTATCGTATTTTTGAAACTCGTCTAGAAAATCAAAATTACTAGCATAAGTGCCTTTGTCTACACCAATAACATGCCATCCACGTTCTAGACATTGTCTTGTGACAT
>Ga0209296_1001455_pt1 | contig 18151 bp, 15 predicted proteins | sample S_130206_EF_Meta_FD_187319 | JGI IMG/M metagenome (GOLD analysis project Ga0209296, IMG submission 187319) | Freshwater microbial communities from Lake Simoncouche, Canada to study carbon cycling - S_130206_EF_MetaG (SPAdes) (version 2) | ecosystem: Environmental > Aquatic > Freshwater > Lake ...
CTAATTTTTGCGAAGAATATATTATGTCTGTATCAAGATAAAACTGCATGGGCATATAATTTGAACCACTTAAAAGTGTGCTAGGAGCAACAGCAGTAATAGTTTTAGTAGTTGTAAAAAAATCAGGTAGTGAAGCAGAAACTGGCTTGAATAATCTAAAATCTATATTTTTTATTTGAGAATTATTAGAAAACTCTGTTATATAATCTTCATCGATATTGACAACAATTAAATTATCTATGGATTCCATAATGTTCCATAGTTCTACTTTATCATTATTAAATTGATCAATAAATTGTTGTTTATTTACATCATCATTTAAAATTACATCTATTATTTTTTTTGGCATAAATTATGCTTCTAATTTTATCAAGGTCAATGTCACTGTGACAGCAGAAGTGCTGCCACTCTTATTGGTCACTCTCACAGGGATGGTGGTTGTGGGTGATGCTTCATTGTTGAATCCTATCACTCCAGGCGACATCAGTATGGTTTGATTACCTGTGGTGATCACTTCTGCTATCACTCCTGCATCCGGAGAAGGATCAACTCCTTCCAGTCTACTTGAATCTGAGGAACGACTGGCAGCGTCTGTGTACAATCTAATCCAAGCAGCCACCGATGTTTGAATTTTTAAAAGAGCATATCCTTTGAATCCTGTGATGTTTAAATCCGCTGAAGCACTGTTGGCCAATGAACTGGTGGTGCCTGCGGCTGTGCTTCTGCTTTCCAATCCACTGCCACCTCCGCCGCCTGTGATAGTTAAAGTGTCTGTGCTGTCGTTGGTTGTGATAGTAATACCGCCTGCACCTACCAATGTGAGTGTGTCATTCACATTGTCTGCCAGCAGTGAACTCTGTCCTGCCACAGCAATGTTGGTGAATGTGTTGGGATGAGTGGCATTGATGGTGATGCTGTCTGTGCTGTCATTGGTTGTGATGGTCACATTATTGCCAGCCACCAATGTTAATGTATCTGTGCTGGTGTCTGCCACCACTGATGATTGTCCTGCCACTGCTATGGTAGTGAACACGTTCTGTGTCACGTTGGGAGCAGAGTTGGTAATGGTGATGGTGTCTGTGCTGTCATTGGTGGTGATACTGATGCCTGTGCTGGCTGTCAAGGTTAATGTGTCTGTGCTGGTGTCTGCCACCACTGATGATTGTCCTGCCACTGCTATGGTGGTGAATACATTTTGTGTCACATTGGGAGCAGAGTTGGTAATGGTCAAAGTCTTGCTCAATGCTGTGGGTGCGATGGTTATACCTGTGCCTGCTGTGAAAGTGAATGTGTCATCCAAGGTTGCGGGAGTGATGGTCACTGCTGATCCTGTGGTGGCAATGATGCCAAAGGTATTGATGGGTACCACACTGTTGACCCAGGCTGCTCCATTGTATTTTAAAATCTGTCCATTGGCTGCTGAAGTGATAGTGACATCTGTGAGATCATCCAAAACCACTGCGCCTCCACCTCCACCACCTACTGATTGATCCACAAAACTCAAAACTCCCGAACCATTGGTTTTGATCACTTGGTTGGGCGTGCCTCCTGTGATGCTGATGTTGGCAATGTTGACTTCTATGGGTCCTACCACTTTGCCAGTGACACCATTGATCATCTGTGTGGAATTGTCTGAATACACAGAACCTGTGAGATCTCCTTCTATACCTGCAGTGACTGACAGTGTGTTGCCCACATTCACTGTGGTCAAGTTGGCAGTGCCTGTGGAACTGATATTGAAACTGTAGGCAGTGCCGGACACTGTGGCATCTGTGACTGACACACCAGTGCTGTTGATCACTCCTGTGCTGGGATTGTAGGTATAACTTGTGTCGGTTCTGATGGATTCATTGCCAGTGGCAGAGTCCACAAAAATGGGAAAATGAGTGGCATTGGTGGTGTTGGTGGCTGTCAGTGCCACTGTGCTGGCCACATCTGCTGTGCCTGTTAAATTGCCTGTGACATTGCCAGTGACATTGCCCACCACATTGCCTGTGAGTGTGCCATATAGATTGGTGAAATGTCCTTCAGCCCATTTTACTGCACTGGATCCTATGTCTCTGGTGTTGTTGGTGTCTGCTATCACATCTGACTGAATATTGGTGTAACCTATGATGGAATTTCCTGAGCTGTTGCGTATGTCACCACCCGCTGGCAGAGTTAAATTGCCCACGCTGCTGAATTGCCAAGTTTTTACACCACTGCCTGTGCTGCTGGTGCGTATCTCAGCAGTGACATTGATGGGTGCTTCCAATCTTCTAGCATTGATAAAATTAAATTCTACATCGTCAGTGGTGTTGAGACTTTGATCGTAGTTGCCCAATGTGCTCCAGCTGAGTACTCCGGTGCCATCTGTGGTCAACACCTGACCCACTGTGCCACCTTCTATGGTGAGACCTGACACATTGCCCAAATCAGCTGTGGTGTTCACAGTGATATTATTGCTGGTGAGTGTGCCAATGCTGCCAGTGGTGGTGGCCATGGAATTGGCTTGAATGCTGCTGGCACCACTGATGCCTGAGCCTGTGAGATCTAAATTATCACCTATGGGTAATTCTTTGATCTTGTTGCCGTCTCCGGTGTCCACTATGAGTGGTATTCTATTTGCCATAATGCACTTCCTTTTTAATATTTATATATTACCAAGTACCAGCACTATACGCTGTACGTTTCCATATATCAGTTGAATTATTTACATAATTCGCTACACAATAGTATATGTAAGAAGTATCAAAGGCTATCATACCTGTTTTATCACCAGCTGCGCCATAACTATGAGTAGGAGGATTAGTTGATAAAATTAATCTATCAGCATTGATATACTGACTGTATGAAATAGCTGCCAGTGAAATGCCACCGAATGTAGAGTTTGTTTTATCATAAACAGAATGAAGAATAGAATAATATCCGCCAAAACTATTTCTTGCCACGTTTGATAAATCAGGTATTAATGTTTGGCAATTATTTACTGTTAAAAATGATCCAGCACTTTGCGTTATGGCATTGGACGTATTTGTGGCAGAGTAAATCAGTGTATCGGAAAGTTGTAGTATTCCTGCTGTTAAAGTTGTTGGACCCAATGTAATTACTGCTTTAGCTAAAACTCCAGCAGAAGCATTGTTTACTGTAAGAGAACCATAATTACCACCAGCCAGCACAACTGAACCAGCACCAGTAATACTTAATGTAGATGAAGATAAATCGCTTAATCTAATATTTGTATATGCTGAAGATGTTTTTGTAGTTGCTGTTGTCACTGTACAATTAATAATATCAACTGAACCAGTTGCTGAAGTTGCTGAAATAACAAGATTTGTCATCTTCAGTCCATTAACAGTACAACCTTTTGAGATAGTTAATGTGCCAGAAAGAGATGTATTTTTACCTATTGACTCGTGTGTAGTTAAAACAATATATTGAGTATCAAGTGTGACATTTTCTACATAATCTCCTGGATGCAATATAATTGTTTTTCTTTGACCAACTGCTGTTGTTTCGAAAGCAAGTGCAGCCAATTCTAATGCTTTAGCAATAGTTTTAACTGGATCACCAATAGTTCCATTACCTGTATCATCAAAAGCAACTGGACTAACGTGAATTTCTGAACCATATCCTGTAATGTATGGACTTACAGCATCTAGTTTATTACTATATGTAATTACTCCAGTTCCTTCGTTGTATTGTAAAACTCGTTTAGTTGCATATGCACTTGTACCACCACTTTGAGCAAGAGTAAAAGTTTTATTCGTTAATGTTTCTGTTCCAGCTAATGTGGCAAAATTATCATCACTCAATGCTGTATTAAATTGTGCAGTTGTGCCAGATAATGTATTAGAAGTTAAATTAATTGTTTTATTCGTTAATGTTTCTGTTCCAGTAAGAGTGGTATATGTGTTAGTATCCAGTGCCCAAGAATTGGCAGCAGTTTTCTTTAAGAATCCGCTAGTTCCAGTTAGTGCAGCAATGGCAGTTAAGTCAGCGTCGCTGGACTGTAGACTATCAACAGAAGTATATAACTCTGTAAAGTTATCGTTGATCTTAGTGAATGCTGTGCGTAATGGATCACCATTGCCCTTGTTGGCAGATGTGCCTATATTAACTGTTTGTTTGGCCATGTTTATCTACCTATCGCGATTTCAATCACGCCCACTTGATTGCTGTCATAATTTTCTAGAGATTTACCAATCACTGTGCCTATTTTAATTTCACCTTCAGCTGCACAAGCCACACCTGGCATTGCACTGGCCACCAGCATGTCACCTTTGTTAATCTTTCCTATCACTTTGCATGGCACACGACCCTGCAGTGCCACTGCCACTGTGTTCTCTTCATTCAATTGATCATTCATCAAAAATGCTGGTGCTGTGGTCACCACACCTGCTATCTTGTTGGTGTTGGCTTCCATCGCGATGGTAACTTCTTTGTCACCACCAAACTGCAACACAGTGCCCGAATCATATTCCTGGTCTGCCAAATATTTCTCTGCCAAATCTGCGTACAATGCGTTGGTTGCTGTGCCGTGAAACACTTCAGCAAAAATTGTTTTGTATCTGGCCGAAGCATTACCAATGGTGTATGTGTCAGTTGCGTCAGGATAAACTCCTGGTGTGGTGATAGTGGAATCGTCTGCATCACCTGCAAATATGAATGGCACTGCTCCTGCCAACACAATACTGATCTTGCCTGCGCCAGCCAATGTGCTGCCACCTGCTCCCAGTGCTATACCTGTGCCGCCTGATTCCACTGAATCTGTTTCAATGAATTTTGTGAACAAGTGAGGTGTGGCTATGCCTCGGCCTTCATTCAATGCCGCGCTCTGCAGTGCATCAGCAGTGGGTGAATTGGGCACTGTGCTACCACCAAATTGAAATTTTCTACCTGTGAATGTGAGTGTGGTGTTGGCAGTGGTATTGCCCACTGCTTGTAAGAAATTGATGCTGCCTCTAGTGTAGAACAATGAAGTGTTGGTGCCGGTGTTGCTGTCGATCAACAGTTGTCCATCCAACTTCAATGCTGCCACATCCACAATGCCTGTGGCATCTGATTTAATAATACTGTTCACTTCGCCTGAGGTGCTCACATTGGTTCGAGCATATGAAGTGGCACCTGTTTTGATCAGTGCTTCTCCTGGATCCAATGCAGCCAGTAATTCTGTGGCAAAATCTCCATCTTCTAATCCTCCACCATCACTGATCACTGTGCTGAATGCTATGGCGCTGGGAGCTCCTGTGCCAGCTGCACTGCGACCTACCACTGTGTCAGTGGCCATGTTCTCAATCTTGCTGATGGCCAAATCACCTGAATCAATCTGCACCCAGCCGTTGGTCACTGTGAAAGTGCTGGAATCAAAGCTGGCCAATCCAAGATCTGCCTGACTGATGCCTGTGGCGTTCACTCTGGTGGTGGCAGCTGTCATGGCCAACTTGCTCTGCTGAATGGCTGCGGCTGCGTTCACATCTGCATTGATGATGCTGCCAGCTACTATTTGTAAATTTAAATCTGTTTGTGCAGTGCTTCTTGTGGCTGTGATTGAAATATCTGTGCTGCCACTCATCACTCCATTGGCCAATTCATTCATTGGACCATCAATTATTTGTGCTGATACTCCACCACCTGTGCTGATAGAATCCAATGTGCTGAAGCCAGGACCTGACACTGATGCAAAAGTTATGCGTCTTGCATTCAATGCACCCGGCAATACCACTGATTCATAATCCACTATGGTGGCCACTGTGCCTGTGCTGCTGCCTGTGATGGTGTTACCCACCACAAATATTCCGCCTGTTTCTGGATTGGTGAATATTCTAAGTCTGCCATTGAACACCAATATCTGATTGGCAGCAAACCCTGCAATGTCCACATTTCTTAAATTTTCTACCTGATCACTGGCATACAATGTTTGATCCACATAGGCTTTGTTGGCAGCATCCTGTGATGAAGTGGGAGCGCCCAATGTGATCAGTTTGAATCCGCCTGCACTGATGTTGGCAGTGAATGAAGTGCTGCCGTCTCTGGCAATGACTCCTGATCCTATAGGGTTGGCCACCAATGTGCCTGCGTCGGTGTAGTGTAATCTGCGATCCACATAGCCTCTCACAGCTGATTCTGTGGGCACTGTGTCTGAAGCATTGTCAGTCATGGCAGAATCTGTTGAAAATTCTGCTGCCACCACACCTCGTTTGAATCCTAATCCGTCTAGATTGCTCAATGCAATGGAAGCAGCAAAAGTCACAGATCCTGTGCCTTGATCCACTGTGAAGAATCTTCCCACACGAAATACTCCGTCTTGGTCTGTGCTCACAAAGAATACTCTGCCCTTGCCGCGTTCTTCCACTTCATTGTCCTGCACAGGTGTGTTGGCTGATTCACCAAAAATAGAGTTGGGATAATTGCTGCTGTTGAATCCACCTGAACCTATGTCCAAGAAGTCATGTCCAGTGGCTCTGCATGTGGATATTTTAATAGTGATATTGGCGTATTCTCCAGACAACAGTCCGCAACGCAGTGAAATATTTTCTGTGCCGGCTCCTCGCACCACTGGTGCATAAAGTCCAACACCTGCATAGCCACCCGAGTGAATGTGGTTCAATGTGGTGATCTGCACCGTGGCATAGGTAGTACGATCCACATAATTGCTCACTCTATGCACCACTCCCGCCCAAGCAAAGGCCATGCTGTTGTTGTTGATTCTGGTGATGTCTGAAGCTTCAGTCAATTGTTCAATAGCAATCACCACATCTCCCACTGTGGCTCCCATGGTGGTTCCAGCACCAGCATAGGTGCTTGTTAATGCTGCCGCAGGTGCCACCTGCAATCTCACATTGTCGAATCCAGTGTCGAATCCTGCTATCACGTTGTTGGCAGGCAACGCAGTACCCACAGCGTCATTGATGCCGAAGGACACAGTTCTGTACACCGTGTTTGAATCGTTGGGGAATACCAAGGCAGTGCTGGGTCTTGTGGGAGCCACGTTGCCCACGCCGCTGAATCGATGGTTTGAATTGGATCTGATGGTTATAGTTTGATTGTTGCTCAATACTGCTTTGATTCCAGTGGTGGAAGCAGAAAGAGTGCCGGCAGTGCTGAGGTTAATTTTGTACACCCTGCCATCTCGAGTCACACTGGGACCAACCACAGTGACCAATGGATTTGTCAACTCCACACTGGCTATTTCATATCTTTCCACGCCTAAAACTAAAGATGAATCAAGGGTGTCATGATCTATTTCAATCTCTCCTCTGTTGTTAGGCACATATTCCAAATCATACACATACACACTGAGAGCCAACAATGGATGATCATAAACTGCACCATCGTCGTAAACTTTACACACCTGCGTCATGTTGTGGAAAAGTGTCACATCATCTGGTTGTTCGTTGGGATCTGATCCTTCTGCAACCAATGCATAAACACCATTGGCATTGCTGCCGTTCAATGATCTGATCTGTGCGCCGTTCAATGCATAATAAGCCACGTGACAGTAGTAGGTGAACATGGAAACTTGTTCACTCAAAGCGCCGTTGGTGGCCAACAGTCCATAACCCAAATCATTCACCTGAGTGAAATCATTGCTCAACAAAGATTTATTGCCTGCAGTCTGCAACACCAATGGATACGGTATGGGACTGGTGATGGTGAATCCTAATCCACCATTGCTGCTGGCGTTCAACAACAGAGTGGCAGTGCCGGCTGGTCCATCATAATTGCTCACAGCATCCACTTGATATCTTTGTCCAGCGATGTAGAAACTTGTGGGAGTGAGTGGTTTTCTTATGAACAATCCTTCTCCTGGATCGCTGTTCACTGTTAATTCAAATGCACTCACCACATTCTGCACATTGACAGGCACATTGCCACAGGATCCATCCACAAACATACCTCCTCGGAATGCTTTGGCATTGATGCTTTGTGAAAAACTGCTGGCTGTTTGTATGTAGGGTGATTTGTTCAAAACTTGTGATTCAGGATCCAACACACACATGAATCCACCGTGGCCTTGACAGGTCACATTTCTAATTATGGTGGCTTCTCCCATTAAAAACACATCCATCTGTCTGTTGTTTTTGGGAGGATTATAAGATACATTGAAAGCAAAACTCACTGATGTGAGCATGTTTGTCACAATGCTTTTAATTGTGGCTGAAAAAGCTGCGATCACTGAAGCATTGATATATGTGCCCACATAGGTAATTCCTTGTTTGCGTTGAGCGCTCAATGCCACTCCAAAAAATCCACCTTGTACTTCTAAAATATTTTCTCGGCCACCTCGAATTAAATCATTGTAAATTGCATCCACAATCAATCCAGTGTCGCGTCTGCTGGCAGCTTCCGCTGTGGGACTCAACGAGCTGGGACTCAGCAATGAATTGGTGTAGGTCACCACTGCTGTTTGAATGGTGGGCTTGGCGTCTAAAATTTGTTCAGCTGCTGCTGTGTATCCACCTACGTTGGTATAACTAGATCCAACATTCTTCAAAGCTGTGGGATCATTCAAGTATTGACGACCAAAGTTTGTGGTTGCAGTGGTTAATCCATCTATGGTTAAATCTCTGTAGAAATAAATGTCAGCCCAAGGTGATTGTGAAATTCTATTTTTGGGTCTAATAATCACTCGACGGAATTCATCTCCTTTGATAGAAACATTGTTGACCACTTTTATGGGATAATCTTCCAAGTATGTGCCACTTTCCACTCTAATGGTTATGTTCTGATTTTTTATTGGAGCAGCAAATTCCAATTCCTCACCCACATCAAATTCTCTTGGCTCTACCAGTATCATTCGCACAGTGTCCACAGCACCACCTGCTAGGATGCTCACCACACGGCCCAGTGCATTGCTCTGCTTGCCTCTGATCAATTTGCCTGGAATTAAATCTTGATTGTTGGGATTGTTCTGATCCACAAATCCAAAACTGCCATTGCTGATGGTGATGGTGTAGGTACTGCCTTCCACTTCGGGAGCAGCTGATGTGGGACCATTGCTGATGATGTTGGTAATGATATCAAACTTGGCAGCCACTGAAGCTCTGCCAGTTGAATCCACTGTGCTGGGTGCATTAATGGTCTGTGTAAAACCTGCATCATAAGTGGGAGTCACTGTTAAATTTTGCAAAATAGTGTTGGTGATGCTTTTGGCATAGTTGATGCCAGCCAATGTCTGTGTCAACTGTTGGTTGATAGCAGTGGCAGCACTCACATTGCTGTAGTATCTCAATCCTGCCTGCAGTGATCTCACGTTGGAGTTCACACTGGCCAACACATCTATCACAATACCATCCAAAATTAAACCCAAATCACGTTCACAGATTGCTTCATCATAGATGAAATCAGGATAAGTGGTATTGATGAAACCAATCATCTGTTTGATTATGAAAGTTCTATTGGCATCTATCAACAATTTTACATTGTTGTATCCACTGCTGCTGGTGACTCCTTCAGACACCACCAATGAATTGCTGGCTCCTGTATTGTAGGTAATGGTTTGTGTGTAAGGTCCTAGTGCCACAGGAGTGGTCAATATTAATTCTTCTGCTTTGCGAGCTGCAGCATTGATTGATTTGTAAGCATAATTAAGAGCTCTGCCTTCTTTGCCTGGTGGAACTCCTTGCATACTGTCATCACCTGAGGTGGCCACATATAAATTAACCTGAGAACTGAAGCTGGTGTTGTCCACATAAAATTTTGTGGCTGCTTGAAGATCATCCACACCGTTGGGAGTGCCTTCACCTGCCAAATCTCCTGGATGGTCATGTAGATAAAGAGCACCAGTCATGGTGTCTCCTTGACGTCTCACAATGGATTTTCTTGGCATGGTTTCTGTGCTTAAGAAATATCCTGCCAATGCGTCATCATAATCAGCATCCAACAAAGTCTGTGTGCCTGTGCCACCTGACACAGTGATTTTAACTCTGGTGCTGTCATCGTCATTGGTGGCTTGAGCAAACGAAGCATGCATGCTCATCTGATTCACATTTACAAAACGCAAGTAATATGTAACACCATTGCTCAATCCCACAGCTGGAGTGCCTGAGCTGTTGTAGATGTAGGCAATACCGTTGGCACTGGTGTCAAAACCATGTGCAGTGATCACAGCATTGCCGGCACTGTAGCTGGCAATGGTGATGGTGTATTCTGATGCATTTGGTGGTTCATCTCTCACTCGTATTTGTCCAGCAGTTCCACTGCCGCCACCACTTAATTTTAAATATCTTTGATCTGCGTAGCCTTTGGTGATTAATAATTCATCTATGGTGATGTTGGTTCCATGTGTGGAATTAAAATTGCTCACTGCTTGGCTGGTGACTTCTGCGTTGCCCACTGCAAACCCATTGGCATTGAGCGGACCTCCTAGACTGGGTGAAAGGTCATCTACCAACTCACTGCCGGTGTTGCTGATCACAATCTGACCTGCTGTGGCTAAACTCACAGAGATACCCACACCACCAGACAATGATCTCATTTCTAATTCTGTGCCGGTGCTGTTGCTGATAGGCAGTTTGAATATGCCCAGTGTGTCAGGAGTGTCACTCAGTGATGTGAAAGCAATCTGTCCACCTTGTCCAAAAACTGCATAAAGTTCCGTGAAGTTTTCATTCGCTTTCCTAAACGCATCGCGAATACTATCGCCGGTACCGTCGTTACCTTCCACTCCGATATTGATATTCTGTTTGGCCATGTGTTATGCTGTCTCCTTTTCAAAACTGATGCTCTCACCACAACCACATGCGCTCTTGGCATTGGGATTGCGAATGTCAAAATGTGATCCAAACACTTCAGTCACATAATCCAACTCAGTGCCTAGAATATACATCACACTGGCAGCATCTATGGTGAACTTGGTTCCATTGCCAAAGTTTAACAGCTCATCTGCAGGTGCAATTTCTGATTGATCAGCAAATCCCCAATCGTAGGAATAACCTGCACACCCACCACCTTTGATGCTGAGTCTCACAGCATATTTGTTGTTGTGATGACACAACTCTTTGATCTTTTCGATTGCTCTTTCAGTGACAGTGATTACAGCCATGTGTTTCCGTTCTGTTTCAATTATTTATTAAAAAAACACAAATCCTAATGTAAATACAAGTATATGTTTTTAGAAAAAGTTGTGAAACAACATCTTACTGAACGCATCAGTAAACTGGGCACAAAACACACCTGTGTGCGTCACAAAACCTACTATAGGTTCCAGTGTGACAGTTGCAATGCACTGTTTGAAAGGGAGAAAGGCAGCATAGCCATCAAACGCATCAGCAATGATTACAAGCATGTGTGCGGTGCATGTGATCCCAAGCGTTTTGCACAGCAACAAGGTGTGCGGCAACGCAAAATACTGGACATGAATGTCAGCAGTGATACACCTATAGATGAATTGTGATTATTTTGTGTTCAAACGGTCGTTGATTGTAGACCAATTGATTATTTTAAAAATATTTGTAATGTAGCGTTTCTTGGCATCTTTTGCCGGCACATAATCCATAAATGAATGTTCCCACATATCTATGGGCATTAAAATATCAGTTCGATATGTTTGATTGGGAGTGGTTTTGATCTCTCCTGATCGAGACAAGTACACCCATCCAGATCCTTGCAGTTTCATAGTGGTCAAAAGTAACGTTTCTTTAAAACTGTCATAATCTTTATGATGTTCGTTTATGAATTCTTTTATTGTGCCTTGAGGAAGATTGCTGCCTCGGGGTGCTTGCAATTGAGCCCAAAATAAATTGTGCAATTTAGCACCACCATAATTGAAATCAGGATCACCTTCTCCTGTGTTGTATCGATTCACATAACCTCGGCTCAATACTCCATAATGATATTCCACATTGGCACGGCTCAGCACAGGATCCAAATCACCCATGCCATAAGGCAATGTTTCCAACACTAGGGTTTTTTCACGTTTTTGTTTGGTTTCGAACAATTCGATCCACTGCTTCATGTCTTGCATGGCAGTATTTATTACAGTAGACCCAGAGCTTGTGCCTGATTGTGCAGTTGTTCAGCTGCCAAGTTCTTGGCCTTTGCTTCCACCTGAATGTCCATGCATTCTAAAAATGACAGTGCCCATTCATTGTGTGCTGCATTGGGCAACAGATCACTGTGAGATCTCAATTTTACCTTTTGACAGCCCAACGTTATTAAGTCTTTCATGGGCAACATATTTTTATGCATCATGTGCTGTGTGTCAGCATCAAATGCTGGCATTAAAGCTTCATCTCTAAAATAAGAATAATGCATGGTGGGTCGCACGCCTCTCCAACTGTCTATGACTCTTTTGACTCTGTCATCAGTGGGACGTATGTATTCTTCATCTCGTATAAGGTGATGATGTATGTCCAGCACCAATGCCACATGTTTTTCCAACTGGAGTGTGGCATCCAATCCCCAACTCATTTCATCATTCTCTATGGTGATAAGATTGCGTGCTTCAGGTGATAATCTAGGCAATGCTTTTATGATACCTTCTGGACCTTGACGACCTGATATGTGTACATTGATTTTACAACCATCCTGCCATTTCTTACCAAACCCCATCATTTTCGCCATACGCACATGATATTCAAATTCGTCTATGCTTCTTTCCACTATGTCTGGATTATCCGATGCCAACACCGTGAATTGTCCTGGATGGAAAGATACTTTAACATTGTGTTTGCGAGCCAAATCGCCTGCTTCAGCAAAATGTTGTTCGCAATACTTTATAATTTCTGGTTTATCCCAATAGTATCTCCAAGTGTTTTCAGTGGCCACTGGCAGTATGGGTGATGATATTCTGCACATTCTTCTGCTCACAGGCAGTTCAGACACTTTTAATATTAAATTCTTGATGCCATCTATGTTGTGTTTGAACACAAATGCCAGTTTTTCTTCGGCTTGTTCTTTATGCTCATTCAACCAACGCACTGTGGTGGCTCTGGTATTGTAAGGACGTTCTAATTCTTCCAGTTGTTTTTTTTTGAGTGTTCGGTCATGATGAAACCATTGACAGCAAAATCCTATTCTTTTGACCATACTATTAGTATATGCGATATTTTGACTGCAGTCAATGCGAATTAAACTGCTATTTCCAATGTGTTTGACACCAGATATCCACACATTCTTTGGGATTAGGATCACCATGAAACACAGCAATGGCAGTGTCTGGTTTGACTTTGGGTTCTCCAGGAGTTTTAAAATTTTTTTTGCCTGTGTTATTGTTTCTAACAATCTTGGCATTTTCACGCATTTCCCATTTGTAACTCTGTATCCATTCATCTGGCCAGAATTCATAGTTGCTTTTGACCTGTTCAAACAACCAATCTTGATCTCCGTGATATTTTTTAGATTGTCCCACAGGATCTTTGATAAAATTTCTATACAATTGTGGATGTTGTCCTGTGTTCCAACGTACCACTGAACTGTTCATTTTCATCCAATTTTTATGAAAGTATCTATTAAAGTCTTTGATCACGCAGAATTCATCTGGTTTGTATGTGAACAGTTTATCAATGTTTTGAAATATTACCACATCCAAATCAATGAACAATATAGTTCCTTGAATCTGTAAATTAGGATTAAACAACAATGTCTTATGCCACCACCCTTTCACAGGAACCATGGGCAAGTCAAACACTGTGATTGTGGGATCTATTCCTGCTCTGTTTTCAGTGAAACAAACAAATTCGTGTTCCAATGTGAGCTGTCGTGATACCATGCTGTGCAACACATTAACATATTCAGACTCGTATTTGTTGCCGTGCTTGATGCACACCACATATCTTTTCATATCAAATGATATTTATTGTGTATTATTTTTTAACAATGGCGCTGTTGGCACCATGTTCAAACACTTCAACACTGTGTAATTTTACTCTGCCATTGCTGTCAGATTCTATCTTGGGTGACACAAAATTAAACACATGTTCAGCAAATTTTTCACAACCCACACCTTGCATAACCACCAGTTTGCACCAACCTTGAGTTTCTAATTTTCTTAGATCTGACAAAAACTGATCATTTTCATCAACAGCTAAAGTGTGATCAAAAGTGTTTTGCAAATATTCTTTAATCCATTTACACCCACCAAAGTCGTAGACCCAATTTTTATCGTCCAAAGAATCTGCTTCAAAAGTGAATTTGAAACCCAAACTGTATCCGTGTATTTTAGAACAATGTGAATGCGTGGCATTAGGTTGTCTAAATGCACAACTCAGTCCTACATCGTTGCTGTATGTTTTTGTACTGTAATGTTTTACCATATTTTATTTCTCCTTTAATATGGTAGAAGAATTTTTAAAGAGGGATTATACCAAGTCCTCTGTGATTGCAATATAATATTAATCACAAGCATTGTATATTATTACATTATTGGCTCAGGTTTGTCAAGGATTTATATTCTAAATTGGTATAGTTCCATTGGGTTGGCTTGATAAAAGACTTGGAATGAAAACAAACAAATTTCATATTTTGATTGAGTTCAAATATTTTACCCAATTGATATATCCAATATCTAGGATCCACTGCTCGTTCCGACGATTTTTTATAGTTTGAAGTGTCTTTGTAAACATTGTTGGTCTTTTCTCCCATGCCATACAAATCAAATCCTACAAGATTAATTGTTTCATTTTGAGTGTTTAATTGAGTGGCCAACAACACAGCATAAGGACCACTGCCCCAATGCATGGATTGATCTGCACGATCTAACCCTTTGTAAGGCAGTTGCGGCAATGGTAAAAAATTTTGATTTGAATATTCTGTTCTGGTGTATATCTTTGTTCTATTAGAATCCACAATGTTGTTTGCTTCCATGAGCATCTTGCGATCACAACAGATCAAATGATCCATGGTATAATCCCTAAAAATAGCATTACAACCAATTTTAATTTGTGGAATTTTTTTTATATCTATTTTTTTACGGCTTTCACCATTACCAATCACAAGCATATACATATTTATAGATTATAAATATTGACGCACTATGAAATATTATCGTTATTTGGACTTAGATTATAAAAATGTAATTGATAAGATTTCTCCTTATTTGTTAGAAAATTTTTCTAAATCAAACAGCTTTTTTGTACCATTAAATAATCAAAACATTTTACAAAAATTTCCAGAAATTCAAAAAATTTTTGACCCTTTAAATATTCATGTGGATGAATTGGCTTTAATAGTTTATAATTCCACATGGCATAATTTTATTCATATCGATGATCCAGAAGATAGTACTCGCATTAATTTTCCTATTTTAAATTGTGAAAAATCTCAAACTAATTTTTATCAACTTAAACAAGGTAGATCTATGAAAACAGATCCTGCTGGAATCTTAAGTAATGTATTGTACGCAGAATCACAAGATTGTGTTCTAGTAGACAGCTTTTGTTTGGATCAAGCAACAGTGTTAAGAACCAATGTGCTTCATAACGTGACGTTAAATCCTGATGTATCTTTTAGAATATCACTGACTGCTAAATTCAAAGAAAACATTGATTATTTTTTGGAATAGTATATTGATGAAATCTCATATCAAACTTTGGATCAAACATTTGAGCACTCCCCAAAAGGATCTAAATCAAATGTCAGTGTGTCCTTATGCTGCCCAAGCTCGATATAAAATCATTGATAGAATTAAAAAAACAATTCAATTTGACAAAGATAAAAAATTATTAGAAAAATTAGATGTGCTGATCTATTTGAAAGAGTTTAGAATAAAGAAGAAAGAAATGTATGCTCTGTGTGATCAATTGAATAATCAGCACAAAGAATATATATTTTTACCAGATCATTGGGATGAAGAAACACAGATCAAAGATGTGCGAACCAACAACGGATTATACAATTTAATATTGTGTCAGAAAAGATCCAAATTAGAAATTGCTAGAAAGTTTTTGAAATCTAAAAAATATTACAGTTATTGGGATAAAAAATATTTGAAAGAAGTGCTGTCTATTTGATTAATTAGAAATATTTCCAAAAGGTTTCCATTGTCCTGGATTGCCTGATAACACACAAACCCAACCAATATTTGTGCCTGCTGTTGGATTTTCATTCCAAACAATATCACCTTTGTTGTAAGTGCCTGATTCTGGAGCAGCAGAAGCCACTTCAAACTTTTTGTTTTGAATTTTAACTGGTCCTGACACACTCAATGATACATCTGGTTCCACACTGGTAACACCAATACCTACTCGACCATACATATTGATTTTAGTTTCAGTGTTGCCTTTTAATCCCAAAGTGATATTGCCATTGGCTGTGATTGAAATTCTATCTGTGTTGTCAGTTTTAATATTAAGACCACTGTTGGTGTAAGTACCCACATCAGCAGATGCTGCACCTGGTTCTACAAAAAATTCTACAGTGTTACTGGCCACACTTAAAGTTGCATTAGGATTGTCTTTGCCTATGCCCAGTCTGTTGTGTCCTGGATCATACACAATAAATTGATTCACGTTGAAACTACCGGCAACCACTAAATCATTCAGTGTGCCAACTTTTCTTAAATTAGATTGAGTAACTGTTCTGCCCAATTCTGTGGCAGTTAATACTGGAGTTTTGTCAATGTTGTAACTGGCAGTTGGAGCCAAATCGATATTAACGTTGCTCCATATTCTGTCAGGCTCAGGTTGAAATACAAATTGTTTAGTATTGCCTACACCTGTCCAAGTTAATCCTTTGCCATAAATGCTGTTGGCAGCAGTGCCCATGAATTCAATAGAACGTTCTTGAATGTGTTTGTTGGTGATAGCTTCGGCAGCAGTTTGTGCCAACTGTTTTAAACCAGAGGTAAAATCTTCCGCTCCTTTATTAACTGATGCTATATTCTTTTCAATGGATTTTGACATATACTACTATTTATATCTAAACTTTTAATAATATGGTGTCCGTGTTAATACGTCCTGTGAGTGTGATTTCCATGCTCTTAATTTCACTGAAAAAAGTCTTGGATTTAACTGGCCCACATTTCATAAATTCAGCCAACTGCAGTTCAGGCTTTCTAAGGGTCTTTTGTATGCTTTTTTCTGGGTCAAATCCCTGTACAGAAGCACCTTTTACACTCAATCCTGTGCCCTCTCTGTTAAGTCCTCTGGGATCCAACACACTGGCCACATACATGCCCAATTTTCTAGTTTTTGTGTTGAATACCCATACCTGTTCAGCTGTAATAATATCTTTGGGGTCAATACTTTTTAAATTGTACTTGGTGTCCTCTTTGCAATATTGCAACTTGGATATCATTTTTTCTTTGCTGATGGGTTTCTTTTTGCGTGGTTTACGATTGGCATTGGCAATGTCTATCATATAATCGCAGGCTTTGAATATGTTATCGTGAGCTTTGATGCCTTTTTCTATAATTTCATTACTGATATCTTCATATGATTCCAGCAGTTGTCTTTCTTCAGAATCACCATCTCCTTCTTCGTCAATGTCTTTGAATTTTAAATTTTTTTTTCTTAATTCCAACAGATCTTTGTATTCTTTGTATTGAATTTCGTACATTTCCATTATTTTGCGAGCATGTACACCACCCACCTTTTCTTTTTTAAAATGTTCTGTCAATTGGAATGTTTCAGGATTAAATCTATCAGGCATGGTGATCAATCGTTCCAACCAGTCTTCTATTGGAACCACTATTTCACGCACTCTCTCTGCGATTCTTTCCTGTATACTGGGTCTATATTTTTCTGCTGTATCACTCATGTTATAACAGCTATATAGCCATTTGAGCATAAAATCAACCTATTTAGGTTGTTGGTCTTGAATTTTTTTAATTTTTTCTTTGGTACTGAGTATGTCTTCCCACATTTTAATAGTGAGTTGATTTATGTTTTTGCACTCTTCCAATATGATTTTAAATCTTTTTGCATACCATCTTTCACACAGATACCACCCCACATAAGTGCCCAATAGTAATAATAAAATAATGCCTATGATTAATGTTATATCAGAATTCATCGTTTCTCCTGCAGTATCTGCTTGGGTGTCTTAGACCCCGGTGTTAATTTACTCAATCTACAACTGAATAATTTTTTAGGTCCTTTGTTGGTATAAATCACTGGTTGACCGTGTTCGTCCATTTGTATATCTGTAATTTTAGCCACCACATTACGGAATCTACCCACTTCCACTGTGTCGCCCACTGATATTTCTATTGTGTATTTTTTCATTTGAA
>Ga0209296_1001456_pt1 | contig 18148 bp, 19 predicted proteins | sample S_130206_EF_Meta_FD_187319 | JGI IMG/M metagenome (GOLD analysis project Ga0209296, IMG submission 187319) | Freshwater microbial communities from Lake Simoncouche, Canada to study carbon cycling - S_130206_EF_MetaG (SPAdes) (version 2) | ecosystem: Environmental > Aquatic > Freshwater > Lake ...
CTTTTTTGCGGCATCAGTCAACTCGCTGAACTGGCTTGAGGCAACTACCATCTCGTTCAATCCATCCTGGCCACGCTGTCTGGAGGCGGTCATCTGTTGCTGCTGAATCGCTGAGGCAGGTGAACCGGTACTACGTAAGGCCTCATCCTCTCGCTGCTTCTTGACTTGCTCGAAGAGGGTGAGAGCTGTGGAACTAGTCTCATCGATAGGTATACGAAAATCGGGCGCAGCAGGGGGTGTAGGTCGCCCATCTTGTCTCTCTGATTGGAGCTGGCTGTAACGATTTCCAACATCCATCCGAACATTCTCCTCGGCGGTATTTCCGCTTCCACCTGCAGCACCGCGGCGAAGATAGGAGAGGAAATCTGGAACAACTGCACTCAAGACCTCTTTATTGAGAGAAGGAACAGGCTGCTCGCCTTGTTGTTCATAGACCTCGCCCATATAATGGCGAACTGTCTTGACGAGACGCTCCTTCTGTTTTGTGCTTAAGTCACCACCAATACGTCGTTGGAAGTCATTATATAGAAGGCGATCCAACATCGCTTCATTTTGAGATGAGAAAAACGGACTCTTTGGAAGGTCTGACATCAAGGACTACTCTACCTTCTTGTCAAGTCTTTTAAACCAGAGCTATAACGAAATGGAATTATGTGGAAAATATCCAGTGCCGTAGTTTTAACATTTCAGAATCAGGGGGTGATTGACGTGTAAAGGAGCGGAATCCATCACCAGCCAGCATCCGAATAATAAAATAGAGGGAATACATTCCACACTCTGTGTTCTTGTGCTGGAAGCGGCGACCATTATAGTGCAGTTTCATGGCAGCATCCTGCGTTGTCAGCCATTTCATGAACTTCGCAATCTGCTTCGGTGGATACATGCCATAGGAGTCAAAATAGTAACAATGATGCTTAAGAACATCAATATAGACGGCGACCCAGTGGCTTCCAGACTTGAAGTGGGGGTCCAAGTTGTAGACGATTCCAATTCGGTTCGTTTTTGTTCCACTGTCCATGGCCTCCAAGATGCGCAGCTGGCACACCTCGTCATTCAAGCATTTACCTGACTGCGTAGTATAAGGGTCAGGGGCAGCAAAGTCAATCGGATACGGTCCCATAAACTCAAAGTCCGGAAATGCTTCCTCGTACTGCTTCATTACATTCTCTATGGCAAGAGAGTCAAGCCACATATCAGGGTCATCTTTCCAGCTGGGAGGCTGCATTGGCCGTAGATAGGTCTTCGCAAAGACAGCCTTCTCTTCATCTGAGAATGGGAGTGCCTGGAGAAAACTCCACTCCTTTTTGGGTCGAACTGACAGAGCCCTTTCTAGATCAGCACGCCGTGCGGAAACACCCAGTTCATCTGCCGCCTTCTCAAGAATCTCCTGTGGAAGACATCCTTCTGCGGGGCGTTTATTGATTCTGGGATGGCACTGATATGGACCAGGATTGAGGGCTACATGCTTCCTCTTTCTAGTCTTCGCCATGCTACTATGTAATAAGCTTTCTTATCACATAGTAGAATGGAACGTAAAACGAACATGGATAAATACTGGACCCGCGTGTTCATACCTTGTCTACTGATTCTGTTCGCGCTCGGCTTCTATCTACTCTTCTTCTTACCGCAAACACAGCTGATTTCATCCTCTTCTGTGTTCAAAGCAGTAAGACTTCTAAAAACAAACTCACGCGTAGCTGAATTCTGATAAATTCTAACACTATAGAAATGGCAATTACGTCAGAGCAGATGTGGGGATATGGTCTTCTTTTTGCAATGCTGGCAACCGTTGCATCCTCCATGATTTATATAACATCAACGGCGGCCAAGAAGGATTCCGCATCGGACACAATGCGTGCAATCCAAGGAATGGGTTTGGCGAACTTCATCATTATTGCCCTCTTTGCATACATGGTCTCTTACTATCTGGAGAGCAACCCCTCCATGACACCCACATACATATTCTTCATGCTCCACGCAACCCTCTTCTTGAGTCTTATGGCTGTATCAGTTGCGGCACTCCAACAAATCAACTAGGTTCAGTGTTTGGAGTTGATATAGAGCGCAATAATCTTGTGTTGTAGACGGAACTTTCCAGTCCACTCTGCAAAAGCTGGATGATTGTGAAAGGAAATGCCTTGAATACGCAAGCAGACACGCACTGAATCCCCCGGCTGTAAGAATGTAGGGCGTACACCCTGTGAACCAATAACAGGCCCACCCTTCTCAGACCTATATACAACGATAGAATCAATACCTCCACTTTTCTTGTCCTGAACACTTACTGGACAATACAAGTGAAGTGAATCCCCCTCCACCATTGGCTGGAAAAGTTGCTGGAGTTCGGATAGTTCCCGCTTTCCCTGATTAAACCACGCAATCTGGTTCGTGAAGACGCATGAAAGAAGGGATGACTGGAGCGCCTGGAGTTTATTCATGGAGTTCACTGAATCCTTGAGGGAGAGGATGAGTTTACCCGTATTTGGATCATAGACTTTCACTAAGAGTGATGGAAGAAGAATAGATAGCGATGGAAAGTGCGTCTCTCCATCCATATAGTATACAGGCGTCAAAGGTTTGGCACCATTTATAAAGTTTCCTGTCTGTACTTTACTAACTTCTAGTTTTTGTAAAGGGATAACCCACTCCATTCTACACTATACTATACGTTGGTTTAAGGCCTCCCTGAGATTCATGTGAAGATGGACGGTTTATGTCTCAGTTGGAGAGGCAATCCAGGAACAGGAAAAAGAACACAACTTCTTCAGCATTTACAACTTGTAGCGAAAGGCCGCAACCTCCCATTTTCTCTTCACACCAAGTTTCTCCAGATTGGATCCGCTGCGGCTGGAAGTACTGGGGAAGTTGATGAGAATGACGAGACGACTGGGGAGAGGACGACTGAGGCAGGACAGTTTTCATACGAGTCATCTGTTGTCCATGTAGGCTTTGATGTGAGCCGCATGAGTATGCAGGATAAGAATATTCTGCGCCCAGTCTTCTTGCGTCTTGGTCAAGGAAGTCAAGTGCTGGCTGGACCACAAGGGCGCGGATCACGCATTCTCGTGCTCTATCATGCACACCTTCTCTCTACAGAATCCATTCTCTTGCTTCAGGCCGCTCTTGAACAGAATGATGGCGACCTCTCCGTCTGGATGACTTCTGAAATCCCTATTCCTGTGCGTGTGCGAGACTGGTTCGTTGAGATTCCAGTGGCTGGAGCTGACCGGCAATTCGCCCTTTACAAACAGAAAGTGGGTGGTATTGAAGAGCATCTCGCAGACTGGCCTGACGTATTTATGCGTCTATTTGCACGCTGGCTGCGAAAGGGGGAGCCGACGTTAGGAGATGTTCCCGCCATTAAATCCTTTATTTACGAGCTTCTCATGCGGAATCTGCGGTGGACGGAGTGTATCCATTTCGTTCTTGATGCTCTTATTATGATGCCTGGTCTATCATGGGAGCAGAGGCAAAAAGCCCTCGACGTGGTTGCTAGATGTGAAGGGACAGGTGGTGGGCAAACACTCCCAAGTTATCGTATCCCAATCCTCTGGGAGAGTTTGTTTCTCCAACTCCGCTCTGCTATGTCAGTTTAATACTTATCTTTACCATTGAATCTTAAAATTAAGTTCAAATGGTAGGGATGTTGCCTCTTGTTCTCCAAGAGATAGTGAATAATGTAAAAACTCAATACGAGACGCTGCCAGCCGTGCGATGGACTGATGCCTCTCCTATTGAAGAGGATATGGCGGTGCTAGAAGAGGAGGCTATGTCTGAGACTGAATTTGATAAGGTGAATCTGCGCAAAGATATGTGGAAGGCTTTACAGACAGGCCACGCTGAGATCCTATGTCGCACATGCTCTTACGGCAAGGTGCTCGTCATTTGTATGCGGGGTGCGGATCTCGGTATCTCATGGTCCACATGGGGCCGCATTCTCCAAGGGTTCGGTGCTACAGGTGTGCGCATTTGCTGGTATGCGAATCCTACTAAACGACTGCTACCCGTCTCTGGCTCCGCAGTCGGCCCCGAGCATGTGAATGGTGGCTATACGATGCCTTGTGAAGTGAAGGCAGTTGTCATCTATCGCTTAGAAGAGGCCACGAGAGTTCTGATTCACGAGATGCTGCATGCGACTTGTACAGACCACGATCACGATCCGACCGAAATCAAGGAGGCCAAAACGGAGACATTTGCTGAACTCTTCTTGATTGCATATGCGGCGAAGGGTCGTCCTGTTCTAGCTGAAGAGTTGTGGAAAACACAGGCTTCCTGGATTTCAGATTTGAATAAGGTATTGGTTGAAAATCACGGAGTTCGGTCGCTGGCCAACTATTCAGCCCGCTATACATTGGCTCGCGTAGAACAGCTTCAGAAGTCTGGTATTGAAGTCCCCGCGACCACAAGAAAACGCAGCACATCCTCTCGGTTTACGAGTCCAAAGCTTGATACCTTTCTGAAGTAAGAATAGAGATGTCGATAACGAGCAGACCGTATTTGGGTTCTACTGGAAAAATACCACAAATAAGCTTGACCCCACTCTATACGCAATTTAGCCCGAGGTCTATTCCAGGCTGCACTCTGTGGCTGGATGCGGCGGATCCCACAACGATATCAGGAACATCATCTATTACAGCATGGAATGATAAATCAGGGAGCGGTAATAATGCTATATTTACAGGAACAAATCCATCATACACTCCTGCAAATAAGTATGTTGAAACATCGGGTCTAAATCAAGCGTTTAGTGTTCCTGGCACGATTTTTAATACAGTAGGGGGTAGTCTATTCATCGTCTATGCAGATAAACAACAGAATACACAGAATGGGATGTTGTATGCTATAAGTGATGGATATACTCCATACTATTTTGATCAATGTCTATATCGTGCTGATGGATATTCGTATGCATTAGGCGGTGTTGATATACCATCAAATGATTTTAAAACAGCATTGAATACGAGAAATACACTCATCTACAGTATCAACTATGTACATAACACATCGAACTATAATGTTACAGTAAATGGAACTGTATTTCCATTCACATCTATTAATGGAACAAGAGTTGTTGTTCCATCAGGTTCTATGGTATTTAGTGGAGGATGGGGTGGTGCAGCAAACATAAAGTTTAATGAAATTCTTTTTTTCAATTCAATTCTCACAACAATCCAGCGCGAACAAGTAGAGTCTTATTTAGCACAGAAATGGGGCTTGACTGCGACCTTGCCGAGTTTTCCTGGAGTTAAGGGTATTCCAGGCTGCGCACTCTGGTTAGATGCGGCTGATTCCGCATCTATGACTACTTCATCTGGAAATTTACTTACATGGAATGATAAATCAGGAAATGGATATGTTATGACAAATAATACAGGAACAACCACAGTTGCTTCATCATCACTAAACTCACTAAATACAGTTTATACACCAAGTGGCACTAATACAAAAATTACAAACTTTATAGGGAGAACTAAATGCACGATGTTTATTGTTGGAAAAGCTGCTACATCAAGATACTTATTAGCACTTAATGGAGGTTTTCTATATACAGCCAATGACTCTCTTTTATATTTTTCGCCTCCAACAGGAAACTATCTTGATATTATAGATAGTGTTGGTTTAGCAACTCCAGTAGTTTCAAATAATACTTGGTTTATCTTATGTATAGGTTATGATAATGCTACAAATAATACAGCAAATCCATATACTATAAATGGAACAAATAGATCAACAGTTATAATACCACGTGGGACACCAGGTATCTTAAGCGACCAGTATATAACATCTCCATTGTATATTAATTCTGTTAATGGAACAAATTCATATGACTCAGTTTATACTGCTGAAATAATATATTATAATAATACTCTCACAACTACAGAGCGCCAACAAATAGAAGGATATCTCGCTGCTAAATGGGGTCTCCAATCATCTTTACCGAATACACACCCTTACTATACAAAAGCTCCCATCAATCACATCAACAACACCCAGCCCGCAGGTCTCCGCACCAATCTAACACTTGCAACAGCCCAGCGAGTAATATCATACATTCCTTACCCTATAACTTAGGGAAGTAATCCTACAAGGCGCAAGCTCCGCTTAAAAAAATAGACCCGAGTAATATAGAATGCAGATATTCATCAAGACCCTTACAGGCAAAACAATCACACTAGATGTGGAACCGTCCGACAGTATTGATAATGTCAAACAGAAGATTCAAGATAAGGAGGGAATTCCCCCAGACCAACAACGTCTCATCTTTGCTGGTAAACAGCTAGAAGACGGCCGCACTCTCAGCGACTACAACATTCAGAAGGAATCAACACTCCATCTTGTTCTTCGTCTTCGTGGCGGTATGTAAATTTGACAGCAGACAAACAGTAAAAGCTGTTATAGTATGGGCGTAAAAGGCCTCTATTCTTATCTCAGACCACATAGAAAAGCACTTGACTCAACAACCATTCCTAAAGGACTGATAGGCGTAGATGCCCTCTCAGTCCTTTATAAATTCCGTGGAAACACAGACGCCATTCTTACATTTCTAGAGCCCTTTCGTAAAGCTGGATGCAAACTCCTCTTCATCTTTGATGGTAAAGCACCTGAAGCAAAGAGAGAAGAGGTGGATGAACGGCGCACCAAGCGTAATGATGCCAGAGAGGAAGCTAGCGCTTTGAGAGCGTATTTAGAGAATCCAGAGACGCAAGAAACTCTTGAAGAGCGTGATCGCAAGATTATAGAGCGCAAAATCAGCGTATTAGAGAATGGAGCTTGGTCTATGACGCGAGACGCCCGCCACGCATTTCAGGATGTGCTCCGCAGCAACGGCATCCAGTTCGTGAAGGCAAATGGGGAGGCTGACGATGTACTCATGTCTCTCTGGTCTGACAACAAACTGGTAGGTATTATTTCGGCAGATATGGATTTCCTAGTTGCAGGTGTTGAGCGTCTCTGGATTCCTACTCTGAAAGGTGCAGAAGAAGTTCTCCTCTCAGATGTACTAAAAAAAGAGGAGATTACTATGTCTTCTTTCATAGATGCGGCAATCCTCTGTGGTGTTTCAACAGGATATACATTCTTAAATATGTATCCTCAAAAAGCATTCATGTTCATGCGGCACTATGGAACTCTTGAAAAGTTAGCGAACAGACAGCCAAAACTATTTGAGAATATACCAGATGATAGTATACAAAAAATACGTGGCCGCTTTCTTATTCATGTAAAAGCGGAAGAGCTTGTACGTCAAGATTATAGGGCAGTGATTGAAGCAATTTAGATATTTACAACTTCTTTTTATATTGAACATCAAGATAAAAAGACGGTCCAAGCTGGGTTTGAACCAGCGACCTTGCGGTTAACAGCCACACGCTCTACCTACTGAGCTAAAAGACCTAGCGGGTACTATCATACCCCCTATGAATCCACATTGATTATTTTTAATTGTTATAACATTTGGCTCTACGTTTAAGGCCTCAGTATTAAGTGAGCAGTTTAATAGATCACAGGCCTCTTACTTTAAAAACATATTTTTAGCGATGAATCGTTTCGATCGATCGTCCTATGGGTTATGGGCCCATCGCGCTTCCTCTGCGCCACATCGCTGCATGCTTTTATTTTTGTATTTTAGTAAGTTTTTGTCTTTTGTTTTTTAGTTTTTATTGTACTTTGTATTTACGCAGTGACAGCTGGCTTCAAGTAGTGCTTGTTGAGGTATCGCTGGAGGTTGAAGTAGGTGAGCTGTTCGCCTTCAGGGACGCCGAGGAGCTTCTTGAGGGATGCATCAGGCTTGATGTCATGCTTGGTCTTCAAGTCCTTCTCCTTGACATAGTTGTTGACTGCCTTGGTGACCTCAGAGCGGGACATGAGGGAACCATTGGTCTTGCCGAGGAAGTGGCAGAGCTCGTTGGAGATGGGAGTTGGTCGCTCGAAGATGGAAGGAGCACGCTTGACCTCAACGCCGTTCTCATCAGTCTTGACGCGACGCTTTCGCTTTCGCGCATCCTTGATCTCTCGGTGGACACGCTTCTCGAGTCTCTTGATTTGGCCGAGGAGGGTGGCGACAGTCTCACGCATGGTGGTGAGGTTGCCAGTCACCGTCTTGATGTCCTCCTCAAGTGTGGTGGCAGGGGCAGATGCGGCAGGGGCCTCAGCTGCAGGGGCAGAGACAGGGGCGACAACCACAGGGACAGGGGCTGAGACGACAGGGGCGACGACCTCAGCCTTGGCAGCCTTGGACTTCACGACCTTCTTCTCAGCAGCTGGTGCAACAGGCACAAGCGCCGGAACAGGGGTTTCAACAACCGCCGCAGCGGCAACCTTTGTAGCGACCTTCTTAGCGACCTTAGGGGCAGAAGACGAGCTCATTATACCAGTAGTCGGGGTATTCGTAGAAGACATTTTACGCACTACCATACTCTAGGGGACACGAGCGCGTCAATTTTTGAACTTTTTTGTTGATTTTTGCTTCAATTTTATTTTTCATAAATCGGCATATTCTGTGAACTTATCGTCTTGTGATAGAAACTCCGTATAAAATAAGACAGACATGCTAGAGTTTACTTTTATATCCAAACTGCCTTTTCCGGTCAATATGTGGTAGAGAAGACTATGGCAGATCCCTGCGGCGCCAACCAAGTTGTTGAGTTTCGTAAGTGTGCAAATATCAAGAGCAAGACACACCCTGATAGTCCCTGTAAAAATACAGCTACAAACGGAGATTTCTGCGCCAGACACTGGAAACGTCCTCATAGATATGTGGCGTTAACAGAGTCAAGAAATACCTATGTTACGCGCTTTTGTTTACAGGCTATTAGACGGATTCAAAAATGGTGGCGCCGCAAACTGTCAATTCATTCTTTCAAACAACAAGGTCCAGCTGTTAACTGCTATTCCCTCTCTCAGAATACGACTGAGGTCTATAGCATGGAGCCTATTGAAAAAGTCCCTAAACTCTTCTTCTTCAGTTATGCTGATATGAAGAAGACTATCTGGGCATTTGATGTACGTTCTCTCTCACATATTATGGCACAGGGAAAACAGCCTGAGAATCCCTATACACGCGAGGTATTTCCTCCAGACTCTCTTCAGAGATTGAGAGAGCGCATTTCTTATCTTCGTAAACGCAAATACCCTGTTATGTATTTGCAGGGAGAGAGTTTATCAAATGAGCAAGAGTGGAATCAGAGGGTACTAGATATCTTCATGAAGCTGGAGGCTCTCGGTTATTTAGCAGCCTGCTCTTGGTTTAATAGATTAACTATCAATGAGCATAAGGAATTCTATAAGGCAATGTTCCAGCTGTGGAACTGGCGTCTGGGGTTATCTCCAGCTGAGAAGGAGGCTATTATGCCTGGCCATCTCAAGGCGGCTACGAAACTGTTTCGCTGGCTACCTGATGCAATACAGACAATGATACACAATCATCGCTGGTGGCAGAAGCAGAGTCTAGCACTCATACAGACATTCATAGAGAGAAGTCAGGATAAAACGAAAAACGCTCTTGGTGCCCTCTATGTTATTATGGGACTCGTACATGTTTCAGAAGAGGCTGCTGAAGCATATCCGTGGATTGCTGAGACTCTGGATGAATGATATTAACCAGAGGGATAAGGATATTGAATCTGGTTTGTAGAGCATGTTGCTGACAGCTTGGGAGGGAAATAATCTATCTTTCCAGAATCATGGCAATAAACAGTGGTATTCTGTGCATAGGGTGCCAGAGTTCGGTCTTCACAGATTGATGAAATATAAATGAACTGATTTCTAACAGGATCAGGATCAGAGCAAATCGCGCATGACTGTGCCCTCTGTAAGATGGCTGTATAGTCATTAAATGTACCGTTTCCTACACTATCAGCATAGGTAACAGTAGAAATTCCATTCACTGTTGTTGTTCCACGTACAACACTAGGTGTAACCCTATTACCACGAGCCTGAACTATGAAAGTTTGCTCTGAAGAATCTCTCACCTTATTGCGCGCTATAAGACGAGGTGCGTTATCTGTTATACGCCGTAGATACTCACTCTGAGACATAGCCATTCTTACCTAATTGCTCCGAACAAAATCAACGGCTCGGTCCAAAAATTGACACCCGTTCTCCCCCAACCAAAAATCAGTAAATCAATATGTCTAGCGCAGTCGTTTCACCGTCTTCTTTCGATGTCTCTAACGTGTCTATCAGTGCCCCCAAGCTTCTTCCAAGCGGCGCAAAGCAAGCCTATCTCAACTATGATGGCCGCAAACTCACTATGCAAGTGGGCTCTCTACCAGTCCCTTATGGCATGAGTGTCTATGACAAAGCCGGTCCTGTCAAATACAGTGTTGATATGTCTCTCCGCGGCTATGATGGTGAGAATGCAAAGGCAAAGGCTATCTTCGATGCATTCTCTCAGCTAGATGACTTCATGATTCAACAAGGAGTAGACAACTCCAAAGCCTGGTTCAAGCAGCAACTAGGCAAGGATGTCGTCAAGGCATTCTACACTCCATCTCTTCGCTTCAGCAAGGATGCAGACGGCAATCCCAAGCCGTATCCACCAACCGTCAAGGTCGCTCTCAAGCAGCGTGAGGGCAAGTTCGACACTCGCGTCTACGATGACAAGAAGCGCGAGTTGACTGATCTTCCAATGGAGGACATCCTCGTCAAGGGCGCCAACATCACCGTCTTGATTGAGTGCACAGGTGTCTGGTTCGCAGGCAGCAAGTATGGTATCAGCTGGAAGGCCGTTCAGATCCGCGTTGACAGCCTCCCTGACCGTATCCGTGGATTCGCCTTCCTAGAGGATGGTGAGTCTGCAGCTTCTGCGCCCGCACCTGCTGCAGTTAGGGCAAAGACTCCTGCCCCAAATACCTTCCAGGCTCTCGCAGAGGATGAGGAAGTTGATGATGAGGAGGTGTTCAGCGCCCCTGTAAAAGCAGCAGCACCTGCTCCTGGACCAGCCTTTGATGATGAGGCCGATGACATTGCACCGATTGCCGTTCCAAAGAAGGTTGCTACCGTCAAGAAGATCGTCGCCAAGGTCGCCGCTGCCCCCAAGAAGTAAATATTACATATAAACACATGAAATAGTTAATCCATAAAAAATAAAAAATAAAACCCCCCCATTTTTTTAAGAGCTTCCAGCACCACTTGAGACACCAGGTACATTGCGGCGGTAAAAAGGAGTCACAGTGCTGCTATCACACATGCAACCACCCTGCTTTCTCAATGTAACATCCTCGAGTACTTGGAAACTAGGTTGTTCTGTACTGGTAACATTATAGTTTGCAGTGCGAGCCGCTTGCAAACTTGCATTGTAAGCATAAAGGGCACGAGCACGAGCGCGGGTTGTAACTAAAGATGCATCATAGTTGTCTGTCGGCATTTCTATAGTGGGGCAAGAAAAAACCGTCTTATACCGAGCCCTCTTATGCAGGATGTCCCTCTTATGCCGGAAGAATAGGATTAAAAGGACCATTAGGAAGCTGACATCCTGTCGAGGGTTTCGGCATAGATGCATTAAGATAGTCGGCTCCAACAGGAGGACACGGTGTTGCAAAAAACCGAGTATATTTCTTGAATCGCACTTGTGGATCCGCACTCTCAGACTGATATTTGTAACAGTCTTGTAATCTTGCAATACGCGTTCCTTCTGTTGCAGGTCCACTTCTAACTGTCGGTGTACATGCACTGGCCAAAACCGCAGCCATTTTTTCACTTTCTAGAGGGACGATTGCTACCGGGACTGGTGCAGGACAGTATTTGCGAACTCCATACAGCTGTCTTGCCCTCGCCAATGCGACGGAAGCATTACAAGCTTTTCCATCTTCTAATAAACGAGTCATCCTTATTTGATCACTCATGTCTCCTCTTTACTGTTTTATTGTGTTTGTTTTTGACCCGCTTCTGAGTTTGCCTCTTCAATAGCTGCTTAATCTTGGCCGCCGCCTTCTCTTCAGCAATGCGTTTCACCTTTTCACGAAGAAGGGTCGGATATCCTTTCTGATATCCTCTACATTCCAGTGAAAAGGGAGGAAACTGTCTTACAGTTTTGACCCTCTCATATAGGGTGTTCACGTATATAAATCGCTGTGTTGCACAAAGAAGAGAAAATCCGAAAATTGCCTCTTCATCTCTCGTAAAAATGGCCAGTGATAAATACAAGCAGATGAGTGTCGCAAGACTTGCGATATGAACAACACGACCATTAGCGTCTTTTAGAGTATTGTATGAATGGCATGCGGTCTCTTGGATGAGAAGAGCCACTGCAACTCCATCTACACGCAATACAAGCCGGGCAGGAATGATGTCACCCTGCTCTTTGAAATAGCGAACATCCACACCACGGAATCCCATTTTCTGTCTCAGCTCCAGCGCATCCTTCTTGGGATCTGGACTGTAAAAGACAACTGCGCCACCCTCGCGAGTCTCCCACACACTTCCACCCTTCTTTTTCAGACTGGTGTAATAGAGTTTTTCCAGACGAGCCCCAGCCAAAATACGCTGATTCTCAATACAAAAGTTATGAATGATTTCGCGGATTTCAAATGGGATTTTAATAGGCTTTCTCATTTCCTTCTCGCATTTTTTCATAGGAAACGCGCTATTAATAAGAGTCAGTCTGTCGTAGACTTTGGTCCAGCGAGCCACTTCACCTCTGGGTCTTGAAAGCTCAAGATACATCATCATCCGCAGAATGTCAGGGTCTGTATAGTGAATTCCGCGTATAACAGTAGCCCTCTTATGTATAATGTTATAGATACCCTCATCCATCTCGCTAATGTCTGCAACCGCAACGTAATTCACAAGAATCTTCTTAGTGCCCTCATGCATACCGACGCGATTCGCAACATCATCAAAGCCAGACTTTTTCAATTCATTCACCAACTCTTCAGTGTCCTTCTCAATCTCAGGAGTAAAGAAGTCATAGTCGGGTAGATCCTTTTCGGGAGAATAGAACTGAAGATTTTTGGGAAGTTGCGCATTCATCGCAGTACCCCCGTAACACACACGCCCTTTGCGACGTAGAAACTGCTCAACTATATCAAGAGCGAAACGGATTTCAGGACTCGCTGCCGCCTCCTTATCAATCCGCTCCTGTGCCTCTTCAATAACAGCTTCAAGACGTTGTTTGACAAAGTCTTCAGTCCCTGTTTTTTTTCCACGGAGATCTTCCTCCATACTATCTAATCTCTACATTATTTGCTTGCTCTTAGTGCAATAGGTCGCAAGTTCCATGTCTTTGATGACCAGATTTCTACAAGACGTTTCGTATCTCCAACGGCAGGAGTAAAAATGTCTAAAGGTACAACATTCACACCCATCGTCTTAATCATCGCCTCTATCTCGGTATAAGATGGATTTGTCAGTGAATCAGGCATAACCACCGTGAAGATAGACTTATTCTTCGTAGCCCAGGCTGACATTGCTGGCGCACCACCCTGTATCACCGATTTCAAAGCAGCAAGTGTATAAATCTTCGCGCGGACAGGAGTGACTGTCGGTGCAACGCTCGTAACACCGAGAGTATTCGCACCCATTGAGATACCAGTATCATCCTTGAAAAGCTGGGCATGCGTCCAGTAGTCCAGATCCTCCGCTGGAGCACAAGGTGGAATACCCATCTTCGCCATATTACGATAGAGGGTTGTGTCAAAGTTGCTGACAATAATCACCTTCTTCTCGAAGTTCTTAAAAGGGCTCATAAAGAGCTGGCCTTGTAGAGCCTGGCGGTGGTAATCACCATTTGTTGTGAGTCCCAGGTGGAGAGGGGCTAGTGGTTTCAGCTGCTTGGCAATCTTACTGCAATAAGCCAAATATTCCTTGGGCTTAGCAACAGGATCATAAGGTGTGCGTAGACCATACAAAACAATCACAATCGGCTCATTCTGAGAGGGGACTCCGTTGCTGAATCCAATATCCGCAATCGCCTGCGCCATTTTCTGAATAGAACCTGCGTTGGTTGATGTCAATACTCCATTATCATCTCTAAAGAGAAGGCATGGTTCCTTCACATCAGGAAACAGCTTCGGATTCTTATTGCTGTCTTCGTGATAATCAATCTGGAAGACGAATGTGCGGATTCCAGCCTTCAATGTATTTGTAACTGCTGTTGCCTCCTGGAAAACACCTGCATCCAGAGGGCCGATAAATCCAGCATGTTTGATGGTAAGTGGCTGGATATTAATAAGCTTCATATCATCACCAGCATCCGTGAAACCCTCTTTCTTCCCAGAAGGAGCAGCCGCTTTCGCAACCTGCGCACCGATTGACGCGGCCTTGTCTTGGGTCGCAGCTCCTTGTACAATACTTGTATCAGTCACATTCTGGAAGTTGCTGGCCTTCTTTTGCGTGAAAAAGAGGATTAATCCAGTCAAGAGTAGGATAAAAATAGCGAGTAGTCCTCCCACTATCACCATCGTCTTCACATCCATGGTCAAGAAAAACTCCTTGACCTTCTCTAAAATACTTGGCCCTTTTCCAATAGCCGAGAGTATTGTGGCTGATGGGATTCCCAACTTCTTCGCTGCATTAACAGCCACATTGCCACCGGGCACTTGAGAGGCGGCAGTCTTTAGTGCTACATTAGAAGCGGCTCCCGTTGCAGCAGTCTTTGCTGCATTTGTGGCAGTTGCAAGAGCACCCTTCACATTTCCTGATGCCGCCGCTTTTGCCATACCAGCTACATTGACCTTGCCCGCAGCTGCTTTAGCAGTATTCAAAAGAGCGGTAGGTGAGGCAGTCTTTGCAACAGCATTTTTGGCTGAACTGGCCATGGATTTAAGATCACCTAGCGCAGGTGCACCTGCGGGGAGTGGAACCTTTACTGTATTTTTTAAAGCCGATAACTTCGCAAACATCTCTACACTTAGATGTTATATTCTCGCAGAAACTCTGACACCTTCTTAATCGGAATTTTGTTTGTAATAGCCTTGTCCACTTTAGAACTTTCAGACCCCATATCGGGAATCACCAAGACTGTCGTCTTCTTTGTCACCGTATCCGAGATTTGGTAACCCGCTTCTGTGAGTCTCTTCTCCAAAGCAGTATCACGAAATCCTGTGAAACAGATTACGCCTTTTACACTAGCAGGTAAACTTCTTACTAGAGGAGTATGTGCAAGAATAGGATAAGCTGGAATAGGAAACTCTTTTGCACGCCACGTTTCATATTGTGGATAGACCTTTAAGAATGACTCCAGCCCCTCTTCACTCCAGCCATCTAGATGACCGAGAGCACGACCCCATCTGCGAGGATCAGGCTCCGCAGCAAAGAGCGTTGTTAAGCGACTCTCTCCTACACCACGAGGCAGACAGCCGCTAGCAATCAAGAGACGCTGCTCTGTCATTCCAGCCATCGCTTTGCGCAATCCGTCGGCGATAGAAACACCCGTCTTCTTACCCACGATATTAGAGAGAGTTTCAGCAGATGCCTCACATAAGAGTCGTGGAGTTGTGATTCCGCCTGCAACCAGCTTCTTCACCAGACCAGGGCCCAGTCCGTCGATTTCAAGAACAACCGCAAAGTGTTTCAGCCGACTCTCCAGTATCTCAGGACTCATCTTATCAATCGCACAGATATGGACTGCAGCCTCATCTGTACCAACCCATTTCCATGTTCCTGATGTAGGCATTGAGGGTTGAACGCCTAGCAGAACTTCGTCAATCGTCGGAATCACATCTCCACTGCGCCTGATACGAATACGCGCCCCCTTACCAATCCTCTTCTCCACTATATTGCGAGCATTATGTCCTGTAACATAGGTTATAACAGCACCACCTACGCGAACTGGCTCAACTTCTAGGCGGGGAATATAATAGCCCTGATAACTGAGTCCCCAATGCACCTCAACCACCTTTGTCTCTGCGCACTGATCCAAGAGTACCATCTTGAATGCCACTTGATCTTTGGGATTTCTCAAAGCACCGCCACTCTCCTGCCATGAATGCCATTCAGGAACGCAGTTTTTCCCTACAACAATACCGTCAATATCATAGTCGCTGATATCTCGCCGCGCCTTAAGAGTCTGTCCTAGATTCGCCTCATCTAGAGACTGGACGTAAGTACACCAAGGAACTTCATATCGCATCTTTATAAGCGTCTGTATCTGTTCCTGACGAGTTCCAATCTCCTTTCCAGATACAATCTCGTAGGCAACAAAGAGAATCTTCGCAATATCAGCGGGTGCTGGATCCAACCGATGGAGAACTCCATTAATCCAGCTGCGACCGATTGTATTGGCTGCAACATCCTCTTTATGAATAACCAGCTCACCACGCACTCTGAATCCTTTTTCAAGACGCACAGGAAGTCCCTGGAGATGGGGAACAAGATGGCTCACATCCTGTCCTACCATACCATCACCTCGCAGATAGAGCTTCTTTTCTGCTGGAATCCACAGTGCGCTGATTCCATCCAGCTTTTCAGTTAGAATCCAGCCTGTGCCTGCAGTATTCTTGACGAAACTCTCAATCGCACCAGTTCCAGGTTTAATCTTATTTAGAGAGGGCATGGGGACTGGTAGCTCGACAGTTCCATTTCTTACAGTGGCACCAACTGCACTCAAGAAAGGATTGGCTGGATCCATGGCCTCCAGCTGATCTTTCAGCTCATCATATTGATCATCTGTCAGGATAGGGACGCCAGTATTATAATACGCGTCCGCAGCCTTCTTAAGCTTCTTAACGATTTGTTCAGCGTTCATCTTTGTATATATGTATGAGACCTTTTACGCCACCAGCCGAGTTCAATTTTATACCCATTACTTATTTCTCTAAATAAGCATTCATAGCCCTGTCCATCGCATCCAGCCTATCCTTGAAGCTCTCCTCCTTCACTTTCTTCTTCTTATTTGTAGCATCTACAACCCCTCTGCTTCTAAAAAGTTTGAGAACGGCAACTACATTTTTTACAGGAGGATGGGCCAACACCTCTTTGAAAAACTTGTTGCTCTGGGAGACAGCGCGTGAAACCTGGACTGGATCCTGAATCAGCGCAGGCGCAGCTGGCACCTTCCAGCGGGGAACCTCGCACAAAGTTTGAGCCATGATTCCCAGCACCTTCTTCCGCCCAGAGGGAGAAACACGATTGTCCGCACCTCTCCAGAGATTTAAGAGACACTGAAACTCTTCAGCCATACGGATGAGTTTTGCCGCAGCCATCTCCTTATAAGCCTCAGCCATCAGCTCCGCGATGAAATGTCCAACGTCCTTGCTGCTAGCAGGCCCTCTACCGATAGTTGTCAGATTCGCCCCCTTCGTCTCCTTTCTAAGATGCTGCTCCTGGTCAAACATCCATTTAATCCAGAATAGTGTCTTCTCCAGAGAGCCATCGGTTATTCCCTTTAGAAGCTCAGCCCCAGCAAGACGCAGAAGAGTCATATCTCCTTCTCCTTTCCATACACGACGGAGCGCAGCCGTTTCACCTGCCGCTGCAACATTCCGTATCCATCCTTCCATGTGAGTCTCGGGACCCACTTTTGGCCAGGTCACTTTGGGCCGCCGTGGTACTTCTCGCAAGACAATCACGATTTCGCCACCACGAGTATGGAACTCGTCGCTATGATAAAGGGTCTCGTCGGGCAACCGCTTGAATAACTCATCCAGTTCATGAATCCGTTTCTTCAAATACACGAAGAGACGGGGTGATGCTACACCTACATGGTCAATGGCAAACTCCCACAGACTCCGAACCCAGACATCATATCCACCACTACACAGAATATCTGCAGAAAAGTGCAATGTTTTTCCAGTTGCAACAGCACCCGATTCTAGAAGTGCCGTTTCAAAGGCTCGTAAACTCTCACCAGGTTTGTATCCACATCTTGTGAGAGGTTTTTCTTCTGCTGCTCCTGCTGTGAGAAGCAGATCCATTCTTAATTACTGGTACCGCTTTAAACTTAAAGTTTAAACGGATGTGCCTTTTTGCGTCTAGTTTACTAGACGCTCAAAGGTATTTCTTACTGATAATATATTTACCGCGGTTCTTTCTTGATGTACGAGGGATAAGTCCCTTCGCCTTGAGAGATGCGCGGGCGGTAAATCCGATCTTCTTGCCAGCCTTATATTTGCGAAGCATAGAACGATTCTTGCGTGTAGCCCGATAACCACCCGCCTGCCCAGGTAGAGGTAAACCAGCTGAACATCCACAACTCATTATATTTCTTCTA
>Ga0209296_1001457_pt1 | contig 18135 bp, 17 predicted proteins | sample S_130206_EF_Meta_FD_187319 | JGI IMG/M metagenome (GOLD analysis project Ga0209296, IMG submission 187319) | Freshwater microbial communities from Lake Simoncouche, Canada to study carbon cycling - S_130206_EF_MetaG (SPAdes) (version 2) | ecosystem: Environmental > Aquatic > Freshwater > Lake ...
AATACATAATCATCATTATTTGTTCTACCACTTCTATAAATGTCCCAACCATCAAAACCACCCGCCACTGCAAATGTAAATTTACGGTAGCTAATGTTTGATAGTAATCCTTTATCAGTACCTTCTAAATTATATGGTGTTGATTGGTAGGCATAACCCGAAGGTGTTGAACCTGTTATAGTTGCCGCTTGTGAAGACAAGTGAAAACCGTAAGTTACTCCGTCAGCCGTTGTACCCTTATATTTTAATAAATCATTATCGTAACCAAATTGTGAAGAAAGACCTAAAGAAACTTTCTTAACCTTATCTCCACTAGAAGTAATTGGTGTTCCATCAGCTTCATATCCCGTAACATCACCAGCGTTGTAGTAAAGAGTCTTGAATAGTGCACTACCTAATGTTGTACCTGAGAATGAAATATTTGATGTAAATCCTTTAAAACCTGCAGGTATTGCATCACTCGGATGATTATCCGCCATCTCCAACATGATATATTTAGAACGTAATTCAAATTCACCATCTGAAGTTCCAACTTTTCTACCAATATACCCAACTGAATCAGGATTCATTGAACATCTTGAAAATTTCTCAATAATCACTTGGTTATTGTCAGTATCGTTAAAATCACGTACCAATAAATCAAATTCGATTGTATCTAAATCAATATTAATAATTGATATTTTAACTTGGTTGTTTGCATCCTCACCATCTGAAATTGTAATAACTCGGAATAAATCGGAAACCGAACCACCTCGAACTTCAGAAACTACCCATGGTGAAACAGGAGTCTGCCAATCAGTTAAAAAATTATTTCCATCTAATTCATAAGCCTCATCTAAACTCAATCCAAGAATGTAACCCTTTTCGTATGCTTTAGCTAATAAATTAGGATATACTTCATGTACATATAATGGAAAATCTGAATATGATTTATCATAAACATCCGTTCCTAAAACTTTAGTAATATATTTTGATGATGTCACATCTAAAGAAATTGTAAATTCTTTAGTACCACTTGTTATTCCTGTTGTGTTAATTAAGAACTCACCTAATGGATTCGTCCCAATAGTACCACCTGAAACATTAGATAATGAGAAACTTGTGTTACCCGTTACCTCTAATGTTAATTTTTCATTAACATAACGACCTCTTGAACGTAAAGCCGCAACTGTTACATTATGATAATCGGTATTTAATTCCGCACTATATTTGTATCTTTTTACGTTAAAAGTGTTTCCAGTCGAACTCCAAACGAATGAGTAAGAATAAACACCATCAACCGTATCCATAGTTGCACCCGTAAGATGGTAATAAACATTATACCAATCTATTGTGTTGTTTAATGAAACGGGTGATGTTAAAGTTGTGCCCGTTAAACCTGAAAGTGCTGAATCCGGTAAAAGACCAATCGTAAAATAAGAACCGGTACTACCCGTAAAACCACTAAAGTTTTGTACAATATAGTTAGTCACCGAAGTTGTTCCGTCAGATGATGTTTTACCTGATAATTCAGCATAATAAGTTGCTCCTGTAATTGTTGCTGTCGTTGCAGACATTACCGTAGTTCCTGACGATGGTGTTGTGGCTGTATCAACAATCACACCACCTATAGTTTTTACACCAAAAGTTTTATAAGGTTTATGTCCTGTTAAACCCAATACTCTTGTTACGAATAATTGGTTTGACTCTTGTAAATAAGATTTTGCTACGTAAGGTAACTCATATTTTGGATTATTTGCACTATCCTTTTCAGGGGATGTACCGCCAAAATAAGTTTTGAATTCATCGAAATTAGAAATTAAAATTGGTTCAAATGCGGGACCTTTTAGTGTCTCACCAACTAATCCCAATGTTGTTACTCCGACACTTTGCGCTACGAATGTTAAGTCTTTCTCGGATGTGTAAACTCCGGGAGAAACGAATACTCTGTTTGAATTTGCCATTGATTAATGTTTGGTTAAAAATTTTTTATTAGTTTTATTATAAATATCTTTGTTTTTACCAAAGATTTCGATACTTTTCACATAAAAGATAGTAAATTATCTTTTTATATCTTTATTTATCTTTTATGGAAGAAAACAAATCTAAAAACGTAAAAATTGGTGAAAAACACCATGAGATGTTAAAAACCCATTGTGAAAAAAATGGATTAAAAATTTATAAAGTTTTAGAAAGGTGGATAGAAGACTATTGTAAACCCAAAAAGAAAGATATGTACGGCGATTAGTATAAATAAGTCACACCAATTCTTGAACCAATAAACGGAGTCCCCAATAATTTAATACCTCGTATTCCATCAATATCATAACCTGAACCTTCTTCTTCTTGAAGACCGTTAATATCAACCGATACGACACTATTAATTGCATTATTTACTTGAAATATTAATGTTGAACCATCGTATTCAAAATATTCTGTAGCAACTTGTAAAATTTTACCGTAGTTATCTAACAATATATTATTTCTACCTTTATAATATGAAATTGTAACTGTACTTCCATCCAATGGAGGTGTGTCAAATGACACTTTTGATGTATATGCAATATGATAATAATCGGTATCTCTTTCTTGCATCAAACCATTAACTGAAACATTAAATAATATACCAACACTTTCACCCACACTAAATGACGTTTGTAAACCATCCGCAGGGAAAGTGACTATTGTAACGTCAACAGTATTATTAAGATATTTTTTTCTCGGTGCACCTTCTCTTGCAAATTCATTTAATAAAAAGAATCTACTAATAGCGGGTTTAATTTCAAAGTCATCACTATCAATTAAAAAACCTAACATTGTAAATTTATAATTTTGTATATAATATCTACGACCATCTATAGTGTCTAATGGTGTGGTATCATTAACAGAATCTAATATGATTGGTATATAGTGTCCCTTAACTGTCGTATATGCTTGTCGAGATGAAAACTTTTGTAAAACCTTTTGATTAAATTTATTTAATTCCCTAAACTTTGTACAAACAATTGTAACCTCAAATGTAATATCAACCGCAACAGGTTGTGGTATTCTATAAATGTCAGCACCAACTTGTGTACCATTCCATGTCGGTACCGATGCGTAGAAAAATGTGTCTCTGTCAGGAATCGTTCTTTGAGTAACCGGATTTGTACCAGGTTGAACATCGGGTTGTCTAACAATTGCAATAAATGGTAATTTAATGTTTCTATCCTCATCAACAAATTCCCAGCTATTTTCTAACTCAGCCCATCTTTGGATTGTCAAAATTTTTGGAATAATTGGTATTTGCTCACCATCAGAAACTATTTTAAAATTTTCCTTAATGAAATCTAACATACCTAAATCTAAATCATCATGTAATATAGAATCGGGCAAGTATGAATCAGATTTAGTAATTCTATCCAATAATTCTTGTCTTCTAACCGGTGCACTATACATATCCTTATTTGAATTGTATACGTCTATGTTATTTTTTCTTTTAGGTATTCCCATTTTATACTCCTCTAAATTCTGTCTCTTGTGCCGGTGCACATGTTATTGTTCTATAGAATGGTTTGTATCCAAACATATTATGTTTTCCATCTGAAACAACTTTACCATCATTTGTAACCTGATAGAACCTTACTCTTTCTTCACTTTCAGGATAACCAATGTAATCACCGTATTTTATATCAACACCTAATTCTTGTAAATGCTTAATATAAACTGATACGGTAATGTTACCCGGCTCATTAAATCTTACTAAACCCGCCTTATATGATTTATTGGTTGGTGCGTCTATTTTAACTAACGCATTAAATTCAATAGGTGGAAAATATTTAATTTGGTCTTTACCAACCTCACCATACACATCATCGGTTGTTGTTCTTGTTGTATCTACACGATACAAAACCAACTTCATATTCAAGTCCCCATGTAGATACTCTGTACCCATTTGTACATTCAAATCAAAGTCATCATTTGATAAGAATTTTGACAGTCTTGTGATAGGTAATTTGTTTTCCATATCCTTATAAATAGTGGATTTTTACGAACTTATTATTTATATTATAAATTATGGAAATAATGATTCCCGAGATAGAAGCAAGAAACATACTTTTAACATATGAAGGGTCTAATAATCAATTATTGGATTGGAAGAAAAAATTTGTGGAACTTAAAAGTTTTAAACTTACAAGACCACAAGCCGAATATGTACAAAAATATCATACAGTAACTCCAAAGGTTGCAAGAAAATACATTAACATTGTAAGTACATTCGGTGAGAAACTCGCTGATGATAAATTATTACCTTCCATACCGGAGAATATATGGTGTGAGAAGTTATTATGTGAATCTGATAAGGCATATCATATTTGGGGAAAGTTATTTGAAAAAGAAAAACTTAGCGCAATGTGGCTACCTAAGGCCGCAATTATGCAAGAAGAAAAAAAGTTAAATCGTGTAATTGATTATTCAAAATACGATATCCGTCCACCAATGGAACACCAAAAGATTGCAATTGAAAAACTATTAGCAAATAATAAATTTATTTTAGCTGATGATATGGGACTTGGTAAAACAACGTCCGCGGTTATTGGTGCTCTTGAGTGTGAAGCAAAAAAGATTTTGATAGTATGTCCCGCCTCATTGAAAATCAATTGGGAGAGAGAGATTAAGAACTATTCAGACAGACGCGTACTAATTGTCGAAGGACGTAAATGGGGTTCGACATTTGACTTTTATATTATAAACTATGATATCATTAAAAACTACCACTCAACAGATAACTCTAAAGATAGCGATGACTATAAGTTATTGGTTAATGCCGGCTTTGACTTGGCAATCGTAGATGAAGCACATTATATTTCAAATGCTACCGCAAATAGGACTCGTTTATTAAATGATGTTCTTGAGCAGATTCCAAAGGTGTGGTTACTAACCGGTACACCAATGACATCAAGACCGATTAACTATTACAATTTACTAAAAATTGTTGAGTCACCATTGGCATTGAATTGGCAATCATATGTTCGTCGTTATTGTGCGGGATATCAATTTAGAGTCGGTAATCGTAAGGTATGGAATACGAATGGCGCAAGTAATTTGGATGAACTTCGTGAACGCACAAAAAACTTAGTTCTTCGTAGAATGAAAAATGAGATTCTTGATTTACCTGAAAAAATTGTAACACCCGTATTTGTCGAACTTAATAGTAAGATGTACGATGAGGAGTTAGAAGAATTTGCACGTATTACCAATGACAAAAAGAATGATGAAACAATTACTGTCACATTAAATCGCTTAATGAAGATACGTCAATTAATTTCATATGAAAAGATACCTTACACTTGTGAGTTGATTGATAAATGTTTGGAACAAGGTAAAAAGGTAATCATATTAACCAACTTTACTATGACATTGGATATGTTACATGAGAAATACAAAAAGAACTCAGTAACGCTTGATGGCCGTATGAATAAAGATAAACGTCAAGAAAATGTTGATAGATTTCAGACAGATGATAAAATAAAAGTGTTTATTGGAAACATTAAAGCTGCCGGTGTTGGTATTACTTTAACTGCGGCTGAAGTTGTTATTATGAATGACTTATCATTTGTGCCCGCAGACCACTCTCAAGGTGAAGATAGAGCATATAGATATGGACAAAAAAATAGTGTACTTGTTTACTATCCTGTATTTGAAAATACTATTGAAAAAATTATCTATAATATTCTACAGAAGAAAAAGAATGTCATCGACCAAGTTATGGGAGACGGAGAATATTCTGAAACTTTTGGTAAAGACTTATTAAAACAACTTATGTAAACAAGAAGTCTTTTAATTCATTTAAAACACCTTTTAATAATTCATTTAAATTTTCATCTTTTGGGTTCCCAATAAATACTTCAATCTTTTTGCCTTGTAAATCAACACTCGCTCTGTTTTCACCCTCACCCATTTTATAGGAGAATTCATAATTGTATCTACCACCAATTTCAAAAAGTTCTATTAATATCTTGTTCATATCTTAAATATAAAGTATTTATAAGAATAAATCAATTATGGCATCATCAATTATTACTACCGAAGAAAAAGAAAAGTTATACACACAAGTATTTCATTTATTAGGTATGCCTGTTCGTGGTATTGAACTTACCGAAGAACAGATGGACACTTTTTTAGAATTATCTTTATCAGAATATGAGCAATACGTTTCAGATTGGTTAATTGAATCACAATGGTCATCGTTGGCTAATCTAAATGTTGATACCGCTTCATTAGCACGAGCTTTTACAACAAGAAGTTTAGATTATGAAACACAATTCACACACGCCTATTCTAAAATTGTTGGATTACAGACGGGTGGTGATAGTGAACTAAAAAAAGATTATTTCACAGTTTCAGGTGGTACACAAACATATATTTTACCTGCGGGTCGTGAAATTAATGAGTTATTATGGTTTACACGTGCTGAGTTAACAGATTCTATTATTGACCCATTCTTGGGTGGATTTGGTGGTATAGGTGGTGTAGGTTTTGGTGGTATTGGTGGTTTTGCACAAATTGGTTCTGCAGGTTCTTACTTTATGATGCCTGCTAACGACCTTTTATTGAGAATGCAAGACAGAAGCATCAAGAATAGATTGATTGGTGGAGATTTAACTTATAGAATTACAGCGGGTTCTGAAGGAACTAAAATAGTACACTTATACAACGTACCGGGAGGTAGATTTGACTTTGGTTCTACACAATCAAACAATTACCAAGTTTGGTATTGGTATTATGAAACAAATACCAAAGATAGAGATGAGTGTCTTGCTAAAAATAAAGATATTATTAGATTACCCTCAGATGTTCAAACAGAAGAATTAAAATGGTCTGACTTAAATCAACCCGCACAAAACTGGGTTAGAAAATATCTTATCGCATATTCTAAAGAAGGTTTAGGTAGAATTTGGGGTAAATTCAGTGGAGACCTTAAAGTTCCAGATTCTGAATTAAAATTAGATTACACTTCGTTACTTACAGAAGGCAAAGATGAAAAATCTAAATTGGTTGAAGAATTAATGGCAAGACTTGAAAGACTTCGCCCCGACAAACTTCTCGAAAGAAAAGGTGCCGAGGCTGAAAATCTTAATAAGTCATTGAAATTTAGAGCATTCCAAACTCCAATCACAACATTCTAAACTTCAACCGCGTGTAACACGGCATCAGTATCGGTATTACCGATAATTTCGTCCTCATTACTTACAGTACTTGCAGCTTGTAAAAGTAGTACCTTTCTATTGTGGTCTACCCAATATGAATCGACAAGTTCCAAACTATCTTCTACATACATAAAGAATGGGTCACGACCTACTTTATTCCAAAATACAACCTCACTATCTGATAAGGTCATAACCTCATCAAACTTATCTTGTCCACTTTCTTTTAATGGAAAACCATTAACAAGTTCACATTGTAGTTTAGTGAAGTATTGTCTATCCTTAGGGTCTTCAATAAGAATATCCTCACGAATATTAGGATTGAACGCAACTAACAATGGTTCCACTCGTTTATTAAAGTTTGTTAAATAACGAGGAACATTATAGTCACCCAATAAATCAGGATTGCTTGTAATCTCCTTCTCATCAATCATATAACAATTAACTTCAATAAATCCATCAGGCATTTGAACACCGTGTTTAGCTAAGAATTCTTCTTGTTGTTTCTTTGTCGGCTTTGTTATTTTTTGAACATCACCCGAAGATTTTTTATCACCATTATTGATATAATATATAGTATCACCAAGACCCGCGGGATAATCATTTAATACAATTAATTCCATATGTGCCTGTCTTGACATAAGAGAACCCGACTTTGTGGTTTTTTTTACATATTTCTTGTATTCATCAATTGATTGTTTAACACGTGCTTTATTTGCAATCTTTGATAATGGAATTTCTTTATTGTAAATCTTCTCCACATAATCATAGTACAATTCAACAAAAGATAAACCATCACCATTAAGAAGATATTTGAAACCCTCATCCAAGAACTCAACAACATATTGTTGTAACTTTTTTGATTTAATTGTATTACCTGTAAGTTTAATCTTCTCCTTACCCTTCTTAATCAATTTGATAATATAGTTCTTACGAGATACATTAATACAAGATGGTGCCGTGTAGTCAATATCAAGACCCATTTCGTTTCGCATAAAGATATCATTAAATTCTGCAGTGTCAGCTTCAATACCGTGGTATTCCTTACCTTCAATAACTAACTCATTTAAACCCCTACCAATGTAAACAGTATCCTTTGCACTTTCAGGTGTTTCAAAGTTTACACCGTCCGTATCCATTACAAGTGGTTTATAGCCCTTTCTCATATAGAACATAATCATCATACGAAGACATTGACGACCAATACACGTAATTGTTTCACCTGAATCCATTTCCGCCCAAGGAAATACGAGTGGTGCTGATAATGAACCAAAGTAAGCATTGATAAAAATCTTAATAGGTAATTGCTTGCGGTCATACATTTCGGATGCTACGGGGTCACTATCTTTCAATTCACCGGCAAGGTGTTTATACTTAATACGAATGTTACGGAAATACTTCAACATGGATTTCTGTACACCCATAACATCACACTCGGGGAACACATCATACACCAACTGAATTGATGGATATAAAGACGAGTAGTCAAATTTTACAATGTTCTTTGCAAATCCAACATTTAATAAACGAGATAAACCACCTGTGAATGGTCGTTTGGTGTCCTTTGCGGGTATTGCTAAGTTATGTTCATATGACCACGCTAACATAATTATTTTCCATAATGTGGCGGTACCCATTGTTGCAATCCTCTCATACGTTGTTGGTATAAGTTTTGAAAGTAAGAATGTGGACTGCGAGAATGAATCATCGACAATCATTGTCTCATAAAGGTCATCATCAAGATATTGCTCAACAATCTTCCTACCCGTCCATATTTCAAATTTGCCTGGGAATCTTGTTAGTAAATCCTGTGTACCAGGCTCACCAATCATTTTATAACCACCCGTTTTGGGATTTACATAATAACTTTCATTCTCAAGATATATTTCAGAAATCTTATTACCTTTTACATAAACCCGATTCGGTTTTTCTTTTTCCAAATATGTGGTGATATACTTTAAACCCCAAGATTTAATCTCTGAGTTAATTGCCTGTGCCCTACGAACCGAATGTGCAATATCAATAATATTGAATCCCCAAATTACATGTTGGACATAATCCTCCATCTCATTGGCAAGTTTTAATATGCCCTTCTTTTCTTTAATTCCCGTACCCGTCAAGATTTTAGTTAAACCTTGAACATCAACACCTAAAATTTCTGCACGTTTTAGGATAAATGGAAAGTCAAAGAATGCGGAGTTATAACCGGCAATGATAGTTGGTTTATATTCTCTAATTAAATTAAAGAATCTTTCAATACATTTTTTTTCACCATCTTCACCAAATGCGGGAATGGTTTCTTGTAGACCATGGTTATCCTTAACTCCAATCAAAATGATTTTACAAGTTTCAGGGTCTAAACCTGTGGTCTCAATATCGAATACAAATCGATACACGTCAGCATAATCCTCAATACCTTTGAATAGTCGTTTTCTTGTTTGAACAAGATACTGTTCTACCGGCGATAATATAGTAAAACATTTTTTGGTTTCTTCACCCCAAGGGTCAATACCTCCCGTTTTAAAAAAGCTTATTAAATCAGTATACGTCTTGATACTTTTAACCAAGAATTTCATTCCAGCTTCAAGTCGTTCATCGCCGTGAGTATCCAACTTATCAATTATGATACCGTACTTACCCATCATTTGTTTTTGCTTTTGCTTGGAACCTCCGTAGAAATTAAACTCGGTTAAATCGCCAACCCATAGAAATGGAACGAATGAATCTGATTTTACAATCTTACCCTTCTCGGGGTCTTGAATAATTTTGGAAATTACGTTTGTGGGGTAGTCATACTCGACTCCAACGATGTATTTCTCATCGTCACCCCCGTTCAGGAAGCTCTCGATAACCTCCTGTGAGATTACTTCTTTCATACTTTATTTGTTTAAGTGACACATTAGCTTACGGTACTTCCGTAGTTAGTCTTGATTTACAAATATAAATATAAAATCCTTACTTATCAAATTATGTTAATGTATAGTTTTTCTCTGATTGGTAAAATTAAAATATTACTATCTTCAAATGTTACAGTAATTGTACCCTCAAACCTACCCTTTATTGATGTTTGCTCAACAGTAAATCTGTGTGTAATATATAATTCATCTGTTGTTTGATTAAACAACTTTGTTCTTAATGATAACAAACAAGAACTACCCAATATCGAATATTCATTTGTTTTGACATCAAACATATCAAATGTAATAGTCGCATTTTCCAATAGGTCGTTAAATGATGATTTATCGTTTTTACCATCATCAATCAATCTCATTTTTAATATTGGGTCAGTTGCACCCTGTCTAATAAAAAATTCCATATTCTATAATATTATGTTAATCTAATTAATACAAAACTACCACTTCTATATAGTCCTTGTAATGGCACTCCTCCCGTGGCGGCGGCGGTGTCATTAATAAAACTTGACGTTACATTTGTTAAAATGTTATACCCGTTTGTGGTTATTGAATTATTAATTGTTACGCTACCCGTAACGTTTAACGAGCCTGTTATTTGAACACTACCAGTAAATACGTGTCTATCATCTAATGAATTACCAAAGTTTGAAGAACCACTTATTGTTTCAGTTACTATATTTGCGATAGATGAACTCAAAATATATTGTTGTGCGGTTAAAGAACCACTAACAACTAAATTACCATTGATGGTTTGACTTCCGGTAAATACGTGAGAGCCACTATCAACCAAAACTTGTCTCAATACGGATAATGTAGATTTATATGTTGTTCCACCATGTACAACTGCCGTTACTCCACTTAACGGTGGTGCTAATGAACTTGATAATTCCGATATTTTCTTTCCTGCCATTTTTATAAATAGTTAATATAGTATTATATTATTGTCGTCCGTTAATATTTTATCACCATCTTCATAAAGTAATTCGTTATCAAAATAACCGATTAAATTAAGATTTAACGTATCACAAGGTTCGTTACATTCAACAATATCATAATTTGGTTTTATATCTGTTTTATAGTGATTTTTAACCTCTAAAAAGTTTAATGGTAATTCATAATAAACTATATTTTTTAGTAAAAACTCGGTTTCACCTAAATGTAAATTATTTGAACCCGTAGTACCGCCACCCCATATTTGAGCCATAGTATTATCAGACCCTCTTAATGATGGAATAACTTCTTCCCAATTTTTTAGTTTATATATTCGTTGACCATTTAAATAAATTATTAATGTACCAAGTCTTTTATTTTGACTATTGGCCCATTTTTCATTTAATTGTTCAATATACGTTACTTGTTCGGTGGCTCCCGTCATGGTTTCTGTTGGATTTGTCACCGTAACACCAGTTATTAAATCATTCCAACCGCCCTCATTTTCTAAGTCACATATTTCATAATAAGCATTTCTTTCAAATGTTATTGTTAAGTTGAAATCATTTGACGTACCACTTAAACAAAGAACATCGGTCCTACCAGTTGAGTTATAAAAAGATTCTGTAAATCCCGATGTTGAATGGCAATAACCTGAATATCTATATGCTTCCCACATTACTCTACCATCATTGGTAAATGAAAACGACAAGTTATTATCCGCATAATATCTTACATTTGTTTCATCTTGTATACCCCAATAATAAAAAGTGGAACCACTTATCCACGGATTATTGTCTCTATTAAATACAAAATCCAAAGTCCAACCTTTTTCAGTTCTTCTTCTTATTGTGGGATTATTACCGCCTATTTCGTATATTGTTGACATGTTAGTATAATCTTTCTATTTAAATTTTTTTTAAGATAATTTTATGTAACCGTAATTAATTGTTTGTGAAGCCCCACTATTATTTGTTATACCAAAATTAAATACATTTGAAGTATTTGGTGCATATGATGTTGGTGTATTTGCAATACTACCATTTGTTCCTATAATTTGGTCAGGTATTGCAGTTAAAACTAATGCATTACCCAGTGTGTAATACCAACCATATTGAGAACCCACTACAGGTACATTTGTATTTGAGGTTGTTACAGTTGCATTCCAAGTGATAATACCATTTGGAATATTACCATTTACCCACATTGTATATGAAGCACCAGATTCAACTGTAAAACTTTGTGTTGATGCGCCCGCCGGTACTGTCCAAGACCCCGTTGTTTTTAATGTGGCATTTGTGGGGCTTGTTCCTGATGAACCTGAACTACCACTCGTACCTGATGAACCCGAACTGCCGTTAGAACCTGAACTACCGTTAGAACCTGAAGTACCTGAAGAACCAAATGTTCCTGAACTACCGTTAGAACCGGATGTTCCTGAAGAACCATTACTTCCACTAACACCGGAAGTTCCATTCGTACCAACACCCGATGTCCCACTAGTTCCTGACCATCCATTTATTTGTTTAATATTAACATAACACATTGCAGTTTGTAAACCACCTGTTGAATTACTAAAAGGACAACTAATTGCAACTTCGGTAATTCCTGTTGTGGTGATAATTGTATCCGCTACTGGTTGCCAAGCCGCAGGTGCGGTACTAGAAACTATTAACACACCGCCTGTATTACTTATTTGGTTATTTCCACTAGTTACATTAATCCAACAATAATTTAATTCAGCATTACTAACACTATTTGCAAGTGCGAACGATGCATTCAAATTATATGTTTTATTTGCTGCAAGTGTAAAAATACCAGTACTACTATTATATGAAATTGAACCGTTACTTGTTGTTGTACCCGATAAAATAAATTTATTACCTGTAGTTGGTACTGTTGATGTTGATGGTCTAAAATATAACCAATCATTATCCACATAACCTGATGTTCCACTTGTACCTGACGTACCAATACCTGATGTTCCACTACTACCTGTTGAACCTGAAGAACCACTTGAACCTGAACTACCATTAATTCCTGAGCTACCCGCAGAACCTGATATTCCATTTGTCCCTGAAGAACCACTTGAACCTGAACTACCATTAATTCCTGAGCTACCCGCAGAACCTGATATTCCATTTGTCCCTGAAGAACCAGTTCCTCCCGATGTACCTGAACTACCTCCTGAACCTGCGGTACCATTAGTTCCTGAAGAACCTATTCCTCCTGATGTTCCCGAACTACCTGATGAACCTGATATTCCATTTGTCCCCGAAGTACCTCCCGAACCTGCAGTACCATTAGTTCCTGAAGAACCTGTTCCTCCTGATGTTCCTGACGAACCACCACTTCCCGCAGTTCCGCTTGTTCCGGTTGAGCCCGATAAACCATTAATACCTGAAGTTCCCGAACTACCATTACTACCATTTACACCCGACGTCCCACCTGTTCCTGATGAGCCACTTGTGCCTGACGTTGCAGAACTACCGGATGACCCCGAGGTGCCATTACTACCTGAAGTTCCGCCTATACCCGATGTTCCCGATGTGCCTGATGTTTGAGACGACCCTAAAATAGTTTCTTTGGTAACTTTATATGTGCCAGTTTCACCACTATTATTCATGATAAAATATGCGCCCGTAGTATTTCCAGTATAAAGGGGTAATTCGTTAATTCGTTTATTGGTAGCCATTTAAGTAAATATTTTTTTAAAATTCATATTGTATTTCTACGTTATCCTGTGTTTTTAATACTTTATAATCAGCAGTCATGATAAAGTAATTATCTGTTTTAAGATTAATTATTGATACATTTTCATCAACATAAGCATTTTGATAATCCTGCTCGTTTGTTAACTCAAAGTCATATAATTCCGAATAATCTAAAATAATATCAATTTTTGGAGTATCTTTAATCGTAATTAACTCAAAATCATATAATTCGGAATTATCTACGATTAAATCGACATTTTCTTTATTATCAATTATATAGTCATAAAACTCTGAATAATCTAAAACAATGTCCAACTTGGACCCATAAAACTTTAAAATATTCTGACTATTCATATTTTAATAAATATCTTTCATTTGGTTTGATATTTATATAAAAAATATATCTAATGAATAATTTTATAAAAAACGTTATTGAGGAGAAATTTGCGTCAAAAGCACAACAAAGGTTCTTTTATGCTCAAGCAGGTGAAGGTGGAAAAAAAGGTAAAAAATGGGGTAAGTTAGCAAAAGAATTTTCAGATAAAACAAATTACGATGAAATACCGGATAAGGTGGAGGAAGAAGAAATTGAAGAAATAATTGATGATAACGGTAACATATCAACAAGTAAATTGCCATTAAATTTTAACATAAAACAAACAACATCTAAAAGAACATCTGACGATAATCAAAAAACTCGCGCTAATATGATGGGTAATTATGGCACAACAGGTGTTCAAAATTATAGAAAGTATTGGATGGAAAGTAGAAAAATAACTAAAGGTGAAATACTTGAAGTTGCGTTAGGTGATACATTAGGTGCCGATGAAACTATATTAAAAGATAAGTCATATAAAGAAGCATATTTGTATTTTACAAAAGAATTGGGATTACCAAGAGAAAAAGCACTTGATAAAATGGCGGACTTAGGTTACAACGAAGATTTACCTAAAGGTCAAGTAATAATGGTTGAAAACCCTAAAAAATATATTGAAGAATATATTGATGAGCTTTTAAAAAATAAAAATAACAATAATGAATTGGTTTCTAAAGATGAAGAAATTGAAGAAGTTGAAATTAATCCAATAGTAAAAAGACAAATCAACTCATTAAAAAATAGTATGAAAACTTATGGTTTGAAACCTGACCATATAATGAAAGGTTTGAAAGACGATGAATAAAGAATTAAAAGATAGAGTTTTTAATATTCCACAAAATATATTAAACCAAATTAACCATACGGTTGGTGGTTTAATGGGTAAACATGCCGATGGATTAATGAGAGCTAAAAAACTTTTATCGGATAAAACTGTTACTTACGGACAACTAAAAAGAATTATTCACGATTTACAAACAATAGACAAGGTTAAGGATAGAACAAAATACAACTTAGCCGGTGGTGATTTAATGAATACTTGGTCTAAACAATATTTACAAGGAGAAAGAAATTCTGTTAGTAACGCTAAAGATTCAAGAAAAAGAGCAGATGATATTGGTAGTATTACAGGAGAAAGAAGAAACAGTCATTTAGCCTCACACAAAAAAAGAGATAATTTTAGAATACCAACAAACCCATTAAAAAGCAACTCAGATAAGACATCGGTTTCATCGATAATAACAAAAGGTTTATTTGAAGAAATTGAAAAAATTAAAAAATTAATTATTTACTAATATGGAAAAGAAAACACAATTAGAAATATTGGCAGAACAATACAGACAAGAAGTCGTATCAAAAAATTCTTATAGTTCAAATCAAATTTATGATTCTAATAATCCTAATGCACTATCTAATGGTGACGAAAAAGGTAAAGGAGAATTTAATGGTCGAATAGGTTCTTCAGTTGATATTCAAAATCGTATTGGCAATTTAGCAAAAAATACTTACAACGAAAATAGTATATACGATAGTAACAATCCTAATGCGCTTTCAACCGGTGACGATAAAGGTAAAGGTGATATGTCCGGTCAGGTTGGTTCTTCTGTTGATATACAAAATAGAATTTCAAACCTATCTAAAAACACGTATAATGAAAAGTTTACATATGATTCTAACAATCCAAACGCATTATCAAATGGTGATGACAAAGGTAAAGGAGAATTAAACAAAAAGATTGGTTCACTAACTGATATAAATTCAAGAAATGAAGTTATAGCTAAAAACACTTATAATTCAGAAAATCAATACTCATCAATTAATTTAAACGCACTATCTAATGGTGACGATAAAGGTAAAGGTGATTTAAATGGTCAAGTTGGTTCTTTAACTGATATAAATGTAAGAACTGATGTTGTTGCAAAAAATAAATACAACAACTCTAAAGGTTATCCTGATTTTGTAATATGATTACCAAAGAACGAATTATCAATTTAATAAACGAACAAACTTACAAGGGTAACTCAAAAACCCAGCCACTTATTAATGCGATAAAGAAAAGAAATACCGTTACTTTTTACTATTCAGGTCCAATTAAACCTAAAAAAGATAGTGTTAAAAGAGGAACGAGATATAAGGCCGAAGTTATGGCTTTGGGGGTTACTAAAAAAGGTTACATGGCAATTCGTGCATATGTTCAACCACCGTCTACATCAAAAAAGGGTTTTAAGAAACATGGTTGGAGAACATTTTTGGTAGGTCGTATGAGTAATATACAAATTAATACTGATGAAGTATTTGATACAAAAAGACCCGGTTATAAAGAAGGTGATGATAGGTCATTTAGTGTAACTTATGCTAAAACAGATTGGGGCGTTAAAAGTAATCCTAAACCAATTGAAAAACCAACACCACAACCTAAAATAGAACCAACTACAAAACCGGAAACTAAAGTAGAACCTCAAAAAACTGAACTGCCACAACCAAAACCGGTTGAAAAACCGCAAGCAGAACCAACACCACAAACTAAAAAGCCGGAGCCCGAAGAATTACCACAACCTAAACCTGATGAGGGTCCATCTGAAAATCCGGAAACGCCCGAAGAAGATGAAGATGAAAATCTTATGGAAAACATTAAACGAATAAAAGGTTTAATGTTATTGTTAAATTAATTATAATATTAAAAAAATATAGATATGTCACAGGGAAACAACGGATTAAATGCTGGCCCAATTTCAGCAAATGATTTAATGGCTAAATTAGCTAAGGCAAGTAAAGTAATGAAAAAAGTAGAGGGTGGTAATTTCACAAGAGGTAATGTTAGCGAATCTATGTTATCAGATGGTTATGATAACGAAGGTGAATACACACAACAACCTTACACACAACAAATACCACAACAAATGCCACAACAATATAGCACACCCGATTTTGACGTGTCAAGAATACAAAACTCTAAATTACCCGATGCAATTAAAAAAGCAATGATAGAAAACCCAATCTCTCAAATCTCTCTAGGTGAAACACTTGACATGGATTTTGTAAAAGGTGCAAAACGATTAATTGAACAAGAAAATCGTGCAAATAATCCATCACAACCAAAAAAACAAATCAAACCCATACAGACGGTAGGTGACAATATTGATATGAATGCAATTACAATTTTAATTGAAAATACAATTCGTAAGGTAATGGATGAAAAATTAAATCAAATATTAACTGCACAAACAACTTCAACAATTAATGAAAATCTTGTTTTGAAAGTTGGCGACTCAATCTTTAAAGGTAAAATAACTGGAGTTAATAAATCCAAATAGATTTGTTTTTTAATTTTTTTTGTTTATTATTTGAATAATAGTAAACATATGTCAAAAATTAAAATCCTCGCAATACCATCCGATTCACACGGTGTTGGTAAATTCAGAATCCTTGACCCATACAAATATATTGGGGATAATTACATTAATGATATCCACGTGGATATTTCTTTTAATGTACCTAATACGAACGAATCCTTCAATGGGTACGACATTGTAGTATTTCATAGTTTTATTCATCAAACATCTCAAGAAGATAATGTCAATCGAATCAAGTGGTTAAAAACACAAGGTATTAAAACTATAATGGATATTGATGATTTTTGGTCACCAGACCAAAGACATCCAATGTATCAACAAATTGTTGCGTCAAGAATTGCCGAAAGAAAATTGGAAATGTTACGATTGGTTGATTACATTTCAACAACAACACCTATTTTTGCTAAAACCATACAAAATAAGTTAAACACAAAAAATATTCTAATTTTTCCAAATTCAGTTAATGATGAGGAGCCACAGTTTCAACCCAATCCAATTAAATCAGATAGAGTGAGATTTGGATGGTTAGGTGGTTCGTCACATTTACATGATATTGAATTAATGAATGATGGGATTGCAACTACATTAGATAATATTAAAGATAAAGTACAGTTTGTGTTGTGTGGATTTGATTTAAGAGGTAATGTAACCGAAATCGATAGGAATACTGGTGAACAAAGA
>Ga0209296_1001458_pt1 | contig 18121 bp, 24 predicted proteins | sample S_130206_EF_Meta_FD_187319 | JGI IMG/M metagenome (GOLD analysis project Ga0209296, IMG submission 187319) | Freshwater microbial communities from Lake Simoncouche, Canada to study carbon cycling - S_130206_EF_MetaG (SPAdes) (version 2) | ecosystem: Environmental > Aquatic > Freshwater > Lake ...
AAAAAACAACCTTAGCAGAAAAAATGTGTATAATTATCGCCTAATGCGTTCTAATGCAGTTTAAATGGTATTATAGACGTGATTTGATGTTGCAATTACAAGCTTGTATTTACTTGCTTATTTTCTCTATTAACAGTTGTATATAATGTATGCTTTTATTAAGATCTTCTATTTGATTAGATAACTCTTTGTTTTTCTTATTATACCTACTTAAATACTTAATTGCATTTGCAGAATACCAATCTATGTTATTAGCATAAACATATTCAGATACAGATATTTTCATATCCTTGTAATGATCTCCACCTATTTGCTTTTCTGATGGTTTCATAACACCTCGTACACAGTTCTAGAGTTGCTTTTAAATGCCCTTAAATACATTTTACGATTGTTACCTTTGTTGTATGAGATATGAACCCAACCAGAATTAGCTTCTTCTGGTTTCCAAAATTCCAAAATACATTGGTCATAGTCAAGGTGATTTACTATCCAGTCAGAAACTTCCTTATTTGGTATTCCTAAAATTTCAAAATCTACTGCTTGTCCAAATGTATGTTGTGAGGTTACAGAACTTCCTATGGCTTTACATAACTCAGGAGAACGATAGCCAGAAGTAATTGTAATTGGTTTATCAAAATGATTTCTTACTGGTTCTAAAATAAACTGGCATACATTTTGTAGATTAACTAGAACTTCATCAGTTGGAGTGTTGTCTATTTGCAATCTGACCGAAGTATCAGAATAAGTTAATTCTCTTAAAGAAAAATTTAAACTAACTTGCCTATCCATTTGCCTTCTTTGTTAAGTACCATTGGCATTAGTCTTGGAGTAGAATCTACAATCATTCCACAACCCATTATAAATTTTGTTTTAAAGTTTTTAGAATATTGGAAAGCCATATTAGTTTGTTGGATTAAACAACCAACTTGCATAGCAAAGAATAGTGCATCAGGGTTAGCCCAGTATTCTATTTTAAATTTAGAATGGAAGTGTCCCTGAACACAACTCATTCCATTAATTTGAGATACTTTAGTTACATCAGCAGATATTCCATGAGTAAAGAAACATCTTTGTTTATTAGGTAAGGTAAGAGTTAAATTATCTACCCAGTTCCATTTTTTAACATTTAAGAACTCGTTGTATTCTTTTAGATAACCTCTAGGGATTCCTGATTTAATTGCTCTACGATAAACTAAGCTAGAATGATTTGAGTCTAACAAAGTCATTTCAGGAAATATTGATTCTAATTCTTTTATAAAATCTTTTGCTCTTACAAGTTCGTGTCCAGCAGAAGCAAGATCAGGGTTATGATCGTGGAATGATAATGCGTGGCAATCAATCTCATCACCTATGTTTACGATTGTATCTGGCTTGTATTCTTTTTTAATTTCTTTTAGGAACTCAAATGAATCTTCTCTATGATATGGAATGTGTAAATCTGATATGACTAAAATTCTTTTATTCATAACTAACTGTTAGTTGTATTCGGCTTTTTAAGCAATACTTACTTAGCCAAAAATATTGTGATTAAAGCCAACGACAAAGCACCAAGACCACAAAGAATAGACCAGAATAAAGATTCTACTTTTTTCTCCAGCTTATAAACCGAACAACCTAGTATTTTAATTTCTCTTTTAATTCCTGTGATATGCCCTTTAAATGTAAGAGATTGAATCTCGTCTGTATTCTTTTTTGTCATTGTCTTTATCGGTACATTTGCAAGACTTCAAAAGACAACAACTGCCATCAGCTAATCTATAAATGCACATTAAATATTGTGCAGTCCTTTTATCAGACAATTAAGTTTAGATAAAGTCTATTTATTAAAAGTCTTTTGTATGTCCGAATAGAAGTCTTTGTAAAACTTCTGAACATCTTTTAAGTATGTTTCGTAGTTTTGTTTTATTTCTTCGTATGTCGGTAGTTTAAATGTAAACATTTTTTCTCCTATTTAGTTTTAGGATATATATGTTGCGTTGCAACAAAAATCAAGACTACTTGATGTTTAAATGTATCTTAATTGATTCTATAAAGTCGTTTATAGCTAATTCGTATTTCCAACCTAGAAACACTCCAATTATTAAACCTATTATTAATGTAATCATTTTAATTGTTCTCTTATTTTTGTTGCTGATATTTCTTGTATTTCTTTTGGAAGTACAACTTCTTCTATTTTATATCCAACATCTCTACCATAACAGATATTTGTAATATTAGGAACTTTAATCACATCAAATTTTCCTATGTAATCTTTTAACTTTTCTTCAATACGTTTTTTTATATCTTCAAATACAAAAGGGTTATTATCAGTTTGTGGCATATCTCTAACCATAATAATAACTTGTCCAGTTTTTTCTAATATCTTTTTAAATAAAGCTAAATGTCCATCGTGAAAAGGTTGCCATCTTCCAAGCATCTGTGCAGTAGGTTTATTATAGTCTATCATGTATCTCCTTTATTATGTTATCGTAATTAAAATCTTTAATTTCAAAATCTACTTTTTTAGGTTTCTCAAATATTTTATTAGTATCTTCAAATCTTCCTTTATCAATAGTATTAATCCAAATCTTAATATCGTAAAAAGATCTATAAGATTCAAATGGACAAACAAAATCTACAACTACATGATTAACTGCAAGATCGCACATTGTCATCATACGATTAGCTTGTCTCCTTCTACCAGAATCTGTGAAATCCCAATCTTCAAATAGTTTTCTAATTTCGTCTGCGTTAAAGTGTGGTATTTTTTTACCTTCTACTAATTTTTTAGCAAATGTAGTTTTACCAGAATTTGGTAATCCAAATATTAATATTTTCATATATCTAAATTAGAATATTGTTTTATTATATTAGCTGGTAAATAATCTTTAACACTATATTTGTTTAACTTTATTTTATCAGTTCTTATTTTATGAAGTGGTGCATTTAATACACTATCGTCATATTTAATATTGTTTACTGAAAATTCTTTAAAGTTTTTAAATACATGATTGTAATTATCTATACTCAAAAATTTGTATATTTTGTTAGTTTGATCTAATGGTTTGTTAATTAAATCTAAATAATTAATTCTAATGTAATCTTCTTTTTCTTTAATAATATTTTTTACACTCCACAAACTTTTTCCAATCATTCCATTACTGTCCATTAATTGATGACATCTTGTTTCAACATTAATTGGTTTTTCAATTTTAATAAATGACGCAAGACATTCTAATACTGGTCTATAAAGAATAATAAATTTTGGTTTCTTAATTATTGATTTTAGTAATTCAAGATTTGCTGGTGTACCCCATAATCCTCTATCTATAATAAATTCAGCTTTCCAGTCTTTATAATAATTATCAAAGACATTTTTAATTATGTTGTTAAATGATTTTTTGTCAGGGAAGTTTCTTAATATTTCACAATCGGTAAGCAAGTGTAATTGATAAAGCACATCAGTAAGAATTGTGTTTGCTGTTAAGCTAATCTTATTATTTTGATTTATTATTGAACCAAGTAAAGTGTTTCCACTTCTCGGTAAACCAGTTAAAAAATAGTATGCCTTCATTATTTTGAAGAACTTACTAAATGATTATATTATTGTCAAATCCCAAGATAAGGTTTGTTCATTCCAAGAATATCTATTTTCATCATCTGGCATAGAAACTGGTGCTTCCCAAAGACAAGAAGTTTCGTTTAATATCCAAGAATTAAATGGTTTCTTATGAATAAAAGCATCTCTATCTTCATCATAAATCATTCCTATTCCTGCATGATTTTTTCTTAAAGGTGTACCATTATTATTATGAACTCCACCACGAGTATTATAAGATGTTTGTTTCCACAATGGATAACCAGTTAATTTTGTTAAAAAATCAATTCCATTAATTTCTTGTTCAACCCCATTAGAATCTTTTAATACGTCATTATGTACTGAAAGAACCTCTATTACTTTTGAATTTAATCCTATTTTTGCGAATGATGCCATTATGTTGTGTAACTCCCTGAACCTGTAAATTTTAATATTGTATTACTACCAGATGTTGTGACTGTTGGCGAACCTGTTGTAGTTGATGAATAATTTGAAGTTGGTAGACTTAATATAACAACTCCTTTTCCACCAGAACCACCCGTAGAACCACCACCTCCTCCTGAACCACCACCGCCTCCTCCTAAATTAGTAGTTCCATTTGTTCCATTACCACTACTAGAACCATTTCCACCACCACCAGAACCACCTGTTCCTGCTGTTGAACCATTTTTTCCTCCTCCTCCTCCACCTGCATAAGTTACAGAAGAACCAGTTATTGAAGAAGCTGTTCCGTCTCCACCATTACCACTAGTATTACCACCACCACCAGCAACTGAAGCACCTCCTCCTCCACCTCCTCTATTTATATTTGGACTACCATCACCACCACCACCATTATTTCCTTGTGATGGAGACGTACTTGGAGTATTTCCTGTTCCTCCAATACCTTGAGTAGGTTGAGTGTCACCACCACCTCCTCCTCCAGAACCTCCATTATCACCATCTCTTTGAGGTTGTGTAGGTGGGCCACCACCATTACCCCCACCACCACCTCCAGCACTTGTAATAGTTGTTAAACCTGAACCTGATATAGATGAATTTGAACCTGCTGTTGCTAAAGTAGATGCACTAGTACCTCCTCCTGTACCTCCATCTCCAACAGTTACTGTAATTACTGTTGCAGGTATTACTGATTGAGTTGATGTTCTAAATCCTCCTGCACCACCTCCACCAGCAGAATAATATCCACCTCCACCACCAGCACCAGCTACTACTAAAAAATCTATTGAATAAGATAATGGGTCTATTGATTGTGTACCTTCATTAGCACCAGAAGAAGAAACCCAACCTTGTGTAGCATCTACATAAGTTAAAGTTACAGCTTCTCTATTTGTTGTAAGCATTTTGTTTGATGTTTCTCCATTAATTTTATTTGAATTTCTACCTAATGTAATATTGTTTGTAGCAAAAGTTCCTGCGTAATCTAGTATTGCTACTTGATTTCCAGCACTTGGTGAAGCTGGTAAAGTTACTGTAAATCCTGCCGAAGTAGTATTACAAAAATATCCTTCTCCAGCAACAGCAGTAAAACCAGAAGTTTTAATTGCTGATTGAAAAGCTACACCAGCAGATGGACTTATAAAAGATAATACCCCAGAACCATTTGTACTTAATACTTGTCCATTAGTTCCATCAGTAGAAGGAAGTGTATAAGTTAAATCAGCAGATAAAGAAGCTGGTGCTTTTAATGCCACATAGTTTGTTCCATTAGCTGTTGTTTCTCTAAAGCGAATTTCTTTTTGATTGTCTATAATTAAATTTACTGTTGATGTAGAAGCTGAATCTGTAAGTGTTAAAACTGTTCCAGTTGCAGTTGTTGATAGTCCAGTAATTGATACTGTTGAATCTAACCAATTTACTGTGTTAGCTGTATGGTCAATAGTTGCTAAAGATATATCATCAGCACCATCATAATATTTTAAAGTTGGAGAAGTTGCAGTTGTTGTGTCTAACCAAAGCTGACCAGCTACTGCACCTGTTGGTCTTGATGTTCCTGAATTTGTTGTTTGAATTGCTGATAGTGCGTTATTAAGATCAGAACGAAAAGAACTGAATCCTTGATTTGCTATATTATAATCGTGTTGTGCCATATTCTATCTAATATCCTTTAGCCAAGTAATCAAAAGTTTTACTAACTCCTGAACCAGCACTATTTTTAAATGCTACATTGAAACCATTAACAGTTTTACTTGAAATTGTAAAGTAATCTCCTGTGTTTAATCCTTGTGCTGTAATTCCTACTGCATAACTTGAAGAATAAAAAGGATAAGTAAAAGTTACTGCATAAGTTCCTGTTCCTGAAACAATATCATTTCCACTAAATATTCTATCTTCCATATCTAGTGTAACTGATAAAGCTGATACAACTGGAGTAGAAGATAAATCAGATGAAGTCATCATAACCCTAAATTTATAATATCTAGCTGTGTAATCACCAATAACAAAGTTTCTATAAGAACTGTAAGTTATATTATCATTAGATAATGATATTTCTAAATGTGCATTACAATTAGCTGGTGCATCTCCGTCAAAGTTAGAAGCCCCATCATCAAAGTTTCCTGTTCTTGAATCAAATAAATCATCTATGTTGTCAGCAGTCTGAGTTATAAAAGCTGTAACTCTTGTTGTGTATGTTGCACCAAGATCAATAGGATTTGCAAAATAATAATAACCTAATGGATATAAGTCATAAGCAGTCAAACCAGAATCAAAGAATGATGTACCTGAATCAAAGTTACCTATTGCTGAATCAAATAATTCTGAAGAATCTAATCTAATTGTATTGTCTAAAACAACAGTTCTGTAAGTTGTTCCTGCAAATGTAGGAGATTCAGTTTGTGTTGCAACTGCATTAAAGTTTCCAATATCATTTATGTTTGTAGCTATAATAGATTCGTTAGAAGAATAGTTACCATTTTTATCTACTGCTTTTATTAAATAGCTTCCTGTTCTAGCTGGAACAGTTATGCTGGTTGCTGGTCTTGCAACTTTTTCTACTAAAGAAATTGAATCTGCCCAATCAGCACCTGATGTTACTGGAGAATATCTAATTGTATAATGTGCTAAATCTAAATCACCTATTTGTGTCCAAGCTAAGTGAGCATCACTACCAACAATATTACAAGAGAAATCTTGCACATCTTCTGGTGGTGCAGTTCCACCGATAATAGTTCTTGTTGCAGTAGTGTATGTAGAACCCACTCCTAAAGTATTAAATGCTTTTACTCTTACGTTATACGTTGAACCATCTATTACGTTTAATATTCTTTGGTTTAATCCTTTTCCTTGACCAGCAATAATATAATCAGTAGCTGTACTTAGTTTGTATTCTACTTGGTAATAATCTACAAAGCTATCTGGTGATGCACCAATCGCTACATCTAAAGCAGTTATAACAACCCCATCACTATAAAGAATTAATTGATCGCTTAAAGTAACTGAAGCAGGTGCAGAAACATTATTAGGATTTGGTAATGTAGTATCAGCTATTGTTGGTGCTTGTGCTTTAGAACTCCAAGTATAGAAGTTGTCTTGATGTTCAATAAGTTTTAATGAAACTGTTGAATCTGTATTTATACTTAAACCATAAATTCTGAATAACTTAGAACTGAATCCACCAGTAGAATAAGTTAAATCAACTAAGTCTCCGATTGTTAAATTAAGTGCTTCTGAAGTACAATTAACTTCTACAGCTAAAGCATTTCTTGATCTTCTTAATACAATCTCGCAAAGTTCTTCTGCTTGATATGGATTTGTAATTCCTTGAAAACTAAAATTACCTTCTAAATTAGTTCCATTATCTTCTGCTAATAAAGTTGCATATCTATCTCCAACAGGTAAACCAGAATCATCAGCAGGTGGGAATGATACTGTATCTTCTTGCCACTCTTTATCAGGATTAACAAATGTACCTATAACTCGGTTATATTTAGTATTCTTTTTCTCACCAAATATTTTAATACCACCAATAATATTATCTGTTGTTAAACTTAATTGTGAAGTTCCAGTATTCTCAATGATTAAAAAGTATTTACCTTGTGTGTAGGTAAATATTGCTCTCATTGGATTTAATAATTCTCTTACATTGTCTATTAATTTTTGTTCAGTATCTAAAACTATATTAGTTTCAAATAGATTTATATTAGAACCACTTGTATAAGGTGTTACTTGAGTTTCGCATAATGTTGCAGAACTTTTAAATGAATCGTAATTAGTTTCAAATGCAGAATTAGGTAAACCTTTTCCATATCTACTATTTCTTAAATAATCTAATAAGCATAAAGCTGAATTGGGCGAATAAGTCCAAGTAGAAGAAGTATCTTCTCTATGAGAACCTGTTCCACCTTTAGTAGAATCTAATCTTGGGTCGTAAATCTTTTTACCTTTAAGAACTACTTTTACTTCAGGTAAAGAATTAAAAGCATCTTGATTCCAAGTAAATTTAAAAGCAAGATAAGCAACACCAGATAATTTATGATTACTTCCCCAATTTGTACTTGCATCAAGTAAAGAAGAAACTGATTGATTATCTAGTCCATAAAAAGATTGAACTGATATTAAACTAGCACCATCTTTATAAAAATTAGTATCTGAACTATTAACTGTTCTAACTGTACCATCTGTTAATGAACCAGACCAAGTTACAAGTTTATCATTAATATAAATTTCTTCTATTGATTCAATTCCGTTACCACCACCTTCACAAAGAACTCCTGCCATATAAAGATATTGGTTATCTGTTCCTGAAGATTCTACAAATACTCTTGATATACCTATTTGTCTTTTTCCGTAGATAATTGGTATTGCAGTATTGTTAGATGCTTTATTAACTAAGATACCTTGTGCTTGTTGTTGCTCAGGTACATTTGGTTTTTTAGGTTTGGGTGCGAGTACCCAAGATATAGCTGTAGTTACAACTAATTGTATGACTGCTGTTGTGATTGGATCAAAACCCATTAGATATGAAACTCCCTTTTAAATTTCATAGATCGTCTGTAGATAGTTGAGTCATCAGCTATCCTTAACCATTTTAAAGGTTGATCTACTTCTAATAAATTTCTAAAATATTGTTTAGTCCAAGACATAATCTCTCTTAAATTACTTTTAGCAACTGTTTCAATATGCCAAATATTGTTTCCTGATTTCCATTCATTAGCTTTTAGTTTGCCAGTTGTCATAAATCTTTTTTCTACTTCATCACTTAAATATGCCCAGTTAGTAAAACCTACAACTTCTCCATTAACTTGGTGCAATTGATATTGTTCTAAATTAAAAGAAGGCAATATTGCATTTACTAAATCTTGGTATTTCATTTTATCGTATCTTGGGAACTGCCTATACAGATGTATAATTTTATATAAATCAGTTATGCCTTGCCCCATTTAATATCCTTTGCTGTTTGTGAAGCATAATCAAATCCGACATCAGTTGGGAAATGTAATGCTTGAGAGTTTGTGTTAGTTTTTCTTCCTTTAACCTTATCAAAATCTGCCCAATGTGAAGCAATAGAAATACTTACTACTGAATTTGTATCATCTTCTTCAATACTTAGGTTTTCAATTCTTCCATCAAATAAAAGAAATGGATAATTAACTAGTGCTTGGTTCTCATCTAAGAAACCTCTATATACCCATGCTCTCTTATCCATGTAATCATTGTTTAAAAATAACGAGATAATAGTTTGATCTGCACCACCGAATTTTACTACTAAGTTGCTTACTGAAACTTCAGAAGATTCTGCTGATTCTGAACTTCCTAAAAATAAAGATGAAGTGTTGTAAGTGTTTCCATCAAATGTAATATTCTTATAGTGATCTGTATAATAACTTCCTGAACTTACTCCTAGATAAACAAGTTCTACTGGATTAAGTTTATTAGTTGCTAATTCTGTTATTAAAGAAGCATTGAGTGATCTAGGCATTACAATACCTCTATAAGATCAACTTCGTATTGAAAATAGTTTTCTGTGCCTACTCTAAATTCTTGAACATCATTTGTAAGACCAACAGTAAAATCTACATTAGAATAAATAAGTATTGCGTTATCTGCAACACCAGTTCTTAATGGTGGTTCAAATGTTAATGTACCTTGACCAGAACCATTAGAAGATACATCTGCAACAATCATGTAAACTTTGTTTTGTCCTGTAAATCTAAAAAAATCTCCTGCTTTAAATATTCCTGATGTACTATTTGCCATTCCATCTATTGCAACTGAAGTAACTCCTGCACTAATAGCACCATTAACTCTAATAACTCCTGAAGCAACTCCATTAGATGAAGCCATTGTAGCTGGTGTATATTGGAATGATTCTAATTGTGATCTTTGTTTCATTATGAAAGCTAGAATAGGTGCAAATTCTGATCTAGTCATAATTGGAAATGATAATGTTAGTTTAAATCTTTGTCCGTCAATTTGTCTTGCTTGTCGTCTGCCAGATACAGTTGTTGAAACAATAGTATTTTGTTGTGAAGTTATTGAAACTCCTTTTGTTGTAGGTGTTGAAGGAAATGTACCACTCATTATACTAAACTAGATTTTCCTTTCGCATTTAAAGCTTGGTTCATAATATTTACAATAGTTGATCTATTATTTAATAGCAATTCTTTTACTCCTCGTACATCTGTTGCAACGATAGTAAAATTATAACTATTAGCACCTGTTGCTAAATCTTGATTTGGAATAATAGTTCCATCTGTATTAGGAACAAATAATTCTCTACCACGTTCTCCTACAGTTATTGGCATACCACCTCTAACAGCACCACCTTCTGCCATTCCAACATAAGTATTTGGTATTCCACCTATATCAGGATTAAATCCACCACCACCACCAAAGAAACTTTTACCTATGTTAAATAAATCCCCTAAAAATCCACCACCACCAGATGAAGCAGATATTGAAGCTTGTGCTACTTTTTCTTGCGTAATAAGTTTTTCTAAAACTAATTGAGATGCTAGTCTAAGTAATATTTCTATTTGACTAGATATAATTCTAATTAAAGCATTTTGAACTGCACTCTTTAAAGTTTCTCCTAATGATTTACCAAGAACTATTGATTCAGCGATACCTTTAGAAAAATCTTTTATTCCTTGATTTAAAGTACCAGCTATAATTTCTGCTGTTTTGTTTAATTCATTTAATGCACTATCGTTAAGTTCTTTAAATTTTCCTATAATTTGATCTAATAAAGAAACTTGATTACCTAATCCTTGACCAGCTTGATTAATTAAATCATTAGTTATCTTTTGATTTTCTATATTTGTTTTTTGTTGTATATCAATTTTATTTAAGAAATCTTTAATTGTTGCATAAGCACCAGTTTCTTTTTCAAGTAAAGAATTGTTTTCTTCCAAAAAGAATTTTTGATTTCCAAATTGTTCAACAAATTTCTTTTGTGCATCTAATAATGAACCTAAAGCTAATGCTACAAATTTACCACCTGTTCCTAATAATAAAAATCCTACTATACCTAATTCTCTAACACCTCTTGGTAAAGAATCTATTATTGTTAATAAACCTTCAATACCACTTACTACAAATCTAAAAATAGGTGCTACTGCATCTATGATTAAACCAGCACCTAATAATATTCCTTTAGTTGCATTTATTAATGTTTGCCCAATTTTAACTGAAAATTCTTCAAATGTTTTTGAATTGTTCGTAATAAGATTATTAATAGTATCTAAACCAGCTTTAATAAAATCAAAGAAACCAGCTTTATTAATATCAGTTTGAAATTTAGTAAATGTATTAGTTAATTTTTTTAATGTTCCTTCAAATGTACTTGATAATACATCAGTTGCTTGTCCAAATCTTCCACCTACACCAAACACTCTATTAAATGCTTGTTCTGTTTGGAAAGCACTTATTTCTGCATTTTGTGAAAATCCTAATAAACTTGCTACACCTTTATCTTGAAATAATCTTGCTGAGTTTATTCCTTTAGTAAAAGCTTTTGATATTTGTTCAGCAGATGTTTGAAAGTCTAATCCTGTTATTGATGCAACATTACCAACAATCTGTAAGTTTTTAGATAAGTCATCAGTTGTTTTTGAAATGACTGCTAAATTGTTTGCAGAATTTACTATATCATCAAAAGCAAAAGGTGCTTTACTTGCAAATTGAGTTAATGTGTTAAATGCTTGTGAACCTTTTTCTACAGAACCAAATAAAAATGATAATTTATTTCTTGTTAATTCTGCTTGGCTTCCAACATTAATTAATGACTTAATTGTTATTCCTGCACCTAAACCAGCTAATGCGTTTCTTAGATTAAATATTGAACTCTTAATATCTGTAAAAGCTTTTGAAGCATTGTCTATGACATTAAGTCTTATATTTAGTTGCTGATCTGCCATGTAGTTTCTCTTTATCTGCCTTCACTTTAAAGTAAGCTATCCAATAATAAAATTCATCTTGAGTCATCAAGAGAACTTCTTCCATACTTTTTTTTAATTCATGACCCAGAGCAAGTATAGAATATAACTCCGAATCAAATCTTACTTTTTTTCAGCTTCCTCGTAAGAAACACCATTCAACATTTCTGTTGATACTCTAGCTATAACATTTGCATCAGCATTATTCAATAATGTTAGCTTGTCATCTAGCTTAAATATTTTATTTCCTTCTGAGTCTTTTGCTTTTAAAACGATTGCATCTACTAATACTCCAAGATCATCATTCTTAGCACCTTTAAATAGGTTTCTTTTTTCTCCTAATGTAAATGGTGAGCAGTATATTATTAAAGGTTTGCCTTCCTCGCCCCACTCAGCTACCTCAATCTTTTTTATGCCTAAAGATTCAAACTGTGCCTTCACTCTATCTATTACGTTCATTTTTCTTCCTCTATTTAATTAATTAACTTGCTGTTGATAATGATAATGTTCCAGTTCCTTGAAAAGAAATTTCAGATTCAACTAGTCCATCAAAAGAAGCAGATACAGATTTACCAGTTACAATAGCTGTTCCTGTGTAATACTTATCTCCTGCTGTAGCACCTTCAAAATAAAAAGATACTGTAATTTCAGAACCTACTGTTAAAGATATTTGTGCTGTATCCAGTTCGTCCATGTATAAAGATGCAGTTCCTGTCCATGAAGTTAAACCTGTTTTATAACTTCTTGTAGAATCTCCCATTGAAGTATCTTCAATAGTATCTCCAGTTGTTTCTAAAGAATAACTTCTAAGTTCTCCTAAAGTATTAGCACCAATTTTTATCAGTCCTTCTGACCCTGTGTGTGTTGCCATTTTTTGTTCTCCTATTTGTTTATATTAAGGTGTGCCAGATGTGTATTGATACATAACTCGCACCACCATTCTGATACCACCTATTGGGAACAAAACTCCTTCATCAGTAGAAACTTCTACCACCTGAGTTTGTTTTGCGTACCCACCTCTTGTTCTATCAGAATTTATTCTTGTTTCAATCGTAGTGATTAACTCATTACGTTTTGTGTCAATATTAGATGTTGTTCCTTTTACATATCCAACAATTACGAAATCTGCTGTTGCTTCTCTTAAAGCACTTGTAAAACTTATTGTTTGATCTGATCTAGTTTCATTTCCTGATTGTACGAAACAAGCTGGATATTGTTGTTCAGATAATTCATCAACATTAAAAGGTTCTCTAGTAACTTTTTTAATAGTTATTGGAGATGTTCCAGTTGAAATTGCTGTAACTATATTAGATGCTATATCTTCTCGTTTGCTCATATTTTAGATAGTTTGTTATATTCTTTCATAAACACATTCATAATAGGTTGTTGTTCTCCTTGACCTATTGCAAAGAATTTACGTTTAGTTTGATTGCCTAATGCTTTTGTATTTTGGAATTTGTTTGCAAAGTAAATAATAGCATAACTTGGATTAGACTTTTGTGTAATATTTGAAAGCATTTGACCTGAGAAGTTTAAATCAGGGAATGTTGTTTGTCTCCCAGCTTTTTTTCTAAGGAAAGCATATTCAGCAGTATATTTTGGAAATGCGTTACCATCTGCACTTTGTCCCTTTGCAGTTCTTTGTTTAATTAAGAACATTAAAAATTCAGCAGTTCTTCCTAAAGCAGTCTTAACTATTTGTGGTTGTTCTCTTACTTGTCTTTCAAAGTTCTTTGCAACTTGTAAGGAATTATCTTCAACAGTTATTTTCATCTGATAAGTTGAAGTCTATGATAAGGTGCTTTTTCAGCATCTTTGATTGTATTAGAATCATCAGCATCATACTCAACACCATCTTTTAAAATAGAATCAAATTCATCTGCATACATTTGTAAATAATGTTTCATCATTACTTGAAATCTATCTGGGTTATCATTTGAATTGAATTTCGTAAGTTGTGGACAAGCATAAGAACTAATTACTTTATAAACTGATAATCTTTTAAATTGTGAATCTGTTAGTAATGTTCCGTTCATTTCCATTGTGTTTAATAATGTAATGTCTCTATAAGTTTGTTTAACATAAACTGGATACCATTTAATTCTTAAATCTCTTTCAATATCTGCTCTTGCAAATGCGTGATAATCTGTTGGTGATGTAAATGATGCTATGCCGAATCCTAAAATATCTGGTTGATATACTTGTAAATCTGCGTCAGTTGAAAAGTTTGCCATTTGTTAATCCTTTATAATATATTTTCTTCTTATTTTTCTTGGAGTTACCTTAGCAAATATTTCTGCTTCAGTCATTCCTAGTTCTTTGTCAAATCCGTAATGTGCTTTTGATGAATGTTTAAATCTATCTACTAACACATAGCGATAAACATAATCCTTAGTCTTTAAATGTAAAACTGTCTTTGGACTGTCTATCTGTTTCATTGTAGTTGGTGAGGGATTTTACTCCCCCACCAAAATAGCATTAATTAAAATGCCGCATCTGTTGTGATAGCCGCACCAAAAGATTCTTTAACTACTGCTTTACCATAAACGATAGAAGCAACAATTTCAGTTGCTCTTAGAGACGCATCTCTTTGAGTTTCAACTTTGAAATCTTCTTTCATAGCTAGTCCGATAGACGCAGGGTGAAATACTCCACCGATTGAATCATCAGAACCATCTATTGCAAGGTTAGCATTTTCAAATACATCAATACCAGCGATTCTGCCGATATATCCGTTTCTTAATGCTTCGTTACCGATTTCAGAAATTGCAGTTGCAGTTCCTGAGTAACCAGCTTGTGTTAAAGTCTTTTTCAAATTGAAAAGTGCTTTAGGGTGAAACACACCATAGTAAGGTGCAGGTACAGATAATGTTCTTAACTGTGCTTGTGCTTTAAAAAGCAAATCAGCAGTTAATTCTGTTCCAGCCGCACCACCTGTGTTTGTTGTAAAGCTAGAAAATAAAGCACATAAATCTGTGTCTACTTTTTTAGCAATCGCTTCACCGAATAATTTTCCAATATCAGCACCAACATTTCTAGAAGCTGAACTAGCACCTAAATCTGTAAGAGTTGTCATAACACCGATTTCAGAAGCTGTAATAGTTGCTGAAGTTGGGTTTACTGCTGTATTAGATAGATCAGTTGCTTCGTTTACTGCCGCCGCACTAATCGCTGGGTAAACTGGCACTTCTGCCACTTTTCCCGAACCCATTAAAGGGTATAGAGTTACAAGAGGTCTCATCACAGATGTTTCTTGGAATGTGAAAATCGCTTCTTGTGTTATATTTGTATATAGTTCACTTAATGTTGAACTTGTTGTTTCATTAGCCATTGTTTTATTTTAGTTATTGTTAGTTGTTATTTTCATTTTTAATAAACCCTGATCTCGTTGTTTCCTCATTTCAGCATAAATTTTTCTGTCACTTGGATTACTTAAATCAAGATCACCTATTTTTAATTGCTTAGGAGATGCACCACCAATCTTGCTTTGTGAACCACTACCACTTTGAGTAGCCATCACATGATGAGGATTGTTTTTTAAATATTCGTTTACCAAATCATTAACTGACATTGGTTCACCTTTTTCTGAATATCTAGGAGTTCCATCTTCGTTGATAACTTCAACAGAACCTTGATCGTTTAGTCTAACATTATTTCTAAGTAACTGTTTAACTTCTGCTGGTTTAACAGCTTTCAGTCCACTAGCTACATTGACTAATGTTTCGTCTATACGAATCCTTTTTAATTCAGATTCCAACGATTGAATTTTTGAATCCTTTTTTGATACTGTCTCCTTCAGAACTTTATCAAACTCGCCACGTTGTTTAGCGATTTCTAGTTCCTTTTCTTTTTTTTCTTGAAGTAGTTTTTTAGCTTCTTCAATATCAATACCATCAAGTTTATTAGATACTGTTTTCTTGTATCGTTCTAATCTACGTTGAACTATCTGTTCAAGTTGATCTGCTGAAAACACTTTGTTTGCAACATCTTGATTGTTAGAAACTTCATTGACTCCAGCATTGTCTTGAGATGCTGTATTCTCAACCGACTCTTGTTTTACTTGGTCGTTCATTGTTTGTTCTCCTTCTATATTGTTATTATTGTCAATTATCAAGAAAATTGTAAAAATGCAACATGGTTGTTGCTAAAATGTTCTACTCTACTGTGTAATCAAAAGTACCATCTTCTTTGATAGTACCCCAGTCTGTGCTTATGGGTTGCCAATGATGACGACAATTATATCCACCTCTATCTAAGAATGGGTCGCTACCAGATTTTCCTTGCCAGTCTTGTTGCCATAATGCTCTAGCTTCTTCTTCAGTAAATACTTGGTTTGCGTGTTCTACGCAGAAATCTCTACTATCTCTAATGATTGAACCATAATAAACAAATGAAGTTAATCCTAATTCATCTGCTCTATACTTTGCAAACTGTCCATCAAATCCCATTAAAGCATCTTGTACTATTTGAGATGAATAGACTGCTAGATTTGCACCTGTAACTGTTGAACCATAAGTTTGTTTAAGTTCATCTACTGCTGTTTTAAAATCTTCTGTGTTTGTTTTACCAGCTATCTTTTGTTTCTGTATGAAGTCCACGAGTTGTTGTTGTTTAACTGTGTCAGCTTGTTGGTAGATTCCATTAATCTTATCTCTAATTGTTTGTACTACATCAGCAAATGGTTTTCCTACTAATGAACTTTGATAAACTTCTTGTGCTAGTGTGTTTGTAAATTCTGTTGCAAGATTTTGAAATTGACTAAATGCAATCTTCTTTAGTTGTTGGATAGTAACTAAATCAGCTTCTGTTATTTGTTTAAACTCAGCAGGTATTGGAAGCTTTCCATAAGTTGCTACAATCGTTCCTGCAATCTTATCGTAGTCATTTATGAATGTTTGAACCTTAGCTAAATAAAGTTCTTCTATTGCTTGTTGTAATTTTGGTCTAATTTCTATTGCAAGTCTTGTGTTAAATAATGCACCATCTTGAATAGGAAGTTCTGAAACTGATTGAATAACTCTTTGCTCTAATGTTTTAAGAGTATCGTTTAATAGTCTTTGGTGTTGTGCTTCTAAGGTATTTACTGCCTTTGCTCTTATTGCTTGAAGTTCCTGTAATAAATCTTGTGCCACATTAAACTGTTGGTAAAGTTATAGGTTGTTGTGGAAACTCTCCGATAGCAGTTGTGTTGGAATCTATTTCAGAATTGATTTGTTCTAATGTCATATCATCATCAATAACTGTTTTAGCAATTTGTTTATCAATCTCTTTAGCAAATGTAGCTGATTTAATATTAGAAGCTTTTGCAGATTGTAATAGTTCAAGATCAGTAGCCCAGTCTCTAATGTCAAATGATTCAGGATATTCAACTTCACCATCAAATACAGTCTCTTGCCATTCAGCAAATAATCTCCAAATTTGTTCTTCAGCAAGTTCCATTAATTTAGATTTCTCAGATAGTCTTGCATTTAATAATTCAAATTCAGTTCTTAAAGCTATACCAGATTGTACTCTCTCAGAAGTTGCTCTAATAGTTCCTACATGAGATAAACGATTGATTGCTTCTACTTTGCAGTTGATTGCTTTTAGTACACTATCTAAATTACTTCCGTTTGGTTGTAAGATATATGGTTTTAAATTTGCATCTAGGTTTTCAGGAATTTCAATTATAGAACCTGCACCTGCACCAGCATCAGTATCTTTTGTTTTAACTAGTGATGGGTGATTTGAAAGTCTTATAATTTGTTCAATCTCCGAAAATTCATTATAGATTGCTTTTTGTAAATCAGCGACATCAGTTAAATCAGATACACCAAGACCTCTCATTGGACTTCTTTGATTGTATAAAATAACTGCTGGTATTTTTCCTATTGGATTTGGAACTGACTCCATAAGTTTTGGTTCATCTCTATTTTTGTTTGAAATAAATACTGTATCAATTTTATCTACAAACCATAACTTGTAATAATCTCCATCATCAGTAGATGTCTCTCTAATTTTTAAATAATCTAAGTAGTAATATCCTGCACCACTTCTAACATAGTTCCAGTCTAAAACATTCTCAGGAGTATAGATGTTGATGTATGGTCTTATACCTTGATTTAATTCTTCTGCTCTTGTCATCACGTTTGTTGATGGCTTGTCTAGTAGTAACCAGATATGCCCA
>Ga0209296_1001461_pt1 | contig 18113 bp, 18 predicted proteins | sample S_130206_EF_Meta_FD_187319 | JGI IMG/M metagenome (GOLD analysis project Ga0209296, IMG submission 187319) | Freshwater microbial communities from Lake Simoncouche, Canada to study carbon cycling - S_130206_EF_MetaG (SPAdes) (version 2) | ecosystem: Environmental > Aquatic > Freshwater > Lake ...
AACCGAGGTTCAATGGCTTGTTGACAAAACAGAAAAGTTCTGCCAAGAAAAAGCCATCTACAATGCAGTATTGGGGTCTATTTCAATTCTCGATGGTAAAGATAAAAATCACGACAAAGGTCAGATTCCCAAGATATTATCGGACGCCTTGGCCGTTTCGTTTGACAACTCCGTAGGACATGATTATTTACAGGACTCAGATGCTCGATATGAATTCTATCACAGAAAAGAAGAAAGAATCCCCTTTGACCTTGACTACTTCAACAGAATCACCAAAGGTGGTTTGCCGGCTAAAACACTTAATATTGCTTTGGCGGGGACTGGTGTTGGTAAATCTCTTTTTATGTGTCATGTGGCTGCTTCGTGTATGGTTCAGGGTAAAAATGTTCTTTACATCACTTTGGAAATGAGTGAAGAAAAGATTGCAGAAAGAATTGATGCCAATCTATTGAATGTAACCATTGATGATTTGATGGAATTACCTAAAGACATATATGATAAAAAAGTTACCCGTGTCCGTGAGAAAACAACTGGCAAACTAATCATTAAAGAATACCCAACGGCATCGGCTTCAACTATTCACTTTCGAACACTATTAAATGAACTTAATCTTAAACGTTCTTTTGTACCTGATATTATCTTTGTTGATTATCTTAATATCTGTTGCTCTGCTCGTATTAAAGCTGGTGCAAATATTAATTCGTACACCTACGTTAAAGCAATTGCAGAAGAACTACGAGGTCTCGCTGTTGAGTATAATGTTCCTATTGTATCTGCGACACAGACTACAAGATCAGGATTTACATCGAGTGATCCAGGACTTGAAGATACGAGTGAGTCGTTCGGACTTCCCGCCACCGCAGACTTGATGTTTGCTTTGATTTCTTCTGAAGAACTAGAAGAACTTGGTCAAATCATGGTCAAACAATTGAAGAATCGATATAACGATCCTACATTGTATAAACGATTCACACTTGGTGTTGATAGAGCAAAAATGAAACTATATGATGTTGAACAGGCTGCACAACATGGATTGGCTGATGCGGGCCACGATAAACCTTTGAATACATTTGGTACTCGTGAGCAACAACCTAAAAAGAAATTTGAAAATTTTAAAATATGATATTGAGTAGAGACCAAGCACTTCATTGTGCCAAAGTGTTTGATGATTACTTTAGTACAATTGGAAGTACCGAAGAATACATGCGTGATGAGAAACTGAAGAATGTGGCTGATATGCCATCTTCTTTATTTCCAATTGAAGATGATTTGTTCTCTGATTTCTCTATGCATCCAAAAGATATGGGTATTGAAGTATGTGAAATACCAAATGATGTTTGGGAACCATTACTTGCCATTACCAGTTCACATATTAATAAAGCACCAGTTGGCAAAAATGTACAATTGGCAGTCAAAGAAAAGAACTCAGGAAAGATTCTAGGATTCATTCGTTTAGGTTCACCAGTCATCTATATGAAACCTCGTAATGACTACCTAGGACAAGTTTGGATTCAAAATGAAGATACTGCCAAGCGCTTTAATGATGCTTGTATTATGGGATTCGTAATTGTACCATCACAACCTTTTGGTTTTAATTACTTAGGTGGTAAACTTCTCTCTGCCATCTGTACCAGCCATACTGTAAGAGAAATCTGTAATAAAAAATATGGTATGAATCTTTGTTTGTTTGAAACCACCAGTTTGTATGGTAGTACCAAATCAGTATCACAATATGATGGCATGAAACCTTACATTCGATTCAAAGGTTTAACAGAATCCGATATCGTGCCAATGATGCACGGTCAAAGATATATAGATTTAAAAGACTATGTAGAAAATATTACTGGAGATTTATTGGGTGGTGATACTTCAACCACTAGTAGAAAGATGAGAACATTCACTAAGATTATTGCTCTCACTAAAGCTGCTTTAAAAGGATCTCCTGAGGGACAGGCATTCTCTTTAACGATTGAGAACGCCAAAAAGTTGACAGAAAAAAAACGGTATTATATTTCTGATTATGGGTTTAAGAATACAGTAGATTACATGAACTGTAAAACTGATAAACTTTTACCTGGTGAAAATTATGCCAAATATGAATTGTCAAATGTAATTGAGTGGTGGCGGACCAAAGCTATAAATAGATATGAAACCCTCAAATCAGAGGGTAGATTAAGAACAGAATTAGAAATCTGGACTTCAGGTAAAAACATTCAAATTATAAGATAAAATGGCCATTGATAAAACAGCAAAACAAGAATCGGCACAAGCACTATTTTGTGCTTTGGCTGATTATCTTGGTGCAGGCAAAGTTGATGATGTATTTGATTTGGATAAATTTCCAACTTATTTGTCTTTTAAAAAATATTGGGATGAAAATTATCCTCAAGCTAAAATTGATACTACTTTTAAAACCCATGTTGATGCTGATGCAAATTTAAATTCAGTTGAACAAATATTGACTGGTGTAGATGTTGCAAAGACTAAAGAAAAAGATGATTGGTACAAATCGTCAGTTTTAATTGCAAAAACTCTTATAAAAGATATTCATAAAATTAGTAGAGAGTTTTCTTCCATAAAACAACCTTCATGGTCATCAATTTTTTATGTGCGGGGCGATAAAACTGTTATGGAAAACATTGCTGTATTATACAGAAGGGCCAATGAAGTTCAAAAAGATTTAATAAGTGAAGGATCTGGTGGCATAGCGTTTTCAAATATTAATAAATGGTCTCCTGCAGATATATATTTTGCTTCTCCTGTAGCCAAAAAAGAAATTACAGAAGAAGTACAAAGTAGAAAAAAATTAACTTTTGTTGTTTTAAATAAAATGATTAGTAGAATGATATCAGAAGGAGAGTTACTACCATTATCATTAAAAAAACAAACTAAAAAAGTTAAAATTGAAAAAGTTAATTTTAACAGGCCATTAGAAATGAAAAGATTGAGTAATATTAAATATGGCGGAACGAATGATTGGCGTCCTTATAGTAAACCAAAACCTGGTGAAAGAAAAATTGCAAGATATTTTACCATTTATTTAAATGAAAATAAAACTGAAGAAATATCCTTCAGACATGATCCATCAGGTTCAGGAAGTCTTAAAGGGATTATTAAAATTGCAGGAATGGAGGCATTAGGAGGCAGTTTGGCTCAAGGACCTCTTGTTGGCCTATTTAATATTGTAGATCCCACATTCTCTAAAACAATTGATAAAATAATAGATGATTCTCTAAAACAATTTAGAAAAGATAAAAAATTTTATAGAGAACAATATGATAAAAAATTAATGAGCCGAGCTGATTATGATTTTGAAGTTGGTGCAATAAGTGGTTTTGATGTATCGAATAATGTTGTGCCTCCTATTATTGGATGGTTAAAAAATAAAAAACGTGCAGATGAGTTTGTTCGTATTGTTTATCAATATGCAACTGCTCGTTCTCAAGAATCTTCAAAATTTGTAATTGCAAAATAAGGTAAATTATGCCATTAATAGATTTCGATAAACTCGCACAAGAATTTGATATAGAAGATGACTTTGGTTTTTCTGCCGTATCGGAAGAAGAATACAATTCTGTTATCAATAAAACGGCCGAGACCGCAGAAGATTATAAAGTTCGATTGAAAGAAGTGGAGAAAATGATTGTTCCTTTTCTCACCAAACTACATTCAACCGGAGATAAAGAATACATATATTGGCCAAATAGAAAACCGGCTATCGAAAAACAAATAGAGAAAATATTAAAACTGACTAGAGGTTAAATTATGAGTGCAACGGTGATTATACCAACTACTGGAGCTCCAGAGGTTCGTAATGCTATCGATTCTGTATTAAATCAATCTTACACCACACAATGTTATGTCATTGTTGATGGTGAAGAAAATTATAATAGAGCAAAAAATATTATTGATGATTATACACATGATGAACGTTTTCGTGTTTGTTATTTGCCAATCAATGTCGGTGCCAAAGGATTCTATGGCCACCGTGTCTATGCAGCCTTCACACACTTAATCGATACAGACTACGTTATGTGGCTTGACCAAGATAATTGGTTGTATCAAAGCCACGTTGCTAAATGTATTGAAACAATACAAAAACGAAATCTTGATTGGTGTTATTCCTTACGACAAATATATAATAAAGAAGGCAAGTTTGTTTGTTTTGATGATTGTGAATCGTTGGGTAAATGGCAGACATATCATGGCATTCATCACATAGATACAAATTCATATTGTGTTAAAACAGAAGTAGCAATTAGATTGGCATCTGCTTGGCATGGTGGCTGGGGCCAAGATAGAGTTTTTCTTTCAGCCATATCTCAACATTTTCCTAAATGGGATTGTACGAATGAATATACTACTTGTTATCGAGTAGATGGTGGCAAAGGTTCTGTTAATGCAGAATTCTTTATTAATGGTAATGAAGTAATGAATAAAAAATATAATGGAGATTTCCCATGGCGAAAAAAGACTTAATCATTGGCGCATTTACAGGTTACATTTATAATCAATTAAAACCTTGGGTTGAATCGGCCTTATCTGTTAATAATTCAAATTTTGAAATTATTATGGTCGCTGGTAACACAACAAAAGAAACAATAGAGATATTACAACAAAAAGGTATTCAAGTTGTAAATATGGAAGCTCCTTCAAATTTACCTCCACATTTACCTCGTTGGATTGCAGTTTACGACTTCTTAAAAAAACACGGACACAAATACAAAAATGTAGTTATGACCGATTTAAAAGATGTTTATTTTCAAAAAAATCCTTTTGATTGGTTAAATAAAAACCTTGGAGATAAAAAAATTGTAACAGTATCCGAATCTTTAATATATAAAGATGAGGCCTGGGGTAATCAAAATTTAATGGACACATTTGGATCTTATGTTCATGAAAATTTTAAAAATAATGAAATTTATTGTGTTGGTGTTTTGGCTGGAGTTCCAGAATATCTAGCAGATTTATTTTTACATAATTATTTACTAGCACTAAGAGTTCCTGCAGCTTTAGACCAAGGAACATTTAATTTATTAATGCAAACTCATCCATATAAAGATGTTGTATTGTATTCAAAACAAAAAGAAGGTTTTGCTTGTCATGCTGGCACAACTGCCGATCCTAGAAAAATGGCCAATTTTAGGCCCAATCTTTTGGAACCAGAACCAATCTTTAAAGATGGTATAGTATACACATCAACTGGTGAACCATTTTGTATTGTTCACCAATATGATAGGGTTCCAGAATGGAAAAAACACATTCACAAATTGTATGGTCTACCAACAGAAGAAGAATATTTTATTTACAGGACTTAAATAATGGCTAAAAAGATTATGATTACCGGTGGCGCAGGATTTATTGGTCATCATGTTGTTTCTTATTTTCTTAAAAATACGGACTATGACATTGTTTGTTTGGATAGATTAGATTTTTCTGGAGATTTGAATCGGTTAAGTCAAATTTTAAAAGATATTGAACCAGAAACTAAAAAACGAGTTAGAGTGGTGCATCATGACTTAAAAGCAGAATTTAATAATTATATTATTGACAAATTAGGTGATGTTAATATTATTTTACACATGGCAGCTTCTTCTCATGTAACAAGATCAATCAAATTCCCTGTTGAATTTATCAATGATAATGTTATTGGTACAACCAATGTTTTGGAATATGCCAGAAAACTAAAAAATCTTGAAAGAATGATTTATTTCTCAACAGATGAAGTTTTTGGTCCGGCAGTTGATGATACTCCATTCACAGAATGGGACAGATTCAATGCTTGTAATCCATATTCAGCATCTAAGGCTGCAGCAGAAGAAATCTGTGTTGCCTACGAGAACACCTACAACCTACCAATCTATATCACACACACCATGAACGTTTACGGTGAAAGACAGAGTGATGAGAAATATATTCCCATGATTACCAAAAAAATCAACAATGATGAAACAGTAATTATTCATCAAGATAGTAAAACCGGTAAGATTGGTAGTCGTTGTTACCTACACGCTTTAGATGTTGCTGATGCTTTGTTGTTTCTGTTGAATCTTAAAGATGTTAAGAAACTAGAAAGTCACCGTGGTGGTAAATGTAATAAATTCAATATCTCTAGTAGTGATGAATTGAATAATTTAGAAGTAGCTCATATGGTTGCCAAAGCGTTAGGCAAAGAGTTAAAATATGAACTTGTTGATCCAAATATTGATAGACCTGGCCATGATTTTAGATATCTTATTTCTGGTGACTATCTACGTTCTTTGGGTTGGGTTAAAAAAATTGATGCTGAAGAAGGCATTTTTAATGTGGTGAAAAATACAATATGAACGATATAACAATAGTAACAGCATTCTTTGACATCGGTCGAGGAACATGGACACCAGATAAAGGTTTACCTCATTATTTACTAAGAACAACAGATACGTATTTCGACAGGTTTGCCAACATGGCCAACCTTGATAATACTATTGTTGTTTACACATCTGAAGATTTGGCTGAAAAAGTATGGAAAATTCGAAAAGAAAAAGAACATAAAACAGTTGTTATAACTGTCGATTTTGAAGATCAATTTATTGAACAACGAGATTCAATTCGTAAAGTACAAAATAATCCTGAGTATCTTGCCAAAATAAATCCAAGTCAAATTAAAAATCCAGAATATTGGTCGGCGGACTATGTTCTCGTTAATATGTTAAAATCACATTTCGTCAATCATGCAATTGGTGCCGGTGTTGTTGATACAGATTTGGTGGCATGGTTGGACTTTGGTTACTGCCGTGAAGCATCTACTTTAAATGGTGTTGAGTTATGGCAATATCCATTTGATAAAGATAAAATTCATTTCTTCAACATTAAAAATTTCAATCCAGAAACAAGCATAACTAGTATTATAGCAAACAATGATGTGCATGTTACTGGTCCATGTATTGTTGCTAGTCAAAAAATGTGGCCTGAACTTGAACGATTAGTTGAAGAAAGTTTTAAAGAATTAATATCGAAAGATTTGATTGATGATGACCAAACATTGTTATTGATGTCCTCATTGAAAGAACCCGAGAAATTTGAATTACATCCAATCTCAGCTGACGATTGGTTTATTGCTTTTAGGAAATATAATGAGAATCTATCTTAACGGAACTGCCAATCTTGGCGACTTTTTAAATGGTTTACCTGTCATGTCCGGTATTAGTAAGTCGTATGGCAAATTTGAATTAACAATTAAAAAAGAAATGCGTAAGTTCAAAGGCATTAAAGAATTCTTAATGTATCAGGACCTATTTACTGATGTTTTATTTGATGATGAAATATTCATGTACGGAGATATCATTCGAATGAGTTCTTGGCCAATTCGTGAAGATAAAAATGATCCATATCGACCAACTGAAACCTGCCGTTATGAAAATTACATGAAAGATAATTACGGCATGGAGTTTGAAGTTGATGATGAATTTGTAGTAAAAACACCAGAATATGATATTGAAGTTAAAGACACATACTATGTTGGTGATAGATGGTCAGTAGGTGATATTGATGACCGCAGAGAAACTCATATACTATCACACTTAAAAGATTATGAGTTTATTGATTACGATAGACCTATGTTGGAGAATGCTTATATTCTCAAAAATCTAAAGAAACCATTTATTACAAACTTTACTGGTATTGGTATGTTGGCCGATTTGTGTGATATCGATTTATACTGTGTATGGAAAGCAGAAGATTGGAAACCAGAGTTTAGAGTTGGCGATAATGATGTATCTTGGGACAATGGTAAAAACATTCAACAAGTATTCGAAAAACATTTCTATCAAGCAGCTCTTGCCAATTTAGTCCACGCAAAAGATTTGGAAAGATATTTAAAATGAATCTAGTATCTAAAGACACAGCAATTCTTATTACTGCTTATACTGGTGGTAATGATCCTGAGTACCATAGTTGTGGTGACAATGAAGCAGTAATGCGTAAACGAATGATGACCAAAACATTGGTGAAGTATTTAAAAGATTCTGGTTATTATATTTGCTTGTCAGCACACTCAACATTGGATGAAGAAACTCAGAATATGTGCCATTCATTTATCTATGATTCTGATAATCGTTGGCAGATTGATGGAGTACCCAATAGACCAAATCATGGTGTTGCTGAAATGTCAGCAATCCAAAACGGATTAAATGTGTTGAGTAGATATGGTTTTAAGAATGTATTAAAACTTTGTTACGACCAACATCCAGATTTGGATTATCCAAAATTAATTAAAAAATATGAATCGTTAAATAAAAAACTTGTAACACTACAAGATTCGTGTGCTGTTGGTACTTTATGTTTTTTTGCTGATATTCAATTTGTCAAAGAAACATTCTCAATGTCTGAAATATGGAGATGTGAAGGTGCTGTTGAGGTGGCATGGCTTAATTCAATACGTGATAAAGGTTTATCAGATCAAATATATCCCTATTCAACATATGAAGAAATGTTAGAATTACCAATGGGATCGATCCACCATTTTTCTTCTATGCAAGGAAATACATTATATGACTACAATTATTAATATTGAACCAGGAACTTTTGGTACTATTCGCAATGGTGATATGATTGGTGTCGCCAATGTGGTAGAACATCTAAGAAAAATCAATAACAATCCCACAATACAGTTTCATCTAAAACCAGGAAATATTAGTCCTGATATACATTGTCAAACATTCTATGAGATAATGTTGAAGATGACTAACTATTTCTCTAAAGAAGAAGGTACAGAAACTTTACCTTGGAGAAAAGTTAATATTTGGGATTTCAGAGATATTTCTGGTGATTTAGTTAAGATTTCAAATGATGCATCAATGGAAAAAAAGATTGCAATTTTTCCACTTTTTGATGCGCCATATAATTTGTGGAGAAACTGGCCAATAAATTTATTGCCATACTTGATTGATAAATTCAACACCGAAGAATATAAAGATTACGAAAAAATAATTTGCAAAAAAGGTGCACCTACTGAAAAGTGTCCGTTTGAAGGTTGGCGGTATTCTACCAATTTTGTGCAAAATTATTACCATATTACCACAGCCGAAATCTTTGTGGGTGGAGATACCGGTTCAAGCCATTTTGCATGGGCGCTTGACAAAGGGCCTAAACAATTGTTATACTATGGTTCTAGCAGAGGTTTAATTCATACGTTGCCATTCTATCTTCTACAAGGCAAAGGTAAAATGTCAACCTATTGGCTAGATTGTGAAGGAACGACATGGCAATAAGCATAACTTGTATTGATACATTAAATTATACACCTACAATTACAGCATTAAAGAAAACCATTGAAACTCTTGGTGATAAAATAACAAAAGTATATTGGTTTTCTGATATTGATTTTCCTGATACAATAGATGTGCCTGTCACCTGGATTAAAGTTGATCCTATTAAAGTTTATAATGAAGATTACAGCCACATCACTTTAAAGATGTGTCCTGAAGTTTGTATAGAAGAACACAATTTGATTATTCATCCAGATGGCTTTGCGGTAAATCGTGAGGCATGGACGGATGAATTCTTAGAATACGATTATATTGGTGCTTGTTGGCAAGATGGTACTGTAGGTAATGGCGGTTTCTGTTTGCGTTCTCGTAAATTATATGACGCATTCATTTCTATTGGTGTAAAAAATTCTACAAATGATTACCAAGATTATATGAATGATTCTTTTTATTATGTGATAACCGAATCTGGTGAAAAGTTTATACCTGAAGATAATATTATCTGTAAAGTACATAGAGAGAAATTAGAAAAAGAATATGACATCAAATTTGCTCCTCTTTATATTGCAAACCGATTTAGTATAGAACACAATTATAGTTCTGTATGGTTAGGTAAAAGTTTAGGATTTCATGGCAAACATGGTGTTGCTGATTATTACGGAGTTAAATTATGAGTAAGAATATATTGATTACCGGTGGTGCAGGGTTTATTGCTCATCATGTTATTGACAAGATGTTGGATGAAACTGATTGGAACATTATTTGTTTGGATCGTTTGGATATTTCAGGTAACTTAAATCGTTTACATGATATGTTACGAGACCATGATCCAGCCAAAGTCAGTAAGCGTATGCGTATTGTGTTTCATGACCTCAAAGCAGAACTCAACGAAATGATTGTTAAGGACATTGGTCCTATCGATATTGTTTTACACTTGGCTGCCGGCAGCCATGTAGACCGAAGCATTGAATATCCCCTAGAATTTGTACAAGATAATACTGTTGGTACAGTCAATATGCTTGAGTATGCTCGTAAGCATCTACCTAACTTAGAACGATTTGTATATTTCTCAACAGATGAAATCTTTGGTGTGGCACCTCCCGGTGTTTCATACAAAGAATATGACCGATATAATTCCACAAATCCGTATTCAGCAAGTAAGGCCGCAGCAGAAGAATTTTGTGTTGCCTATGAAAATACTTATAAGATGCCTATCGTTGTAACCCACACAATGAATGTATTTGGTGAACGTCAACATCCAGAAAAATTTATTCCAATGTGTATTCAACGTGCTCGTGATGGTGAGAAAGTGTATATTCATGCCAATGCTGATTGTACCGAGGCAGGTACTCGTATGTACATTCATGCTAAAGATGTGGCGGAAGGTTTAATGTTTATCCTTAATAATCTGCCTAAAGATTACAAACATACTAGTGATTATGGATGGGCTCATTGTCCTAAATTCAATCTTGTTGGTACAGAAGAAATCGATAACTTAACTTTGGCCAAGATGATTGCTACAGCACAAGGCAAAGAACTTGTGTATGAAATGGTTGATTTTCATGGTAGCAGACCTGGCCACGATTTACGATATGCACTCGATGGTGGTTTATTAAAATCCTTAGGTTGGGAACCAAAGATTAAATTGAGTGAACGAATTAAAGAAATGACATTGTGGACATTAGAAAATAAAAGGTGGTTAAAATGATTAAATCGGTAGGAAAACATACTTATGGAACAGACACTTATACAACAACTGTAAGACAATTTACATCCTACGCTGATCCAACAACACCAGTTGTGCATATTGGTGCTTTTACTGGAATAGGCCTTGGTTGTAGATTTTTTCCGTCAGAAGGTGTTGCGCATAATCCCAAATCTTGTACAAATTATGCATTTGGAAATTTAGCCGCAAGAAATGAAATATTTAATAACTTTCCAATTTTACCAAAAGTTCAAACTAAAGGAGATATTAATGTTGGTTCTGACGTTTGGTTTGGAGAATCTGTTACTGTTATGTCTGGTGTTACTGTTGGCCATGGTGCCGTAGTTGCAACAAACTCTCATGTGTTTAAAGATGTTGAACCCTATTCTATCGTTGGTGGTAATCCGGCAAAATTTATTAAATATCGTTTTGAGAAAGAAATAATTGATGCACTATTAGAAATGAAATGGTGGGATTTGCCTGATGCAACCATTAATAAAATTTTACCATTACTACAATTAGAACCCACAATGGATATCATTAATCAAATGAATCAAATTATCAGGAATGAAAACTAATGGCTTCACTAGGCATCTATCATTGGAATAAAGATAACAGATCGGGGCTAGAAGCCTCGATTGCTTCATTCCGTAAATATCATCCAAATGCACCATACTTTGTTGCCTGTGATGCCGCTGGTGGTTCTCAATACGATGTATGCAAAAAGTATAATGTGAACTATCTGCATGCAGACTTTGATTTAGGTTATCCTTCACCACATTGGGGTTTCGATAAATTTAGAGTATATAACTTTATGAAACGAATGATGTTGGCTGCCATCTGTATGGGTACAACACATTTTATTATATCAGAAGATGATGTAATTTGTTTGAATGAAATTCAATTTGATCCTAATTGGGATATTGCATCTTACAATATCACCGATGGCAATTATATCAATCAAGAAGTTTTAGATATATGTGAAACAATTTCTGGTGTTAAACCTGACAGAACACAATATGGTGCTGGTGCTGGTACAATTATGAAAACAAGTACCTTTATTCAAAATTTCTATAGATTTGTTGAATTCTTAGATAGAGATTTTGATAGACTGCACAAGAATCAACCACAGTTGGGATGGAACGATTGCTTCCTACAAGTATACTTCTTCCTTGCTGGTGCTAAATATAATGTCAATCCGAGATTGCACAATATTTGGCCAGAGAATCCAAATTTGGATTTAAATGAAATGAAGAAACATTACGATATGGTTCACAATTATAAGAATTTTTATGAGGGTAGATAATGGATTTAACTGAAATTAAAAAATGTTTAGCATGTGATAGTGGTGATTTAATACCTGTATTAGATTTAAATGACCAGCCTTTGGCCAACTCTTATAAAAAAAGTAAAGATGAACCAGAGGCATCATATCCATTAAAAATTAATCGGTGTGAACAATGTTATCATGTTCAATTGACTCATGCTGTTAATCCTGATTTAATCTATAAGAACTATCTATATGTAAGTGGAACGACCAAAACATATGTTGATTATATGGACTGGTATGCTGATTTTGTTTGTGAACAATTCAATGTATTCCCACAATCAGTTTTGGATATTGGATGCAATGATGGTTCACAGTTAGATAAATTTAAAAAACGTGGATTAGAAACTTATGGAGTTGATCCGGCAGAAAATCTCTTTGAATTATCTTCAAAGAATCATAATGTGACTTGTAGTTACTTTGATGATAAGTATTCTCAGCCAGTAGATATCATAACAATTCAAAATGCTTTTGCACACAATCCAAATCCATTAGAACTCTTAAAGAACTGTAAGAAGAATTTAAATATTGATGGTCTAATCTTTATTCAAACCTCACAGGCAGATATGATATTGAATGATGAATTCGATACTATTTACCATGAACATATATCATTCTATAATATCAAATCAATGATGTTTCTGTGTAATAGAGCAGGTTTAAATTTGATTAATGTTATTAAAACACCGATTCACGGAACAAGTTATATCTTTGTTATTAGTGCAGATACTTCATCACCAGCAAATATTAAAAATCTAATTGATATCGAAACCAATGCAGGCTTATATAACAAAGAAACATATCTACAATATTCTAAAAACTGTGTTGAACTAGTTGAAAAATTTAAACAGGTTGTGGAAGAATACCGAACAAATGGTTACAAAATCGTGGGTTACGGAGCGCCAGCCAAAGGCAATACATTCCTAAACTTTGCCAAAGTACCACTTGATATGATTATTGATGACAATCCAATGAAGCAAGGCCTCTATACACCAGGTTCTTCTATTGGTATAGTTGGCTCGGAAGTATTGAAATCCTTTGAAGAACATGATAGAATATTGTTTATACCTTTGGCTTGGAACTTTTTTAAAGAAATTAGAGAACGAATAATCAAACAAAGAAATAATTTTAATGATGTATTTTTAGATATGAAAAGGTTGTAAGATGATAACGGATCAATTAATTGCTGTCTTGTCCAAAGAAAGACCAAGTTACGCCAAAAATTATGACAACTATAATCACGGTGATTTCGTACAGTATTCTGGCCAGTTATGGGACGAAAAAGAAATGTATGCCGCCATTGATACACTTGTCAATGGTAAATGGATTACATCAGGCGAAAAGGTAGCACAATTTCAAATTCATTTCAGTAAACGATTTGGTGTTAAACATGCACACATGGTAAACTCTGGTTCATCTGCCAATCTAGTAATGATTACTGCACTAAAGAAACACATGAATTGGCAAGATGGTGATGAAGTAATTGTTTCGCCTGTAGGTTTTCCAACAACAATTGCACCACTAGTTCAAAATAATCTAAAGCCTGTATTCATTGATATTGAATTAGAAACTCTTAATTTTGATTTAAACAAGCTTGTAGAAAAGATTACACCAAAAACCAAAGCAATTTTTGTATCTCCTGTTCTTGGTAATCCTCCTGATATGGACATACTACAAGACATTTGCACCAAACACGGCATTCTTTTAATTGGTGATAACTGTGATTCGTTAGGAACAAATTATAATGGTAAATTGATTACAGAATATTACTATTGCTGGTCAACATCATTCTATCCCGCTCATCACATTTCAACTGGCGAAGGTGGTATGATTTGTTGTGATGATGACAATCTTATTAATCTAGTAAGAAGTGTTTCGTGGTGGGGTCGTGATTGTTATTGTGTTGGTTCAAATAATATGCTTGAATGTGGTACTTGTGGTAAACGATTTGATAATTGGCTACCTAATTATGATGGTGTGATTGACCACAAATATTTGTTTACGACAATGGGTTACAATCTCAAACCACTAGACTTACAAGGTGCAATTGGATTGGAACAGTTAAAGAAGTTTGAATATATTGATGAGAAACGCCGTGAATATAAGAAAACAATTCAGAAATTCTTAGAAGATAACATCAAAGAGATTCGTGTTATCAATCCTTTACCTAAAGCCGACCCATCTTGGTTTGGTGTACCAATCTACTGTGAATCACAAGATGTGAAAGAATTCTTGGTGCAACATTTTGAATCAAATAAAATTCAAACAAGAAATTATTTTAGTGGTAATATTCTGTTGCATCCTGGGTATAAACACTTAGATAATTACAAAGATTATCCCAATTCAAACTTGGCTCTCAGTAATGTATTTTTCTTAGGTTGTTCGCCTCTCTACAACGAGAAAGTTTTGGCATATATTGAAGATGTGTGTAAAAAATGGAACGCTTGATTAATGTTCTAGGCGGTAGCGGCTTTGTTGGTAGTCGTTACCGTGAACTTACAGAAAATGTGGTAATCAATGCCAAATATGATTACGAAGTAAAAGATAACTGTGAAGTGGTATACTTCATTTCGACTGTGGACAACTACAATGTCCATACTAATCCATATATTGACATAGAAACGAACCTAACGACTTTGGTTCGCACATTAGAGTCCTGTAAGGACAAGAATGTAACTTTTAATTTCATTAGTTCCTGGTTCGTTTATGGAGATGTAAAACTACCAGCTAAAGAAGATTCTTACTGTAACCCTAAAGGATTCTACTCAATCACCAAACGTACCGCTGAACAATTACTCATTTCATATTGTGAAACATTCAATATTAAATACCGAATTCTTAGGCTGGCCAATGTGCTAGGTAAAAGTGATGGTAAAGTATCTAAGAAAAAGAATGCTTTACAGTATATGATTAATCAAGTGGTCAACAATGAAAACATAGATTTATATGAAGGTGGCATTTTTTACCGTGATTACATTCATGTTGATGACGTGGTACAAGCCATTAATCTTGTTATAGAAAAAGGAAGTCTGAATGAAATCTATAACATAGGTAATGGTGAAATGGTGTTCATTAAACAAGCTTTGGATTATGTGAAAAGTAAGGTCAATTCCACATCAAAATTTGGTACCATGGACATTCCTCAATTTCATAAAACCGTCCAAACAAAAAACATGGTCTTAGATATCTCAAAAATCAAAGAATTGGGTTATACACCAAAATATGACCTATTCCAAACGTTGGATACCTTGATTTAAATCCAACAATTTGACGACTATGTATCGAACCCAATCTTTCTATGGTTTGGTTTCAAAACTTCAAATGTTGTATAAATAAGCAACCGGCAACCAAAGTGTGTTGCAAATCTGTAAGGAAATTAATGTATTCGTTTTTAACGTTTCTCAAAGAAGAAGATGAGGGTGGTAAACTCAAGCATATAACCCATGCTGAGGATCGGCCATTACAAAACGGATCTGAGGGTTTTAGCCATGCGGTTGGTGTGTTACAACAAGCACACGAACATATTAAATCTGGCGGCCACAGTACCGCTTTGACTATGAAGTATGATGGTTCACCATCACTAGTTTTCGGCCACCATCCAAAAACTAAAAAATTCTTTGTTGCATCCAAATCAGCTTTCAATAAAAATCCAAAAATCAATTACACAAATAAAGATATTGAAAAGAACCATGGCCACGCACCAGGTTTAGTTGAGAAATTAAAACACGCATTAGAACATTTACCTAAAGTGGCACCAAAAAAAGGTGTATATCAAGGTGATGTAATGTTTAGTGGTGAAGATAAAAAAGAAACTAAACATGGAGTATCATTTACACCCAATACAATCACGTATTCTGCCAAAGGTGCAGAAGGTGATAAAATTCGTAAAGCCAAATTTGGTGTGGTAGTCCACCAACAATATCATGGCAAAGATATTGCTTCAATGAAAGCAGATTCTAGTCCAGATGTTCACAATTTTAAACAACATGAAGATGTTTGGCATAAGTCTGCTGAACACGATGCATCAAAAATAAATTATCCTGAAAAAGACCAAGAACAGTTTAAAAAACATATTGCAGCTGCACAAAAGATACATGATGAATCGGGTAAACAAATGTATAGCGCTACTGAACCTCATCGTGGTGCCGGCGGCCATTTAGAAACATACATCAATCAAACTGTTAGAACCGGTGAAAAACCTACAGCTAAAGGATTACAAAAACATATAGAAAACAAATTTATTAAAGCTGCATCTAAACTAAGAACGCCGGCAGCTCAAGCAAGAAAAGAAACAGAAGCCAAATCTCATGTGCAACATATTGAAGGCAATATCAACCATTATAATAATCTCCTAAATATGCATCACCATCTACAACAAGCAAAGAATGTATTGGTGAAAAATTTAGAAAAGAATACTGGCGGTTTAGAACATCATATCAATAACAAACCAACAGGACCAGAAGGTTTTGTGGTTAATTATGGTGGCGAACCAACAAAACTAGTTAACAGAGCAGAATTTGCAAAAGCTAATTTACTTAAAGTAAGAAAATGAAATCATTTTTAGATACAATCAAAGAAGAACAACAAGGTGAAAAACACCATGTTATCACCTTTGGTAGAATGAGTCCTCCTACCACAGGTCATCTAAAATTGATTAATAAAGTCAAAGAGATTGCAAAGAAAAACAATGCAACTCATTCTATTGTTGTTTCACATACACAAGATAGTAAAAAGAATCCATTAAGCGCTGAGCAAAAGATTAAACATCTGAAGCGATATGTTGCTGGTCCAATATCAGAGGCAACCAAATCTTCTGGTACAAATTTTGTGGCCGCATCAAAGGAGAAACCAACAATATTACATCATGCAGTAGATGCACACAAAAGTGGAGTAACTCATCTTCATGTTGTTGTTGGTTCCGACCGTGTGAAAGAAATGCACCATCTACTACACAAATATAATGGCGTAGAGGCTGGCCACGGCAAATATCACTTTAAAAAAATTACTGTTCACTCTGCTGGTCACCGAGATCCAGATGCTGAGGGTACCGAAGGTATGTCCGCCAGCAAAATGAGAGAACATGCTAAGAGTAAAAACTTTGGCGAATTCAGAAAAGGTGTTCCTTCTCATGTTTCAGATACTCATGCAAAAGAGTTGATGAATGATACTCGTAAAGGCATGGGGTTACATGAATCATATACTCGTGGTCTGTTTAAAGCCATTTTTGTAACTGGCGGTCCAGGTTCTGGTAAAGATATTATTATCCGTGAGGCCATTGCCGAACAAAAGTCTGTTGAATTGAATTTAGTTCAAGCACAAGATTATTTGGCCGATAAACAAAAACTATCAGAAAAAACTAATGATCCTCGTAGAGAATCAATTCGTAATCGTGGTCCTTTGATTATTAATGGACCAGCAGATGATAGAGATAGAATTGCCTATATCAAAGAAGAACTTGAAGATATAGGTTATGACACTATGATGATATTTGTTAATACGACAAATGAAACAAGTAAAGAAAGAAACTCACTATTGTCCAGAATGATGGTAGAATCAGTACGACAGGACAAGTGGATTAAATCGCAAGAAAATACTAAATATTTCATAGAAGCCTTTAGTAACTTTATTCCTTTTGATAATACTGGTAACTTAGATACTAAAGAAGAAGATATATACGAAGTGTATGAATCTATTAATAATTTTTTAGATTCTGGTGTAGGAGATACAGCCGAAGATTGGTTGAATCGAAGAAGTAAGTTAAATATTAATTTATTATTTAAGGAAAATAAAAATGTTAAAAGCACTAATAGACTGGTTAAAGGTCAAACCAACC
>Ga0209296_1001462_pt1 | contig 18107 bp, 34 predicted proteins | sample S_130206_EF_Meta_FD_187319 | JGI IMG/M metagenome (GOLD analysis project Ga0209296, IMG submission 187319) | Freshwater microbial communities from Lake Simoncouche, Canada to study carbon cycling - S_130206_EF_MetaG (SPAdes) (version 2) | ecosystem: Environmental > Aquatic > Freshwater > Lake ...
ATCCGGGTGTTTGTGTTGTTGGAAATCCTGCAAAGCAATTAATCAAATGAAACTATGTTTCGCTTACACAGTCTTTAACGGGTTTGAATTATTGCAAGGTAGCATCAACCAAATTAAAGATCATGTTGATGAAATAGTAATTTGCTTTCAAGATGTTTCCAATCGTGGAAACTTTAATGTAGACATTGAAAATCAACTTGATCAACTTGAAAATGTTTCAATTATAAAGTTTGTTCCTGATTTAAAAGCAGACACAAAAACAAACGAACTGAATAAACATAATTTAATGATTGATGCTGCAAGACATTTGCATTGTACGCATATTATTGTCAGCGCAACAGATCACTATTATAAATCAGATGAGTTTATTCAAGCAATTGGATTGGGGCAGAATTACGATTGCACCTTTACATCCATGTACACTTATTACAAGAATCCAACTTGGCAATTATTACCTATTGAAGATTACAAGATGCCGTTTATAATGAAGATTTATCCTGAGAGTAAATTTGTGAAATCAGTTCGATATCCTGTTCTTGTTGATCCATCTGTAAAAATTAATACTGTTGGAAGATTTCATGTTTTTTCTGAATTACAAATCATGATGCATCATTATTCGATGGTCAGAAATAACATTGAAGAAAAGTTTGTGAATGCAGCAAGTCCGACAATGGCTCAAATAAAATCAGCAGGGTATATTGATGAGTTTGAGAATTACAATGCCGAATCAGAGAATGGAATTAAATACTTTCAAGGGCGAAAAATAAAGGTAGTTGATAATTATTTCAGCATTCAGGTACAATCCCAAGAAGCGCACAATCAGGATTAAACTTTAGTAGCTTTAATTCACAACCATTTTTTTTCAATTCCAAATACAAGGCTTTAAAATCTTTTCTGATTCTTTCAATCATAAAGTCTTTACCTAAGTTTGGATGACCAGTTATATCAACCCCTGCCAAATGTATTTCAGTTGCTCCCATGTAAAAGGCATGAACCACAGCAATAAATGGAGAGCAGATTGAATGACAATAAAAATCTCTTCTGCTTAGTTGATTAACACTTGATCTTTGAGTTGTAAATCTAATTAATTGTGCAGGTCTTAATTGCCTCCATGAATCAAGTTGAGTAAATAGTTTTGCCTTGTGATTTATTATGGTTTGCTTTCTGACACTTGAAAATACTGAAGGATTATCGCACACAATTAAATGATCAACGGGGAAAGGACAATCGTTTACTCCAACAGTTAAATCATAACTATCAGAGTAATATTTTGAATCACTTAATCCTGTTACTAAGGCTGTCATTTTGCTGTCAGCAAATGTAGTAAATCAATATTGAACTTTGTCCCCGATGGCAGAGATTCACGTTAATATCTTCGGAGAAATAGGATGGGAGAATAATCTTCAATCCGTATCTGCTCAAACTAAATCCGCAACTAAGGATGATTACATTGTACTTCATATCCATTCACCGGGTGGAGAGGTTAATGAAGGCTTTGCAATTTATGATCATTTGGTAGGTCTTGGGATTGATGGTGAAACTCGCATTGAAGGTCATTGTGCATCTATAGCTACTGTTCCTGCGATGGCTTACAAAAAAAGAACTATTACCGAAAATTCAAATTTCTTCGTTCACAATCCGTGGACAATGGCAGAAGGTGATGCAAGCGCATTAATAGATACAGCAGAGCAGCTTAAAGCAATTGAAAATAGGATTGCAACTTTTTACTCACGGGTAACAGGAAAGTCAGTTGATGACATGCTTGCTTTAATGGCAATTGCAAATGAAATTAAGCCAACACAAGCGAAAGAACTTGGATTTGTTACCGACATTATCAAGCCTGTAATGGCAATGGCTTCACTTAAATCAAACAATCAAATAAACCAAATAACAACTGAAACAATTATGGACTTTTTAGCAAAAATGAAATCCGACATGAACAACCTATTCAAAGGTGTTAAGAATCAACTACCTGAAAATGCAGTTCTAAATTCAATTACTGCAACTCTTACTGATGGAAATGAAATTGAAATCATTACAGACTCTGATATGCCTGCTGTTGGTGATGCAGTTGTAATGGTTGCATCTGGTGAGGCTGCTCCTAATGGAGATCACACACTTGATAATGGAACTGTTATTACAGTATCTGAAGGTATCATTACTGCAATCGTTGAGGCGGTTGTTCAAGCTGAAGATTTACAAGTTGAAAACTCAACTTTGAAATCTGAACTAGAATCTGTTAAAGCAGAACTTTTAGAAACTCAAAATTTGTTTACTGAATTTAAAAACAAACTTGAAGGAAAGCAAATGGTTTACAATCGTACGCAGCGCACATCCTTCACAGACAAAACAGCAAAAGAATCAAATCGTTTATCGGGTTTGAATTTGCTAGACAAAACTAAATATTCAAAATAAACCAAACAAACCAAAAACAAATACCTAGACAAAAATGGCAATTCTAACTCCTTCAGACTTAACTTTCAATGGCGAAGAAATTCGTTCGATCCGTGATGCGATCATGGAAGCGGTTTACAATAAACCTGCTGTAACTGATTTTCATACAATCTATCAGGACATTGTAACCAAAAAACAAATCGTATTCTTAGGCAGACTTGGTAAAATCAGTCGTGTTGATGCCGGATGTGGTTCATCACCTTTGAATGCAGGAATCACAATGAGTCAAAAATTCTGGGAGCCAGTTCGTTTTGAAATTTGGCTTTCTGAATGTTACACAAACTTAGAAGATACTTTCTTTGTTTGGTCAAAACAACGTGGAATCAATGAGCCTGACTTAGTTGGAACAGACTTTGCAAGTTTCTTGATTGAGCGTATGACTGATGCAATGAGCGAAGATGTACTTCGGATGGCTTGGTTGGATGATACTACTGCTGAATCAGTTGATTCTACTCCATCAGGTATTCTTTCATCAGGTGTTAATCCTGCTGACTACAATGCATTTGATGGTTTTTGGAAGCAGTTATTCACAATCGGAACTCCACGTTATGTAATACCTGAAAATTCAGGAGTAACCTACACAGCGCAGGATGCATTAGCAACTGATCGTGCATTACTTGTATTCAGAAGTCTTGAACAAAATGCTGATTATCGTTTGAAATCTGCAACAGATAAAGTTATTATTGCAACTCAATCTCTTGTAGACAACTACGCAACTTATCTTGAAACACAAGGAAACGATGCATCATTTATTCGTATTGAAGAAGGATTTAGTGTATTACGTTACAGAAACCAAGTGATCTACGGATTTGATTTGTTAGATCGTTACATTCGTGCTGATTTTGATAATGGTGTAACTTGGGATATTCCACATCGCGCAGTTCTTACAACTAAATCAAACTTGGCTGTTGGTGTTGATGCTGCTTCTGGACTTACTGACCTTGACAATTGGTTTGAGCGTAAAGACAAAACAACTAACTTCCGTGGTGGTTACAAGTTGGATGTGAAAGTTCTTGAAGATTACATGGTATCTCTTGCTTATTAATCATTTTAAAATCTAAAAGTTATGCCTACAGCATGTAGTGGTATTACCGAAAATGTACTAAACAACTGTGAGAACCCGATTGTGGGTGGAGCAAATGATTTAGTTTGGCTTGTCAACAAAGCAGATATTGCTTCTTATACTCCTGATCCTTCCAATCCTTATTTGGTAACAGGATTAACACTTAACACAGGCGCATTCTTATACGCTTACGAAGGACAAAACAATTCAGTTGATCTTCGTGCAGCATTGGTTCGTCAGCGTTATGTAAGCGTATACGATCACGAGGCTATTATCAAAGTATTTGACAACACTCCAGAAGTAAAGAAGCAACTTGCTTATCTTCAATCAGGTGTAGTTGTTGCAATCGTTCAGAAGAACTTCAAAGCATCTGATGGACTTGGAGCATTTGAATTGTATGGTCTTGATGCAGGTTTGATCTTGAATGCTTCTGAATCAAATGCTTCAGATGCAGACACTCAGGGAGCATGGAACTTAACACTTTCAACTTCTGAGCAAGCAAAAGAACCTGGACCTCCAAAAACATTATTGATTGGTGGTACTTATCTTGCAACTAGAACAGCATTAGAAGCGTTACAAGCACCTTAATACAATGACAGGAATCGAATTAAAAGCGATTCTCGATACGTACAAGAAACCACCGACTCATGAGAATAAGGCGGTGGTTTTTTCGCTTTATACGAGAATAACAGGAAAGAATCCTGATCGCAACTGCATAAATTGTGCAATCGAATGCTTCTTAGAAATGAGATCATTAGCAAAAGAATTTCAAGAAAAAGAAATACCTTTGATTGTAACAAATAAAAACACAAGGATGAAAATTCAAACAATCAACAAAGGATTAATTCAATATAGAATTAAAGAACCATTCCGTGCATTTGGCAATCCGAAAATACAAACAAATGAGAACACAACTGATGCCGAAGTTGAAATGTTAATCAACTCTAATCGTGCATTGAGAGGACATTTTGAACGGGTTGATGGGCAAGACATAATGTTATTTCAAGAAGTCAATCAAATCAATATTGTTAAGACTTCGGAAAGTCCCAAAAAAGTAACAAAGAAAAAAGCAGTTAAGTAATGGCTAAGATCATAAATGGGAATACTCGTAAACGAATTTTAATTCGTGATCTCAACCAAGAGAAGGTGTATGCCTATGGTTATGACAATAGCTATCCGCAGCAAGTTTATGATTTGATTAATTCATCAGGTACAGCTAAATCATCTACCAATCTATTTATCAAATATGTGATGGGTGGAGGAATATCTGATCCATTGCTGTATAAAAAAGTAGTTAATTCATCCGGGATGACCTTAGATAAATTAATGAGGTTCTGTATATCAGATTATTGTTATTACCATGGCTTTGCTGTTCATGTTGCTTACAATGCATTAGGTGAAATTACTGGGTACAACCACATTCCGTTTGAGTACACTCGTTTATCTCACGATGGTAGAATTGCTGTTTATGACAATTGGGATAAAAGAAAATTAAAGGATAAAGGAAAGTATGTAATTGGAGATATTGAGTTTTTTAATGTGTTCAATCCAAGTAATGTAATTTCTGAAATCAATAAAACTGAAGGTGATACAGTCGAAGCTAAAATGACTGAATATAAAGGTCAAGTATATTGGTATTCTTTTGATGGATTTAAAACCTATCCGCTTGCTCCCTTAGATCCTGTATTGGAAGATATAAACACGGATGCAGAAGTTAAGATCGGGAAACTAAAGAACGTGAAAACAAACTTCTTGGCTGCTCAAATGGTCAAGTACCGGGGCAAGTTTGAAACCGATCAAGCAAGGGCAGAATTCTTGGAATCATTGGAGCAATTTCAAGGCAATGAAAACACGGGAAATGTAATGCTTGTTGAGGTTGAAGATTCTGAAGCTGACTTCTCAATTGAACCATTTACGATTCAAGATTTTGACAAGAAATGGGAATCAACCGAAAGAACTGTTAAGGAAAACATCATTCAGACATTAGGTCAACCACAAGTATTGCTTTCAATGACCACAGCAGGCAAATTGGGGACATCAAATGAAATTCAAGATGCAAAGACATTCTATAATGAAATAACTGCATCAGATCGTTTAATTATAGAGGAAGAATTTACGAGGTTGTTAGAAACTCCGATTACTATTATTGAATTGGATGGTCAAAATGATGTAGTTACTGCTGATGGAACTACTGCTGAACCTGTAGTAACTGAAAATGTTGCTGCAACTGCCTTGAATAGAGCGCAGATAAGTTCTTTAAATGAGATTATTGCTAATATTACTGGTCGAATTTATCCTGCTGATACAGGTAGAGCAATTATTGAAGCATCTTTTCCTTCATTAACAAAGCAACAAGTGGATCAAATTATTAATCCTTTAAATCTTTGATTTATGTTACTTATAACGGCTGAAGATATACGGGAATTTAAAACATTGAGCGTTAATATTCCTGATGAGCGAATCAATCCGTTTATTTTGGAGGCTCAAATTATGGATTTGCGAAAAGTTACAGGAAAGGATTTGTACAATAAATTAATTGAAGAAATAAGTCCTGTTAATTATCCTGAACTAAAAGAACAATACAAAGGATTTCTTTGTTATCGTGCTTATTACAGGATCTTATCTAATAATCAAGCAACAGTTACATCGAATGGTGTAGTGATGAAGTTGAATGATAACAGCGAACAATTAAATCCTGCTGCATTGGCTGTAATTCGTAATTCGGTACTAGATGGATCAAAGGTTTACGAGGAGGATTTTATTGATTTCATGAACTTACCTGCTTCGATTATAGCTTATCCAGAGTGGTTAACATCAAGTTGCTATTGCAGGCATTCAAGTCCTAATCCATCGGTTAGAATATCGGCAGCAGGAAACAAGAAAACAATTAACGATGCAGCAAACGATTTAAACAATAGAAATGGTTACTATCAGTCAAGGTGGAACAAGTACGATCATTATTGAACAGGAAGGAACTTACAGACCTTTCAGAACTGATCGAATAAGATTGGAAGCAAATGGTGATTGTATTCAAATTTTTACAACTCGTGGAACAGTCTTTGAATCTCAACCAAGATTTGACGAGGTAACAAGTCCATCATCAACAAGTGCAATAGATTTAATAAATCAGATATCAGCATGGCTATAGAAATCAATGATTTAGGTTCAACCATCAGCATTCTTAATGATGGAGAATACACGATAATAACCAAGCAAGATGCTTCTATTGCTCTGAATGGTTCAATCGTGGCTCTTATAGACTTTTCAGGTCAAAGGTATGAATACAACTTTGCTGATGTTTCAATTCCTCTAGAGGCTTCGGGTGCAGATTTAGCAGCAACTTTGAATGATTATCTTCAGACAAGTGGAGGTGGTGGTGGAAGTGTTGGTACATTGCAGCAAGTAACTAATCTTGGAAACAGTACTACCAACGACATTGAATTTGGAACTGGTAAAGGTATTTTACTTAACAATGATTCACGATTAAGAGAAGGTACAACAGATGCAGGAACAGGAGGTTCAAAAGGTATTGCTCAAATTTGCGCTGTTGGTTACGAGTTAAAATGGGAGGCAGGCAGTCAATATGTAATGGATGGAAACGGCTTACTTATTCGTGAGGTTAATCATAAATTCAATATTGCTCCAACTGTTACAAATGATGACTCTGAGGGATTCTATGTTGGCTCTCGTTGGATATTGGACGATGGAACAATTTACACTTGTACGGATGCAAGTACTGGAGCTGCTGTTTGGGCTGTTCAATTTCCTATTATTAATTTAAAAGTAAGTTTATCGGCAGCACAAATAAAAACAGCAAATTCTGTTCCTGTTAATATTGGTCTTGCCGCTAGTGGTGCAGGGTTTTATTATCGGGTCGTAAATGCTGATGTAAGAGTTGACTATAATAGCATTCAATTTACCAATACAACCTTATATTTTGGGTCACATTCAACGGGTGCATCACAGAGAGAGTTCAATCAATTAGCGGTTGCCTATGATTTATTTAAACCAACAATTGAAAGTGTTGTACTGACTTCAAGTATAGTTGAAAATGGCGTTATAAATATTTGGTCAGAAGCAGACTCCGCAGTTGGTAACTCAACCATTGACTGTTACATTTCGGTTCAGAAGGTTAAGCTATGATTACAATCGAAAACAGTACACTTCATTTAATATTAACCGAAGATTCAGAAACGACAATAATCCGAAAAGATAATTGCCGTATTTTAGTTTTTGGGGATATTGTGAGGCTAACTGATTTCGAATTTAATATTTATGAATTTGATTATTCAACAGTATCAGATCCTGCAACAGCTAAGGCAGAAGATTTAGGTGATATATTAACCGATTACTTAAATAATACATCAGGTGGTGGTGGTTCAGGAACAGTTACCTCAGTTGATTTAACGATGCCTGTTGCATTTACTGTAACAGGAAATCCAATTACAACATCAGGAACATTAGCAGTTACAGCAGCAGGAGTTGCATCTCAATATATCAGAGGCGATGGGCAGTTAGCGACATTACCTAGTAATGCATCAGGAGGAAGTGCTATTTCTTATTATTTAAATGGTGGAACTGCTGCAAGTGTTGCTACTTATTATCAAATGAGTAAGACTGCAGTTGTAGGGACAGGTGTTGATTTTTCAAAGGCTGGAAATGGTTTAATATCACAATGGCTTACAGATGTAGCAGACCCAAATAGATTAGAAATACCTGCAGGAAATTGGAACTTTGAAATGTATATGAGTGCATCTTCTGCTGGAGGTACACCTGCGTTTTATGTTGAACTATTAAAATATGATGGAGCAACTTTTACAACTATTGCCAACAGTTCAGCAGTTCCTGAAGCAATTACAAATGGTACTCTAATTGATTTATATTTAACATCGTTAGCAATACCTTACACAACTTTATTAGCAACAGATAGGTTAGCAGTTAGAATTTATATTGTGAATAGCACAGGTGGTAGAACCATTACAATGCATACACAAGATTCACATCTTTGTGAGATTATCACAAACTTTGCTGGTGGTATTGCTGCGTTGAATGGTCTTAGTGCAAACACTCAATATTTAGCAGTAGGAACAAGTGGAACTGACTTTGCTATTTCAAGTGTTACTGATACGCATACGTTCAATCTACCAACAGCATCAGCAATTAACAGAGGTGCATTAAGTTCTGCTGATTGGACTACATTTAACGGCAAAGCGCCTTTGGCAAGTCCAGCGTTTACAGGAAATCCAACTGCTACTACTCAATCAGCATTAGACAATTCAACTAAGATAGCAACAACGGCTTATGTGGATTCAACAACAGCAACATTGCCAGCAAACGATCAATTCATTTTAGCAACTCAAATATTCAGTTAATATGCCTACATATTCAAAAGTAAAACTATCAGGTTCAACAAGTGGCAGACCTATTAAAGTTGTAGCAACAGCAACGGCAGGAACTACCATTCACACAACACTTGGAACGGCATCAACTGACGAGGTTTATCTGTATGCAAATAACACCGATACAGTAACACGAACATTAACGATCCAATGGGGAGGCACAACTTCACCAGATGATTCAATCGTAGTTGGTATTGCTGCTCAGTCGGGAATTTTCTTAGTAATACCGGGATTAATTTTAGTTGATACTGGTTCGGCATTAACTATTCGGGCATTTGCTGATGTTACTAATATTATCAATATCACAGGCTACGTAAATCGAATTGTATAATGAGGATTTTAACTAGGCGAGATACGGGATTACTCACACAATGGACTTTTGGGCGAAGTATTTACCAAGATGAAACCGTTGCTTTTGTTAATGCAACGGGAATTAGTGATGCAACTACAATCAACGCAATCAACGCTTTAGTAATAGCATTAAAAGGTTACGGAATTTGGACTAAAATGAAAGCGGTATATCCTTTTGTAGGAGGAACGGCAACAACAAATAAATTTAACCTAGTAAATGCTGCCGATAGCAATTCTGCATTTAGATTGAACTTCGTTGGTGGATGGAGTTTCTCTAGCAATGGCGCATTGCCTAATGGAGTCAATTCATACGCTAACACATTCTTATCTCCTGCAACAGCCTTGTCATTAAATTCTTCGCATTTTAGTTACTATTCAAGAACTAACTCAAATGCAGCAGAGGTTGAAATGGGTGATAATGTTAATTTGCTGATGGAAATAAGAACAGTTGGTATAAGCTATTTTCGTGTTAATTCAAATACATTACTTACATTTTCCGACACAGACTCAAGAGCATTTTATTTATTAAATCGATCTGCATCTAATTTGTCTAACGCTTGGAAAAATGGAGTTTCTCAAGTCAGTAGCGCAAATGCTTCATCTTTATTAAGTCCTGCAAATATATTTTTAGCGGCATTAAATTCATTGGGAACACCTAGTGCTTTTTCAACTAAACAATGCGCTTTTGCTTCAATTGGAGATGGACTATCACTTACAGAAGCAGCTAATTTGTATACGGCTGTACAAGCATTTAACACTAGCCTCAGCAGAAATGTGTAAATTATGATAGTCTACCTTCTTACACCCGAACAAGCTGATTCACTCAAAGGAGTTGAGTTCATGCCTGATAATTTATTCAATCCAATTCAAGATGCAAATGGCAATTGGATAATTACTGAGGAAGAAGTTAGCCAAACATCAATCGAATGGGTAAAAGATTTGCCACAGATTCAATACGAGCCGATTATTTACCAACTCGAATAACTACCTTTGCATGCATGTTAGACAGATTGGCGCTATTATCAGATAATTTATTGTACTTCGTTTGTGATCCTACTTATAGAGTAATTTATTCAAACAATTTCTTTCAGAATAACATTGATATTACCATTGGCAGTAACATATTTGATTTTATAGATTCGGAGGACATTGATAAGTTCAACAAAGCTATCAACGGGAAAAGCAATAATTTCTCCATCAAGATAAAAGTCAAAGGACATAAATATGAATTATGCAGATTTACTTTTGATACTTTTATGTTTAATCACTTTCACTTCTTAGGTGTAATCATTTCAGATACTCCTCACGAAACTAGGGAAGCAAATAAGAGGATGAAAAATATTATTAAGAGTTTTAAGCATTACATGAATCATGAACTCTTATCACATCAAACAAAGGTAGAAGGTGGTTTAAAACTTCTTGGAATGGCAGAAAATGAACTGCAAAGAAAGGAAGCTGTATTGATAATTGAAAACGCATCGGCAGCGTTAAGGCTTGCTATCGTTTCGGCTAATACTAAACTATGAAAACGATTCTTTTTCTTTTTATTTCGCTGTCAATTTCGGCTCAGAAATATAGAGTTCGGGCAGTTAAGGATTCAATCTATATTCAAGATACTTTGCCGCTTGGTCATTCATTGAAAGTCTGGAGTCCTTACGTTAAGGATTTCATGCTCACACTAACCAATCCCGATGGGTACATTGTCGATGTTATGCAGCCTCACACAAATGGATGGAAAAGAAAGGAGGACATCAAAGGATGGTATTCTTATGAATTAATTTGGTTTGATTTCAGAGGTAAGAGGTCAATAAAGTCAGGAAAGGTATTTGTGTTATGAATAAATACTTAATCGGCTTGATCTTAGTTCTGTCATTTGCCTTGATCCTAATTACTCAAAAGGCATGCGATTATAAAATTGAATCAGAAAGGCATGAATCAAATGAACATGCACTTATGAATCCAACACAGGGTAGGGTTGTAAATCTTACCAAAGATCAGTTTGAAGATCGGTTAGGGTTTAAGATTGATTCTTTAAATAAGCTGCATAAAGAGCGCATAAAGCACGTTCAAGGACTTACTACCATCAAAACAAAGATAGTTCGCCAAAACGTACCAATGGAGGTAATTAGATATGATACAGTTACACGTATAAGGGAATTGACTTATTTGGATTCATGTTTTTCAGTTTCGGTGGTTGATACTACACTGTCAATACAATTCAACGACACAATCGAAATCGTAAATTACTTGGGTAAACGGTCTAAGAAATTTCTATTCATTCGTTATGGCAAACGACACGAACATGTTAAAGCCTTTTCGAAATGTGGGCAGATTGAAATCGGAAGTGTTAAGGTTGTTCAAGAGTAACAAATCAGATTGAAGTTCGTAAAATAAAGAATGAAAATAGCAATTGATATAATTAAAAAGTTTGAGGGTTGTCGTTTAGTTGCATATAAAGACATTGTTGGCGTTTGCACTATCGGATATGGTTCGACTTATTACGAGAATGGCAACAAGGTTAATTCGGGAGATGCAATAAGTCAGCAGCGTGCAGAATCATTATTATTAACCACAGTAACCAAGTTTGCATCGGAAGTGAATAAGATCGTTAAATCAACTGTAAACGATAATCAGAGATCAGCGTTGATATCATTTGCGTTTAACTTGGGAGTTGGTGCATTAAAGAAATCAACTCTACTGAAATTAGTGAACGCAAATCCAAACGATCCGCAAATTGCACATGAGTTTATGAAATGGGTAAACGCAGCAGGCAAACCATCAAATGGGTTAATCAATCGCAGGAGGGCAGAATTGCATCTTTATTTTAGCTGATCATGGCTGCAAGAAAAAAATGGTTTGAAAAATATTTAACTTGGTCAAATGCCGGGCTATTTATTATCATGCCGATCCTTTTTTATTTCGGATTTGGATTACTAACCGGGCGAATGAAATCTGAAACAGCAGCAGCAGGAATGATTACATGGTCGGGGGTTGGTACTGGTCTTGCCTTAATGATACAACAATTCAAAAAGAAACAGGATGGGGAGTGATACTGTAATATATTACGGGTGGTCGGAGAATCCTCGCCAATTTCCTGATACTATGCCTGATGGTCGGGTGTTCGTATCGCAGGAGATAATCGGATTTGATACTGTTAATTGGTATATGTGGCTTCCAATCCCGAAATCAACTATCTTTCAAGCTATGGAAATAACAACTACTCAGCATCCTGTATCTGCTCCCAAACATCACATTGAAATATATTCGCATCCTGCTCTTGCAAAGCCATTACAATGGGAACAGTCAGGGGAATTGGTATCTTACTGCGGTCTTTCGCTTGGTTTTGCGATTTGGTTGGGGTGCATATCCGCAAAACTGTTGCGCCTATCGGTCTGAATTGTGGTTAATTGGGTGGGTTTGTCGCGGCTATTAAGTAGTTAGCGGAAATGCTATAACTGCAACCAAGCGGCAATTAAGCCAAGTATTGCCATTACAATCATTGTCCATATAAAATAGATATTTGACACACCAGAAGGCTTTTTAAACCTGCTTTCACTCCGAAGCAATCCCTTATCAAAACATTCACGACATAGTGGTATGTTAGATATTTTACCACAAGAGCAAGTCATTTGCGAAGCACTATCCGCTAACAGCACATTTGCAATAGGCGGGGCTTCGTGGTTATTTGAAATTTTGTCCATTTTATTAAGTGTATTTTAAGTTGATAAATTCGTTCTTTTAATCCCGCCCATCGCAAATGTGCAAAACGTTAGGTGCAAGGCTCGTACAACGGACAAGCAACCGTTTTGCATTTAATCTTTAGCAATCCATTATCGGTTCGGTTGCTTTTACGAACACCGCAATATTGAAACACTTTACTATTGCATTGATGCCTTTGGCGGTGTTCACAGCTATTGCAAGTAAGCCCTGCACCTAACAATGGTTTTGCGTCAGGCAAGGCGAACAGCGTTGATTGAGCATTTGTGGTTAAGTCATCTTTATTCATTCTATTGAAATTTAGTGGTTAAAATCTTGCCCGAACGCAAAGCCATCGGACGTTAGCAGAAATAAAATCTACCTGCGCACATGACATTCACACATTCCATGTTGCCTATCAAAGTATATTCCGCATTTACCCTCTGTTAATTCAGGGTTCATGCATACCCATCCGCAACTATCCATAATACTACCCTCACCAAAATTTGTGTTCATCGGGTGTCTTCGCAATTCTATTTGGTTTTTGCAATTACAGCAACATGAACCATCGTGCCACCCCTGCGCACATTTTACTTCTGCTAACACAGTATTTGCGTCAGTTTGGGCAGTAGTGCCAGTTTCAACATTTGTGCTTTTATTTTCCATTTGTAGTTATATTAAAGTTTCGTTTTTCAAATCCCAAACCGAACGCAAATACTCGTCCGTTAGCTGATATGCTACAAAGACACCCAACAGAACTTTTTATTTGTAGAAACATAGGAATCACATAAATCATAAAATTCACCAAGATAACCATTGAACATACCAAGTAAGTCGCCATCAAAATCATATTCAAACCATTCTTCTTGCGTTATTTCATTATTAGAAAATGATTTACAAAATTCAAAATTGTCTTTTGATTCTTCTACTTTTTCAATTGCATTATACCATAAGTAATTTTTGTTGTAAGCATCTTCCGAATAAACACCATTGTATTCAGTGTGAACCCAAGACGGGATTTTATTGTATAACGTACCGAGTGTTTTTAATAGTAAATCGCAACCTTTTTCTATTTCAGAGTAGGATTTACCATATCCTTTTAATTCGTTTCTAAATGAAATGTCTATTTTTGTGAACCAGTTTGACATATTTTGAAATTTTAATGTTGTTTAAAAAATAATCCGAGAAAGCACATCAGCTAACATCGGTTTTGTGCAAGTGGGGCTGAATTGCTAAATTCAACAGTAGTAATTCTAATCGGCTTTTGTGCTGAATTGAAACTTTTATATTTCAAATCCCAAACTGCACATAGCGGAACCGTTAGCAGCACATCACCCTTCATAAAACTCATCACTATCATTATTTTCAATCCTTTTTCGTGATCGTTTGGAGGTCAATATCGAAATCATTGCAGCCCAAGTGATAAGTATTCCAATTACTAGCCAATCTTTCATCGTGCTTTTATTTTAAGTTGGTTCGCTTTATGGCAGTCCTTTATTGCCTTGAGCAATTCAAATGCTAATTTAGGTGTTATATTCTCTCGTCCTGTTTCGATTTGACTTATAAACGAGGCATTGGAATAGCCCATCGCATCGGCAATCTGTTGCTGTGTTACTCCTTTAAGTTTTCGCAACTTCCATATTTGAAGGGAAAAAGGTTCTTTCGATTTCATGCCGACAAAGATAAAAACATTTTCCTAATAATAACATTAGGATATATGATAAAGTTTGCCGTATCTTTGCCGAAACAAAAAAACTAAAACATGAAACCAATTGAACCAACAAACATTCAAGTATTCGCAATGGGCTTGTCAGCTATCATTGCAGGATCGTTCTTATGCTCCTTTATGTGGGCAATTATTGATTTACTAATTAAATAACAAACAACATGGAAAACACACCCGTAAAACAACAGAACACAATCAAATCATTCTTTGAGCAGGAATCTGTTAAGAATAGATTTCAAGAAATGCTTGGCAAGAAAGCAACTCCATTTCTAGCTTCAATCGTTCAGATTACAGCTAACAATTCGATGTTAAAGAATGCCGATCCAATCAGTATTTACAATTCAGCATTAATGGCTGCAACTTTAGATTTGCCGATCAATCAGAACTTAGGATTCGCATACATTGTACCTTATGGCAAGGCGGCTCAGTTTCAAATTGGATGGAAAGGAATGGTTCAACTTGCTCAAAGATCAGGTCAGTACACAGCAATCAACGTGATTGAGGTCTATGAGAATCAATTTGAATCCTTTAATACGCTAACGGAAGAAATGAAAGCAGATTTTTCAATACCGGGCGAGGGCAAGGTAGTTGGTTATGTAGCTTATTTTAGATTGATTAACGGATTTGAAAAGACTAGCTTCTGGACAATCGACAAAGTAACCAAACATGGCAAAAAATATTCTAAGTCATTCAACGGTAGTTCATCCCCGTGGCAATCTTCATTCGATGAAATGGCAAAGAAGACTGTTCTGAAATCAACTTTGTCAAAGTGGGGTATTCTGTCAATCGAAATGCAAACGGCTGTGAGAGTTGACCAGGCGGTTATTAAAGATGACTTGGGAAACGAGGTTGAATATATTGATCACGAGGAAATGAAACCCGATCCAAAGATTGAGCGCATGAAAGCCTTGATTGAATCAGCAACCTCAACTATTGAACTTGATGGGTATTCTGCTGATGTTCCTGCCGAATTGCAAGAGGAATTTCAAGATAAGTACATGAGTTTATTAGATGCGAAATGATGGACTTCAGCAAAGTATTATTCAGATGTAGTTCACTAGGTAAATTAATGACAGAGCCTCGGAGTAAATCTGAGGTTCTTTCCTCAACCTGTATAGATGAACTAATTAAGGTGTACGCAAAGGTAAAGTATGGCAGAAGTAGAGATATCAGTTCTAAGTATCTTGAGAAAGGAATCGCGATGGAAGAAGAAGCCATTACGCTATACAGCAAATTCAAACGGGATTACTTTGTGAATAACAAAGCGAGGATGAGCAATGATTTCATCACAGGTGAATGGGACATATTAAAGAGCGAGGTTGTAACCGATACAAAATGCAGTTGGGATTTGATTACATTCTTGAAATCTACTAAAGGCGAACTCAACAAAGACTACTTCTATCAGCTTCATGGCTACATGGCTTTGACTGGGGCTAAATCTGCTGTTGTTGCTTATTGCTTGGTGAATACCCCTGATAACTTGATTCAAAGTGATATAAAATCAACTTGGTATAAGATGGGATGCCCTGACACGGAATCCGATGAGTGGCTAAACGTAGTTCAAGAAATCCAAATGCTGGGCGTATACGATGACATTCCAGTTACTGAACGTGTATTTGAGTTTGAAATTGAGCGAGATGAATCGGTTATAGAAAGAATAAACGCACGGGTTGAACAATGCCGTGAATGGATGAATGATAATTTTAACAAGCCAATTATCAGCAAGTTACAAAAATAGTTGCTTTTTTATTTAGATTAAGTTTGCGGAATCAAATAATGTTTCTACATTTGTCAAACAAAACAACGGCAAAAACTTAAAACCTAGAAAACATGACAAAGCAAGTAAAATTCATCAAAGTTGACGGAATCACAGTAGCCCAACTTTATGTTAACGGTAGACTTTACACAGAGATTGATCTTCATAGCTGTTATTCTAAATCAGAAGCTATTAAAGATTTAATGCTAATCGACACAAACTAATGAAAAAAGAAACCAGAGGCGGCACTCGCAAAGGGGCGGGTGCTAAACCGAAATACAACGAACCGACCACAACTATCGCATTCAGAGTGCCGATAAGCAAAGTTGAAGAAATCAAATCACTTGTAAAAAATAACCTAATTAAATACTTGAAATCATGACAATCGAAGAATTTGAAAAACTGACCATTGAGCAGTTAGAAATTGAAGAATTTGAATGCAAATCATTCATAGTAGGAATTGAAAAGATAAAAGGCAAAAGCCCTGAGTACAACGTCTATCTGATCACAGATGAAAAGAACCTTGTCGGATCACATTCCGATCCATTAAAAGCAATTCTAAGGGCAATATTTAAAGGATAACAAACTAAATCTAAAAACTCAAAACCATGAAAATTACAATTGATCAAAACAAACTAATCACAATCACTTTTACAGTTGATGAAATTAACGAATTGAATCCATCGTTTGAACTGGAATCTCCGAAGCCTGATTTTAATAGTGGATTGCACAATTTCAGAAAAAAGACTGTTGATCTAGTTAAAAAAATTAGAACTCATTACGGAGTCGGTGTTTCAATAAAAAGAAAAGGCTCATTTCTTGCAGATTTAATTTGGGAATCAAGAATAAAAGACTTTGCTCAGGTACTAAGAGAATTAGAAAATAGAGGTGTAGTAACTGTAAATAGATCAGGTGAAGGTGGGCATGGTACTTTAAGAATCGTTGATTTTAAATTCAACTACTAAGGATGAGCGCACAATCAGAACGAGCGCATGAACAAGCTAGAAAGTTTGTTCATCAGCATCACTACATGTACGCAACAGACATCGATTATTGGGTGCAAATTATAGCAATCCAATTACTTAACTTCCATCAGGAAGAAACGAGAGAACAAACCGAAAACATCGAACGAGAAATTGCAAAGTACTTATGAAAAATCAAACAGCAATCAGTTGGCTACTCAGAGAACTAGCCAAGAACATGAATTTCGTTCCTATGATCCATTGGCATTCAATCGGTGAACTAATTGAACAAGCAAAGGAACTTGAAAAGCAGCAGATCATTGAGGCTTACCTAGAGGCATCTGAGAACCCTGCTCTGATTAAAGATGATGCAGAAGATTATTACAAACAAACCTACAACCTATGAAAGCAACACCGAAAAGATACAGAGATACAAGAGTGGTTCAATTACAAGGCAACGTCTATGAAGTTGAATGCGATGTTTATCCGGGCGAACCTGAGACCAGAGATTATCCAGGCAGCGGTGATGAGATCGTAATCCTTTCAATCACACTAGACGATGAAGAAGTAATGGACAGCCTCACAATTAGCGAAATAGTACAAATCGAAGAACTAGCTTTGGGATTATGACAAACCTAACTATCTACAAACGGGCGCATGAATTGACTTTTGTTCAGTTCTGTCGGTGGATGAACTCACG
>Ga0209296_1001464_pt1 | contig 18096 bp, 17 predicted proteins | sample S_130206_EF_Meta_FD_187319 | JGI IMG/M metagenome (GOLD analysis project Ga0209296, IMG submission 187319) | Freshwater microbial communities from Lake Simoncouche, Canada to study carbon cycling - S_130206_EF_MetaG (SPAdes) (version 2) | ecosystem: Environmental > Aquatic > Freshwater > Lake ...
CGTGCTTCATGTTCATGAGACCTTCATAAATTGCTGTTGGATAAGCATTGGGTGCGCTGGGTTGTGCAACCACATCTATAGTGACAATTTCAAAGTCACTTACATGTCCTGTTCTGTCGTCTACGTTACCGCTGCCACGACTGCTGACGCCAAGTTTTACACCTGATGTGATCAGCGTTTTGATCAATTCTCCCATGGGAGTTGGCAATATCTTCAACTTACCGCAACCGGCATGTCCGTCCATCCACATGCCTTCAACTGTGTGACACACACGATCTAAGTTGATCTTTAGATCATCTGGATGGTCCACTTCACCTAAAACGGAGTTACCGTTGTGGATCTGTTCGTTGATAGTTTCTACTGCCTTGATAATTTCGTGTCGGGGGTAGATACGTTCATTTGCATTTTTCTTGTCGCCTTCAATGCAAATGCCTTTGAGGTAGAGATGCTTTTTGCCAGACATATCAGACTCTTCCAAGACCTGAATGTTTGCCTGGCTAAAAGTTAAATCTTCTCTTAGGTATCTAGATGACATCTAATTAACCCTTTTTACCGCGTGGTAGTGGGCTTGTATTGTTTTGACCTTCGCTGCCTGCGCCCATTTTAGGCTTTGGTGCTGCTGAAGGCTTTTGTGTGCCTTGTGCAGGTGTGTTGCCAACTTTGCCAATCAAGTCTTTGGTGTTGTTGCTGTAGGCAGATGTGTCATAATGTCCACCTTCGCCTGCACCAGTGTGTACTGGACGGCTGGCCATGCCTGCTTGTCCGCTGTTGGCTGCATAGGTAGACTTCTTGTTTACGCCGCCTTCTTCACTGGTAACTGGCTTTGGGGCTGCTTTTAAACTCACAGCTTCCATCATGCCTGGTTCCATTTCGTCGGTGTCGTCCATTTCGATGGCATCGCCGCCTTCGTCAGGACCAAATCCATCGCCGTTGCCCATGTCGTCACCGCCCATGAGGTCTTCAAACTCGGCCATCAACTGGTCCAGTTTGTCTTCTAAATTCATAATGTCGTCTTTGGTGGCTGGCTCGTCGCTGCCGCCTTCATCGCTGCCAAATTCACTGTCATCACCAGCTTCAACATCGTCAATAAAATCGTCAACTTTGTCGCCGCCCATGGGTTCTTCGTCGCCTTCGGCTTCCATGTTCATGGCAGATTCCTCTTCCATGTCTACTTCAGACATCAAACTTTCGTCTTGTTCGTCAAGATTTTCGTTTGCTTCCTCGATATCCTCAGCTTCTTCAAGCTCGTCGGCTTCTTCAGCCATGATATTTTCATAGATCTGACGGCTTTTTTCCACAACAATTTCGTGGAAAAGTGCTTGAGCCTTGGCTTCTTCGTCATTGATCACATATTCAATCAATTGTTCAAAACGGTTCATATGGTGAAACTCCTATAGGTAAAGTGTGCTGTTATTTACACTGTAGGAGAAAAACACATGGTTTAAGGGGGTTAAATGCCATTAAATGACAAGTTTATTACATTGCCGGGGCGGCAGGGGGAGGTGCGTATTGTTTTTTGACCAGTTTGAGTTTTTGTTTAAACTCGTACATTCTCACATCATTCATCTTGCGCAATTTGTTGAGTTGTCGTAAGGTCAAACGAGTTTTGCGCAGATCACCTTTTTGCGTCTGACTGTTGTCTTGCGACAGGTCTTGATATGCACTAGGTTCTTTTTGAAAAAATTCGTTTAACAGCATGTTGTTATTTATACTGGTGGGGCACCTGCTGGGGCAGGCGCTGCTGGGGCAGGCGCTGCTGGAGGAGCACCAGGAGCAGGAGGTACCGCAGCGCCAGCAGGTTCCATGCCAGCCACTGCTTCGCCAGTTTCAATGTCTGCTTCAAGTCCACCCGGCGTAATACCAATGCTACGCATGTCTTGTCCTGCATTGGTTTCCAGTTCAGGCTCGTCGCGTTCTTCGCGCCACATTTCTTCGTTTTCAGCAATTTCTTCTTCGGTCAGGCCCAGGTAACGTTGCAACAAGAAACGCTTGCTCATGTAAGGCAGCGGTTCCAACTGTGTGAATGCAGTGATGCGTGTGGTATCCAGTTCGCTTTGACGGTAGCTGGCAAAGTTTTGAGGTGCATTAAACTTCAAATTGAACAGGCTGGAGTCTATGTTAAACCCACGCCATTTCATAAACATCTTGAATTCGTCGTCTAGTTTTTGCACAATAAGTGCTTGTAACCGCTCGCAGTACTGGTTGAATCTGTATTCTTGAATTAAGGCTGTGCCCACCTTGCCGTCACTCATGGCACGATCTGAGTCATCAGGACCTGTGGGCAAATAGCTGGATGGCACACGCAGGCCACGAGCCATTTTGTTGTTGAAGTATTTCAAGTCATCAATTTCGCCTAGATTTGCACCACCGGCCAGTGTTTCTACTGAGCTGCCGCGCCCGTCTTGTCCTTGTGGGAAAAAGTAATCTTCGTTGATTGAAAGTGGATTGTATGACGCATCCATCATGTTGTTGCCACCGCCGGTCATGGTGGGGATTCGTCGCTGATGCATTTCGTTCTTCACACGTTCCACAAAGGCCATGGCCAAGTGCGAAGGCATGTTGCCCACGTCAATCTTGAAGATTCTGCGTTCTGGAGCACGACTCACACGATAGATCAACACAGCATCTTCCAACAGTTCTTTTTGCTTGAATACCTTGTAGATCTGTTCTAGTATACTGCGCCCAAATGGCCAGAACACATCCAGGCCTTCGTTCAGGCTGATGTGTACCACGTGCTTGGCGTCCAGGCAAACTTCGTTCATGGCAGTCATAAATCTAGAATTGCCCACGCCGCCACCGGTGCCGCCATTGGGCATGGTGTAGTTGGCATTGCCTGAGATTGAGCCTGTGACCGGGTTGGTCATGTAGTCTGTGGTGGTCTTGGCTGCCACAGTCATGTTTTGAAAGTTGGGGTTGATGTCACGAATCACATACTGCTCAGGACGCTTGCCTTCTGACTCGTTCACAATCACGCGGGCCAGCTTGCTCATGTCCACCCACATCATTTCAAATGTTTCAGGATCACGCACAAACACCTGATCGCCGTACTTGATGGTGTTGCGGAACAGCTTGAATATGCGCTGATCCAGCTTGTTCAGCTTGATCCACTGTTGCAGTTGTTTCTTGATGATTGACACTTCGTTGTCAGTGGGCTTGTCTCTATAGTCCACTTCAAACGGTGTGCCGTTTTGCTCGTTCATTTGTGTGGAAAACTCAGCAATGATGTCTAAACAAGCATTGATCTCTGAGTCCATGTCCATGTTCTCGTACTGATTATAACGCTCAACTCGATTGGGGTGTCCGGAGTAAACTTCTGGCAGCCTTGATGCATAGTTGCGAAAGATGAAGTCTGCAGGCATGCCACTGCCGGTACCGTCATTTTTGCTGTAGCCCGGCAAACCAAATTGGTTAGTTCCTGAGATAGGGCTCATCACACCTGAGGTGTCTGCTACCTTGAAATACTTGCGCCAGCCGGGTTGTTTGGGTTCTGCCATAGTTGATTATTTATTGTTAGGCCGCCATGGCCACCATTTTGCCTGTGTTATCGGTCATGGTGCTTTGACTTCGGCGTATTTCATCTAGTACTGCCAGCATGCTGGCCTGCATGCCCACATTGTTTTTCATGATGGCCACCAGTTCGCCCAGATTGGCAGCGGTCATGTTGAACTCGTTGCTCATGCTCACAGGCACAGCACCGTCCTTGAGTGGGATCACTGCTTCTGGTCCGTGCAAAGTCATGGGATAACCAGTCTTGGGCCCGTCAAATACCCCACCATCTTGTGCCTGTTGAAACATGGCCAATTCTTCTTTTCTACGGTTGTCCAGTCCTGGCACTACTTCACGTTCACCAGTTTTATTATTCTTTGCTTTGTTATATTCCAGAATCTTCGCTGCAATTTCTTCGTTGCTTCTTTTGCCACCGTCAGTAAGTTTGTTTATTGCACCAATGCCAGCATTGTAGCTAAACGAAGTCAGCGCATCAACTTGTCCCTGATTCCAGTTGTAGCCTTTCTTTTTTCCATAGGTGATCACATTGGACACGGCATTTTGTAAAAAATCAGTCATGCGTGTGATAGCTGTGGGCTCGTCAACGGTTTCTTTTGGTGCAGGGTCATCACGTGATGCTGAACTGGGAGATTTGGCTTTGGTGCCATACCCATTGGTCCATTGCTGGCTGTCCCAAAATGCAGTAGGTGTAAACCGCTCGGTACTTTTGATAAAATTAAGCAATCGATCGCTGTAGGTAGTCACAGATTCTGCGGGTTTTGATTGTGTTGGTTGTGTTGGTTGTGCAGGTGCCGGAGTTCCACTGGTATAAGGTATAGCAACAGGTGCAGCCGCAGAACCACCACCTGCTGGCTTAGCTGGTGTTGCGGCAGGTGCTGCAGGAGGTGCTGCAACAGGTGCCGCGGCTGGTTTTACTGGCGCCGGTGCTGCTGCCGGTGCCGCTGCTTGACGTTGGGCATTGTTGGCTTTGGCCGCTTCACTGCTGGCACGAGCCTGTTCCATTATGGACATTGGTTTGCCTTGAGCATTCAACTGTACCGGTGCCGCTGGTGGTTTGGTCCCAGCAGGAGTGCTGGGATATTTTGCTTCACCACCGGAGCCTTCTTCAGTCATTGCCCCACCAGTGTAGATATCCCCTTCTGTACCACTTAGTTTTCGGGCTTCTTTGGCAGATGGTGTTTGACTGTTTCCCAGTGCCTGAGCAGCAGCATTGGCTGCCTTGGCCAAGGACAGCATTGCATTGGTGGCACTTGGCACAATGTCTTGCACAAACTTTTGAGTGGCCTGCATGGCTTCTTTTTGCTGTAGGCGTATTTCAGTTTGTGTTTGTTGCAACTCGTCTCGGGCTTTTTGACCAGTCACACCTTGAGCCACTAGGTCGTCATTGATTTTTTTATACTCTGCTTCAAGATCTTTAGATGCAAAAATTCCCAACTTCACGGCGTCAGCAAACTTGATACTGAAATCTTCAAACACACCGGACTGTGCAGTGGCATTCATGTCATCGGCAAATTGACCAAATGCTTCGCCCATTTTTTTCACACCTTGTATGGCTGTGGCATTGCCATTGCCAATTTCTGTTGCCTGTGTCAAGGCTTCGCCGTTGCTGCTGGTCAGGGCCTTTTGACTGGCTTCTGTGGTGATCATGCCTGTGCTTAGGTCACGGAATCCCTGTGCTGCCTCTTTGCTCTGTGACTCTAATATTGCATTGGCCTTGATCAGTTCTTCAGCAGCGGCTATCTGCTTGGGATCGCCACTGCGTTTCATGGCAGCTATTTTGGCAGCAAATCGTTGTTCACTCATGGCTGCTTCTCTGGCAGCTTCGGCATCGGCACGACTCATTCCAGTGAGCTTGGTCAGTGCATCTTGTTCAATCAAGTACTTTCTAGCACCGTCAGCCAACTGCTTGGAGGTCATGGTTTGTGAAGCACCCAGTTGAGTCTGTATTTTCAGGTAACTCATGGCACCTTTGGCAATGTCTTCTTGTGTCAACCCAGCATTGTACAACTGTTCAGTAAAGGGTTTCATTTCAGCGTTCATGTCTGCAAATGCTTTTACCCCGGATGTGACTGAACCGCCAAATCTTGCTAGATCTCGACTGCTTTCGCCTATGAGTGCAATATAACCATCAAGATCCTGTATGCCCAGGCCTAGTTTTTGTATGTCTCCAAAAATACCAGTCATGCCATCGCTGCCAGCAGCCCCGGCCTTTGACAGCTTCTGGAAAGTATCGTACAGCGTGTCACTTTGTTTGTTGGCTGTTTGTACCAGTTCTGATCCGGCCTTCATGGCACTGGTGGCAAGATATGTTATGCCGGCCACTGCTGCCTTCATCAAGGGTCCGCCAGGTATCAACAGGCTCAGTCCCACTGCGGCTATTTGTGCAGCGTCGGCCATGTCGCCTATACTTTGATTAAACGCAGCGGCGCCTTTTTCGCCCCGGTACATGGCTTTCTGGGTGTTTATGGCTGCACTGGCCAATTTGTCCAGAACTTTTGTACCCACTTCAACTTTGAAGTTGAAGTTTGAGATTTGGGTTTCGGCCTCCATCATGGCCTTGGCTGTGTCAGGCGTGACCCGGCCAAGTTCTCGGAATTCCCGATTTACTCGTTCTGTTAATTCTGCTAGTTCTGCTTCATTTGGTAGAGCCATGGTTTTGTGCCTATAAGTAGTAGTATATTTATAGGTACTGAAATGACTCAAACTCACAATCCGTTAAAACAATTTTTTCGACAGCCAGCAATTTATGTAAAATTGCCCAGTGGTGGTGCTTACTGGCCCACGGGCAGTTTGAACATGCCAGCCAATGGTGAGCTGCCGGTATATCCCATGACTGCTATAGATGAAATAACCTATCGCACTCCTGATGCGTTGTTCAACGGTCAAGCTGTGATAAATGTGATTCAAAGTTGTGTGCCTGCTGTGAAAGATGCTTGGCAAACTCCCAATGCTGATCTCAATGCACTGTTGGTGGCCATACGCATTGCCAGTTATGGGCATGAAATGGAAGTGGCCAGCACTTGCCCGTCATGTCAACATCAAAGTGATTTTGCCATAGACCTGCGTGTGTTTCTAGAACAAATTCAGTACCCAAATTATGATAAAATCATACATGATGGTGATTTAGAAATCATGTTCAAACCAGTGAGCTATGCACAACAGACTCAGACAGGCATGTTGCAGTTTGAGCAACAAAAAATTCTTTCGTTGTTGCCCGAAAGTGAATTGTCTGATGATGAAAAAATGACTCGACTGAATCAGGCATTTAGACAAATAACTGACATCACTATCACTGTGGTGTCCAAAAGCATTGCAGCCATTCGAGGTCCTGGATTCACAGTGACAGAGACAGAACACATTGAAGAGTTTTTGAGAAACTGTGATCGCAAATTGTATCACATCTTGCGTGATCATGCAGTACAATTGAATCAAGACACTCAATTGAAATCTCTAAACGCCGAATGTGAAGAATGTCATCACAAATACGAACAACCCACAAACTTGGATTTATCAAGTTTTTTCGACTCCGCCTCCTAATCGCCAGTAGCGAGCAAATTGGCTCGTATATCGACAGCATGGACAAGGAGGCCGAAAGTATCAAAGCAGAAAGTTTTAGATTGGCCTGGTACATGCGCGGCGGTGCCACATATGAAGATGTCATGAACATGAGCATACAAGAACGTCGACTTGTGAGTGAGTTGGCCAAAGAAAACATTGAAACCACAAAGAAATCCAACTTACCATGGTTCTAGACACCCAAACTGTTGCTGCTGATATCCTGGCCTGGAGTGAACGCTTTGTAGAAGTTCCACACCCAGCCTTGGGTGGGTGGCCGCCCTGTCCATTTGCACGACAGGCCAGATTGAATCAAACTATACAGGTGCTGACAGGTGCTGATCCTTATTTTGATCTACGCAACCGAGCACGGTGGGGCATGGGCAAGTATGAAGTGGTTGTGTATGCTTATGATCCTGAGGAATGGCCTTATCAACGTTTTCACCACGCAATTGAATCGGCCAATACAGAACTTTTACTGTCACGTGACATGCTGGCCCTGGAAGATCATCCTGCTGATGTGGAAAACGTCAACGGGGTCATAATGAACCAAGGCAAATATGCCTTGGTGTTGGTACAAAGTCTTTCAAAGTTAAACACTGCCGCACAGCAAATGGGCTCAAAAGGATTTTATCACACCTGGCCCAAAGACTACTTGACTGGCTTGTTCAAACACAGACAGGATCCCACATGAGCAGTTATCAGTTTGCAAGAATAGATTTGAGTCGGACCAACTACAGCATAGACGTAGAATGGATGTACATGACCAATCCAGATATCTCTGCACTCAACGCTATCTATCGTGCTTATTGTATCTACAAAAAGTTTTCGTCAGTGATGCCTATATTTGACAGCAGATACACAGACCCCATGACTGATATAATTGGATACTACGACAAGGCCAAGTTAGTAGCGTTTTCACTAATCAAAAGGTACGACGAACACAATGCCTTGTGCGATCAGTTTGCATGGACCTATCACGATCCCCGACTGCGCATGGGCATAGAAACAATGAAAACAGAGTGTGCCATATACAAACAAAGAGGGTACAGGTACCTGTACCTGGAACAGGCACACTTGTACAAAAGTGAAATTGACGGATTTGAAATACTAGGACCACTGGAGTAAAACATGGCAGATTTATATACAATTTGGGCAGACAAAGAAGGCGACATCTCAGACTTAGACTGGGTCACGGGAATGAAAAGTTTCTTTGATCACTTGATTGAGGAGGGACGGATGGAAACCTACAGAATTACTCGTTGCAAAATGGGATTCCGCAGCATTGCAGACATGCCTGAATGGATGATCATCATGGAGTTCAAGGACATGGGCCAAATGGATAGTGCATTCAAACGTGTGGCTCCACTTGAAGGCGAACTAGAAGTCAAGCACAAGAGTTTCAATCAGTTTGTGTCAGGAAATATTCAACATGCATTGTTTAGAGATTGGCCAGATCAATTTTAAAACATGAAATCAGTTTTAACGGATCCATCCATTGGTGGTACATTTTTAACTTGGACATTGTATTACCTGTCTGGTAGGAATGAATATTTTAGTGTAATAAATCAAAAGATAACTGCTGTACCACACAATCCATTAACTTCCCACAATGCACACGGATTTATTGCCAATGAATTATTCACCGCTGATCAATTGCCAGAGTTTTTACCATGTTTGATCAACAAAGACGAATACCTGTACATGCACCAATTTAAACATGGCACTAAAGATGCCATTGACCAGTTGGTCAACCACACAACAAAAAACATAGTATTATCCCTCACTAAAGATCAAGTGTTGTATCAGCACAGATATCGACCACGTGACTTATGGGGTACATTATATATTCCACGGGAGTCAAACTCTCATGCCAACAGCTCAACAATATCCTTGTATACCCCTGACGAAATATATGATGATTTTGTAGAATATTTTTTTAAAGAATCTAAATTGGCATGGCAACAAGAAAATTTAAACAATATCTGGGATCAAAGAGAATTTATTGCATTGAATTTTAATTTTTTCAAACATGATACTATTTTGAATTATATTGATAACTCAATTCCTCGTTATCACTTGAATCCCATGGACTTGTGGACCAGTTTTGATCAAACAGTAAAAGATTTGTTTGATTACTTGGAGTTGTTGATCGACAGTTCAAGATATCAACCTTGGTTGGTAATTTACAATCAATGGAAAATTATCCATCACAATCGCATAATGTTTACTTGGTACTTTAATACCATTATTGACTGCATTCTCAACAATGTTGATTTAGATTTGAAACGATTTGAATTAGATATTGTACAGCAGGCAGCAATACAACATTTTTTAATTTACAATCACAATCTCAACTTCAAAACTTGGCAGCTGTCTGAATTCACCAATGCAAAACAACTGCATAATCTGCTTGAACCAAACATACACGATTTAAGCAAAAGTCTTATGGATTAGAGATGTACTGCGTACATCTGTTGATTTCACTTCGTTCACCAACATTGTTTTTTAAGAGCAAAGCGAAACAGTTTCATCTAGATTCTATAGTCACACTTTGCCCGCACAGGGCAAAGAGAGCTTCATCTGAGTTCTGATAGCACATAGCGTTACAACATTACAGAGGCGGTTGTCCGGTACCTCGAGTTGCGTCTTTATAACAACGGCAGTTTAACACACACACGCTAACACCTGTGTCAAACCTGCTACATCACTGTAGCGTCTTTTTAGCCTTTTAAAATTCTATTCAAACAATCAAACCGCGGCAATTGGCGATCTTCGTCCGGTCAAGGATAGTGATTGAGTGCTCACTAGCGCGGTGAGTCTTCCGTCCCTGCGATCCTTGATCCAGGTCTAGGGCACACGATTTTGGCTTGTGCGAGCCGTCTCTGCTTAAAGTTTGTCTTTGATGTGTGAGCCATGCACACGTACTTGTATATGGCCGTTGTAATAATCTGTTGATTCCAATACTCGCCTTGCAAACTGTTCTCTTGCCTCAATGTAACTACATTCAGACTTGCTTTTGCAATAGTAAAGTATTTCTCTGGAGAAGTTTTCGGTGCCTAAGGTGATTACGTCTGCGGTTAATTCTGGGCTGGACCCGTAGTACTCACGCCAATCTGAATCGATCTTGGTGCGTATCTTTTTCCGCTTTTTGATGCCGTTCTTTTGTTTTACTGTCTTGTACGTTGTTTTTGAAAATTTTGCTAATTTTTTGCCTATGTACTTGCGTCCAGATAGATTATTTGTAATTAGATAAACAAATCCCACACATTCTTCGGGCAGTGTCTCAACTGGGGTGTCTTGATATTGCCATGTCATGTGAATTTTGGGAATTGCCTTTCGTGCTATAGTTATGCCTTGTGTTCAAAGTTCACGTAAAAAGTTGCCTCTTCTATCACAGTGTTTGGGGACACTGCGGTAGAGTATTGTATAAAATTGCTAATATCTGTTAAATCAATACCGTTTCCAGTCCAAGTGGGACGACTACGGCTCAGTTCTGTATCCAATCGATCCGGTGTGATCAATGTGGTTCGAAACTTTACTAGATTTTGTTTGAATGCCTGTGTACCTTGCTGGCTGGCATGTGCCAAGGCTGCCTTGGCCACACGATATGTTTCAAATCTGGGCTCAGGCGCCACAATGTGTTGTTCGCCCACTGAACCAATGTTGAAAATATGTCCAGACTTGCCGGCTTTTTTCCATGCATCGTACACAGCAAAATACAACTGTGCTTGTCCAAAGTTGGCCCACAACTCCTGAGGAGGACCATCAAATGCATTGTTTACAAACACATCATATTCCAAACTCAACACAGCAAGCTCATGTGTGTTGAGATTGATATCAAATCCATTGGCACGACTTGCACTGTCTGCACCAAACACATTCACCAGGTGCTCGCCCAGTCCTCGATTGCCGCCTGTTACTAACATTTTCATCTTGATTGATCCCATACTTTTGTAAATTTTTCACCACAGGTCATTGCACATTCAAACATTCTGTTGTGATTGCCAAATGATGCCACTAGATCCTTCCAGAAGTTGTTGGCAAATATTTCCGGCAATGTTTTGTTGTGTATGTTTAAATTGTCTAGCCCATACCGTTCCAAAAATTCACGCACTTGATTTTTACCATTTACTGTGCTTAATGCATTTGCACCAGGTAATGTGCCGTCTCTAAATCTTGCATCATACAAGTTGTGATTGAAAAAATTACAAGGCAATACCATACCTTCAGCATTAATGGCCACTTTACGTCCCATTAATGCATCACACTTTATTGGTGTGTTATCAAAATATTCCCCAACATCTTTGTATTGCTGTTTGAGAGCGGGCAACGATTGCATACTGCGATTTTGATATTTTTGATCAGTAGGCGGTTCTAACACATAATCAGCGCCAGCAACCGGCCACAAATTCATTTCATTCATAGTGGCATGATTTAAAAATCTACCAGTGCGACGAATTAACACATTGTAGAATCCCATGCCCCGGCCCAGTTGTTGAACTTGATCAACTTGATGTTCATTGTGTCGGAACACAATAAAATTCCACTGAGCTCGCCCACCAGCTGAGATAAACGCCTGAGCATTAGCAATCACACTGTTGTATTTTACATTCTTTCTGTACAGATGTAAAGTATCTTCTAGTCCGTCAATGCCAAAATCTATTTGACCGTAGCCGTTCATGATTTTTGCAATTTCTGCCCAGTACTCAGGATCATGTACTCCACCATTGGTGTGTATGTACAACCACAGTGTGGGACTCTTACTTCTAAAGTCACGCAAGATGTCCAAGAAGTCTGGATGCATTATGGGATCACCATAACTGCCACAAAAAAACACCTGTCGTAACTGCTGGCACAACTTGGTGTCAAATGCTTGAGCAATGGTCACACGTGGCAAGTGTGTGAGTGGCATGTAAGGATTGATACCTGTTCCCAAGTTATTGCGAGGGCATTGAGGGCAGGCAGCATTACAATACGTTGTAATTTCAATTTGGTATTCAGTAATGTTGTGGTAATTAAACATCAGGCAAATTCTCAAAAATATTTTTAATTTCTTCAAGCACCTGATGATTAGTTTTAAAAATAGTATTTGACAACTGTGGGCCTGGACGTCGAATATCAATCAACCATTTTGCAGCAGGAGTTGCAAATTGCAGTACCCACGTGCCATTGTGCCCCAAATACAAATTGGGACTGATTGAATACGGTTCGTTGTCGGCTTTGTGCAAGTACACAGGAAAAAATTTGCCCAACCACAATTCACTAGCCAATGGAATATGGTCTAGTTCTACTCCGACTATTTCCACATGCTTGTCTATGGCAATACTGCCATCGGGGGCGAGCACATGATCATGCACAGTTTTGCCATGGTGTGTTATTTTTAATTCGTGATTGCCGTCGTCAAGCAACACATCAAACTCTAGACAATCCTGCGCAACACCATCATACAACAGCATGTAGTCATCAACAGTGACCTTGATCAACGGGTCTCCCAGACTGCGTTCCACATCAAAATTCAGTTGCAGTTTCAATGCACCAACTCCTGAATTCTAGCCAGACGTTCTTGATATTTGTCCATCAGCGTTTTGAGCTGATCGTCGCCTTTCCAAAATGTGTATCCCAATTGTTCACAATGTTCTTGTACTTGTATTCTGCGCATGATGCGTTTTTTATAAGTCAAATCAGGATTGGTTGCACACATCCAGTCTGCTCCTTGCGGCTGTTGATTGTTGATACCAATGATGTTCAGTGTTTCAGGATGATCAAACATGGGAGTACCTTGTTCAATGGTCAGCGTGGTGCCCAAGTTAACACCAATTATTGTGCCGTCTGCTACAAATCGTTGATACTTGGTCAGCATGTCCAATGATGCTTGATGGTCCTGTTCGGTCTCTGTAGGAAAGCCAGTAATCATTAAAAAATAAACTTGCATTTTGTTTTTGCTGTACTGTGCCATGTTGTAGTCAAGATCAGCCATGGTAAAATCTTTACGCATATCGGCCAACACTCGATCACTGCCGCTCTCAATGCCCAGTACCATGGTCTCTGCACCTGCTCGAGCCATGTGTTCAAAATCCACTGGCCGCATGGCGCTGTGTTTGCGCACAATGGCGTGACTGCTGTAGGTAAAATATCGGTCTGGCAGATGGTGCAACTCATAGTAAGCTATTAATGATTGATTAAACAATCGAAAATCTTTCATGCTGCCATTACACAAGGCATCGTGAAAAAAGAAATCTCTCACACCGTATTGTTCGTAGTAGTGAATCATTTCATTGGCCAGTTGCAATCCTGGTTTGATTCGAAATCCACCTTGCACAGTTGGAATGTCGCAGAACACGCATTTTCTGATACAACCTCTAGAACTTTCTATTGGCAACACGCCATGTTGGCTGCCGTTTTTGTATGCTAGTACATCAAAATCACTAAAGTCCATCACAGGATGATTAACAATGTTACTGCGTTCGGCAAAAAAATCTGTGTCTATGCCAGCAACATTGTAGTTGCCTTGTATGATGGCCGGTATGGTGGTTTCAGCTTCGCCACGAATCCAATGATCAATCAGATTGCGTTGTTTGAGATAATGTGCAAATATGGGTTTATCGGCAAAACTCCCATTTTCTTCACGTATCAGTCCTTGCCCACCAATTATAACTTCGCATTGGTATTGAGTTCTAAATTTTTCTAAAAACTTTTCAGTGAAACGTTGTGCTTGCCAACTGAACACACTGATCAACAATTTTTTGGGTTGGTGCGCAGACAGCAAATCAATCCAGTATTGAATGAACTGATCAAATAGAATTTGAGCACATGCACTGAGATGTTTGTTTTTAATAAACAAGTATTCATCAATTTCATTCCACAACACAGGATCACATTGTTCTTGAAATCTTGTAAAATAATCAAGATTTATGTCTAGGCATTTGCTGGTCACATTGTGTTGGTTGAATAATTGCTTAATGATAGCAGGAGCGGCTGCAGGGCGTACTGCTGCCTTTCTTGGTACTGTTAAAATTATTGCATGGACCATGTTCTTTAAGCAATGTCAACATCAGTATTGTAACTGGTAAATCCGTTTTCTTTCACCACCTTGAGTATGTTTTCCACACGCCCAGCCAGCTCGTCTCTGTGCGATACCAACCAAACAGATTTGTTACGCTCGCGTGTCATCTTCTTCAACAGTGCTAGAGCATTCTCCACACCTTGTGTGTCTAGACCAGAGTCAATCATTTCGTCAATGAACAAGATGTTGATGGGTGAATACAAACTCTCCCACACATCACGGAACGCCCATGACATTGATAGTATCAGTCTATTGCGTTCACCACGACTCAGATTGTCAAAGTCCAGTTCACGACCCAGTTCTTCAATGCTCACACTCAAGTCGTTTTGAAACTTCACAGTGTGTGGCAACCCAATACGATCCAAGTACCAGGTGAGTCGAGCGTTCAAGTAACTCAAGTTTTGATCAATAATTTTTTTGCGAACAAAACTATCTTTGCTGGTCAACAATTTGAGCAAAAACTCTTGATGGTCCTGTATTCTAGTGAGGCCATTTAAATGATCATATGAGACAATTTGTAGAGCCTGGTGCTCCATGTCTGAGATTTGATCAGTGTAGGGATCTGCCTCGGTTTGTTTGCTTTGAATTTGTTGTTGCAATGATTCCAAAGTACTGCGATGCTTGAATGCATCATCTTCTTTGTCATAGAACATTGAGGGTGGTTTACCCAATACGCCCAGTTCGGTGTGTGCTGTTTGCAGTTCTGTCAGTATGGCGGTGTGCGATACTGTGTTGGCATCAGCATCTGCTAAATCTCGTTTTTTATCTGCCAACACCTTGGTATGCTTGTCATCATGAAACTCCTGACCACAAGTGTGGCAAGTATGTGCCTCCAAACTTTCAATTTCTTTTGTGAGTTTGGCAATGGTCTTTTCTTCACGCTGAACGTCCAACTTGGTTCTGCTGATTTGTGTGGCCAAGTCATTTATGTCACGACGGCGTTGGTCCCAGGCTGTATGTTCTCGGTGTGCGGCAATTTCTGCATCGATGTCAATATTCTGTAAAGACTGCAATGCTGTCTGTAGTTTTACAAGGTCTTCTGCATGTTTAGTGGTCCATAAAGTTTGTCTGCGCTTCAAACTTTCAATCTGTTCTTCAATGCGCTTGTTGGCTTCTTGCACAGCACGTATGCGGAATTCTTCTTGCGTGATAGCATCCTTGGTACCACGGTTGAGCTCTTTGATGCGGTCCGCACGTTCACTCAACAGAGTAATGCCCAACAACTGCTCAATTATGGTGCGTTGATCATTGGCTTTCAAGCTCAAGAATGGTTCTGTGTATGTGTTCAAGGCCAAGATGTGTTTGAACATGTCATGGCTCATGCCAAACACTGATTCAATAGCATCCTGTGTTTCACGGCTGTCACCTTGTGCATCGTCTGTGGCAGTCTGTTGCTCGCTGTCTACATAGAAACGCAACACATTGGGCTTGCGCCCACGTTCAATCTTGTATGTTTTACCATTTACAGCAAAGTCCAGGCTTACCATCATGCCCTTGGCATTGGTCTTGTTCACAAGATTGTCCTTGCGAATGTTGCTGAGTGCTTGTCCGTACATGGCATAACTTAGTGCATTGATTATGGTGGTCTTGCCTGTGCCGTTGCGTGATCCGTCACCGCCCAAGTCCAAGTTTTCACCCAGTACCAAGGTAAGGTCTTGCCGGTCAAAGTCAATGCCTTGTGTGGAATTGCCCACACTCATAAAGTTCTTAACAGTGAGATTTTTAATTTGAATCATATGTGGTATTATACACGTATCCCATGGCATTTGCAATGATAGAATGAGAACTAGAAAAATTCTGATTCCTTAAACGGTCAAAATGTCTGCACAGTTTTGAAAATTCTTCACCGTCTGAGTCTGCAGTTGATTTAATGTGTTTGAGGATATTTTTCATTTCGGGCCAAGGATGATTTTGGAATTTTTCTATAATCAACTTCTTGGCATCAGCAGTGAGATTTGTAAGAGCAAAGCCCAACGGTTCTGTCACATAATGCGGATTGACTGGGAGACCCATCTCATGTGCCCATTGTAATACTTCGTCAAGGTAAAAAATATTCATGATACTGATTGCGGGCATAATACTGATGGTGACATTTGGTAAGTCAAGGCTGAGTAATTTTTTGATATTCGATTCAACTTGTTGCCAACTACCCCCGCGTTCAAGCTCAAACCGGTTTCCAATGTTGTCAATGCTGAACTGTATGTCCACATGCTTAAATTTTTTCCAATGCTCAATCAGTACTTCAGGATAAATGGATCCGTTGCTGTTGTAGTGCAATCTTATGTGCGGTGCGCAGTTTTGTTCTACTGCTTGTTTGACCATGTGTAACAAGGGCTTGATTAAAAATGGTTCTCCTCCATACATGTCTATGTTGGTCAGGGTTGGCAGCAATTTTACAATTTCATTAATGACTTTGGAATCTGATTCTGCCCAATTAAACCTGTCTACAGAAATAATTGTAGTTGATTCAATTTCTTGAGCATACAATGAACTAGACACAGGATTACAAATACGGCATTTAAAATTACAAGTGTTTCCTGGTTTAAGGTCTAGGCTTTTTATAGAAGGATTATCTAAGTCCACAGTCAACAGTTCTTTTTTCAACATGCTCATGTGGTAATGCCTGTTGCTGATCAAACCGTTCTGCTCATTTTCCCAACACTTGCTACATCCACTGGGACGTTGGCCACTCAACAAGTCTTGACGAAGAGTTTGGAATTTAGTGTTATTGAACGCATGACTTAGAGAATTGTTTTTGACATGGTCAACACTATCAATGTACACACAACATGGGCGCACTTCTCCAGAAGATGAAACTTCAACGTGCCTCCAAGGCATTGGGCACAGTGTATCAGAAACAACAAAATTGTCCTGCAAATTGTTGGTAGTTTCAAGTGATATCTGCAAAGTTTGGAATGGATTTTTATGAACTGATTGTTGAATCTGGTGAGGACTGCAAATCAATACAAAATTATTAGATACGTCAATCAAGTCAGTGGCTTGATACAAATGCTGTAGCAGCTGATCAGACACAATTTCTGAGGTGTAAAACACCAGTCTATCACTGTGATCAAACACCTCTTGGTGACAACTATCAAAGTGTTGATATGCACGAGTTGGAGACATGGTCAACTCTGCTAAATCAATAAAACATTTTAAATTGTACTGAGTTTGCAAAGTCTCTTCTAGCAGACTGATTGGTGTCATAAGTTTTGATATATTTGCAACAGCAATCGGTTATCGTAAAATTCTGATTCAATGTTTGTGAGCTGGTCAGTAACAATTTGATCTACTGACTCAAATTTTACATCACCAGGTGCAAGGTCCACGTCCACACCGGCAGTTTTGTTGGGTATCAAGGCCATTTCACGTAGATTATAATCTCGGATAAATGTTTCTTTGATAAAGTTGGCTTCTTCATAACTGATCTCAATGTCCAAGTTCACACGCACATGCATCCGAGGCGCAAGCAGTGTGGCTGCATTGTCAATCAAGTCTGCAAGCCCATGCACACGATATCTGGGCTGGTCCGGCCAAGCATGATACTCAGGCTCTTGGCCCCATTCCAGAATCATCATGCCACGGTCATCATCGCCAGCATCAGCATAGTTGTGCGGAAAGCAGTTGCCAATATAAGTGATGTTGTTGGCAGTCTGCCGCTTGTGAAAGTGTCCAGTAAACACCTGATCAAATCCACCAAAGTCTCCACGCTGTATGGTACCATGGTCTGGCATCTGTACCATGGCATTCATGTAGTAGCCAGGTAGTTCAAAGTGCCCAAACATATATTTACCCTTTAGTTTGGGTATGCGTTTATGATCGTCGCCACATAACCAAGGGGCAATAACGACATCACCATGGCTGAACCAATCATTGCAGATTTGAACACGAGGGAGGTGCTTTGCCCACTCCACGCTTTGAATGTCACGTTTATCGCGATAATATAAATCGTGGTTACCAGGAATAAA
>Ga0209296_1001469_pt1 | contig 18060 bp, 22 predicted proteins | sample S_130206_EF_Meta_FD_187319 | JGI IMG/M metagenome (GOLD analysis project Ga0209296, IMG submission 187319) | Freshwater microbial communities from Lake Simoncouche, Canada to study carbon cycling - S_130206_EF_MetaG (SPAdes) (version 2) | ecosystem: Environmental > Aquatic > Freshwater > Lake ...
AACTGGTATACAAGGAACAACTGGGGCAACTGGGGCAACTGGTATACAAGGAACAACCGGTGCTACAGGTGCTACAGGTACTATAGGTATACAAGGAACAACAGGTGCTACCGGTGCAACTGGTATACAAGGAACAACTGGGGCGACCGGTACAATAGGATCAACGGGTGCTACTGGTGCCAATGGAGCAACTGGAGCCACTGGAGCAACGGGTTATATAGGTAGTACCGGGGCAACAGGTGCAACTGGTACAATTGGTGCAACTGGTGCAACAGGTGCAATTGGATCATTGGGATCAACGGGTGCTACTGGTGCTACTGGTGCTACTGGTGCTACTGGTGCTATCGGTGCAACTGGTATACAAGGAACAACTGGGGCGACCGGTACAATAGGATCAACGGGTGCTACTGGTGCCAATGGAGCAACTGGAGCCACTGGAGCAACGGGTTATATAGGTAGTACCGGGGCAGCTGGTGCAACTGGTACAATTGGATCAAATGGCGCTACAGGTGCAACAGGTACAATTGGATCAACAGGAGCTATAGGAGCTACAGGTGCAATTGGATCAACTGGTGCTACAGGTGCAATTGGATCAACAGGTGCTACCGGAGCAACCGGTGCAACAGGAGCTACAGGAGCTACTGGAGCAATCGGTGCAACCGGCGCTACTGGTATACAAGGAACAACAGGTGCTACGGGTGCTACTGGTCCTGTTGCAGGCAGCAATACACAAATTATATTCAATGACACAAGTGTTGCTAACGGGAGTGCTAACTTAACATTTAATAAAACAACTAATCTATTAACTGTTGCAGGTAATGTAAGTGCCGGTAATTTAGTTGGAGTATTTGCAAACGGAAATAGTAATGTTTATATTGGTACTGCAAACGGCAATGTAACTATAGCAGCGGTAGGTAATACCACATTAACGGTTACTGGTACTGGTGCAAACATCACTGGTAACTTAACCGTAGCAAGCGGTAATATCACAGGTAACACAAACGGGTTTGCTATTGGTTATTTGAGTATTCCGCAAGTTGCGGCAAGCAATGCTACACTGGCATTATCTGATTCGGGTAAACATTTCTACTCAACATCAGCCGGTAACTTTACATTAACAGTTCCTGCTAATGCAACTGTAGCCTTTGCTACTGGTACAGCAATCAGTATAATTGTTCAGTCTGCGGGTAATGTCTTAGTTAATGCGGCAGCAGGTGTAACATTATATCTGGCAGGTAATTCAACTGCTGGTAACCGAGTTGCGAGTACCTATGCCATGGCAACACTAATAAAAGTTGCCAGTGATACCTGGATGATTAACGGTACAGGAGTAGCATAATGAGTGGAATGACTGCTATTGCAGTTGGTAAATTAGATTTTCTATCAGTTACTACTGCACAATGGTATACATTGAATGCAACATATGCATAAAAGGAGATAAGATGGTAACACTAGATTTATTAACACATATGTGTCCCAAAACAAAAGCAAGTGTGCTTGAGGGATACTTAGAACCACTAAACACAGTGGCTGAATACTATGAAATGGTTGAGAACCCAGCGAGATTAGCTGGCTTCCTAGCACAAACCGCACATGAGTCCGGTGGCTATAACTTCATTAAAGAAAATCTAAATTATAGTGCTAAAGGACTACGTGGTACATTTGGTAAATATTTTCCCAATGATGACATAGCTAATCAATATGCAAAAAAGCCAGAAAAGATTGCTAATCGTGTTTATGCTAACCGAATGAAAAACGGGGATGAATCAAGTGGCGATGGGTATCGCTTCTGCGGACGTGGATTAATTCAATTGACTGGTCGTGATAACTATACTAAATTTGCAAATGATTTAGATATGAGTTTAGTAGATACTATTGCTTACTTAGAAACGCCAAATGGTGCTGTAGCAAGTGCCGGATGGTTCTGGGATAACAACAAACTTAATCAATACTGTGATAGTGGAGATTTTGTAACATTAACTAAGCGTATCAACGGCGGTACTATTGGAATAGAAGATAGAAAACATCACTACGAATTAGCGATGCATTACTTAACAACATAATATGGCACAACCAATTTGGATTACATCAGCAGGTTCTATAGGAAGTTATCCATACGGATATGCAACTTCCTATATATTATTAGCGACACCTGTATTACCCGCCACTAGTGTTAGCTATCAAGTTTTAGCAGGATCATTACCTAATGGAATAGTATTAAACATCAATACCGGTATATTATCCGGTACTCCTGCACTAGTAACATCCGATACACTCACTATATTCACTGTTAGAGCAACCGATAATTTAAATAATATTCGTGATAGAACATTTAGTATGGTAGTTACTGGAGCTGCAACTCCGCAATTTACTACTCCAAGCGGTGTGATATTAACTACCCAAGACAGTGTTTGGACACAATTGCAAATAGCATATTCTAATCCTGCACCTGATAATATAGTAATAATAGAATTACAACAGGGGTTATTACCGCCGGGTATTGAAATTTCTACGTCAGGATTAATTCAAGGTTATCCACAACCACCCACAACACTAGTTACATTACCCCTAGTGACCACATCTAGTTCAAAAACAGAAGCATCCACTTCATTAATTTATTGTGTATCGGTCAATGGTATGACTATTGGAAGACCAATAATATTTACCAATGTCATTGGTGGTATAAATTCAGGACAAACATATTATATAAAAACTATTGATGCGATTGCTAACACATTAACTATATCTACCACTCAAAATGGAAGTACTTTTCCAGTGAGTAATGATGTTGGAGATATGGACATTACATTACCCGCAATTTCAACTGGTCAACCTACAATTAGAACTTACAATTTTGTATTGGCACTAATAAGTGCTTTGGGCAATGCAACTTCTTCCTATTCAATTACAGTTATAAATCAAAATACACCCGTACTTCAGGGAGGCCCTGGAAACCCAGACAACACAAGACAGCCTACTTTATTAAATACTAGACCATTAACTATTACAGTAAATGACAGTGATCCATATTATGGTTATTATTTATTACCACCAGTAGCAACTTCAACAAATGCTCAACTCGGTACGTTTTTAAGTGATAATTATTTTGCATTTAAGTTGATTGGATATGATTTTGATGGTAGTGGTATTACTTATTATGTTTCAGGCTTACCTCAGGGAATAACATATGATTCTACTACAGGTTGGATAACAGGCACTCCTATGATGTCCTCACCGGGTATTAATAACTATAGTTTTACTGCACAAGTAGTAAAAACAGGTGATAATGGAATAGCGTCACCAGTGTTTAATTTTGCATTTAATCTAAGTTTAAATATTACTGGCAATATAGCTTGGGTTACTCCGCAAGATTTGGGCACAATATATAATGAAACTCTTAGTATATTAAAAGTCGTTGCAATTTCGGATACCCCATTGGAGTATAGATTAACTTCGGGAAGTTTACCTCCTAATTTAACACTATTGCCAAATGGTGAAATAACAGGTATTGTAGCCAGTCAACCAACAGAAACCTTATTAACTGTTGGCGAAGAAACCTCATTTACATTTACGATTCAAGCATATTCACCAAACTTTGTAATAGTGCAATCTAGTAAAACATTTACGGTAAATGTATATCAAGAATACGGACAACCCACTGATATATTATATATTCAAGCGGCTCCTAGTATTAACGATAGAAATATACTACAAACATTATTAGATAGCGAAGCATTAATACCCACTAGCCTATTATACAGACCAGATGATACTAATTTTGGAAAAGCAACCAGTGTTATATACGAACATGCATATGGTATATTTGCAAGCAATATACAAGAATATATAGCATCAGTCACACAAAATCATTACTGGAGAAATATCACTTTAGGTGAACTAAAAACTGCGGTTGCCAGAGATAATGATAACAATATAATTTATGAAGTAGTATACAGTGAAGTAATTGATAACTTAGTCAACCCACAGGGTATTAGTGTTCCTAGTAGTATATATTGGCCAATTCCAATTGATTTGGGATTGGGACCTTGGTATACCAGTGTAACTAATATATTTACTAGCTATGTTGAATTGTTGAATCAACAATACTATACTAGCTTGACGCCCGGATATGCTAGAACACTATACCCTAATAGTTTATTTAACATGCGGAATAGAGTAGCTGATATACTGGGACAAGTATTAAACAGCACATTGTTGCCAGTATGGATGACCAGTCAACAATTAAATGGTAGTACATTGGGATATACTCAAGCATGGGTAATATGCTACACAAAACCAGGACAAGCTGAAACTATTAAAACGAATATAGAAACTAACTGGCCATATACACTTAACCAGATTAATTTCAATATAGATAGATTTACTGTGAACAAGAGTACTACTTATAACTGGGAAAATAATCTAAACCCACCTGCATGGTCGGGATTACCTAGTGCCACTCCAGTTCCGAATCCAATCAATAGTCAGGATTTCTTTGTATTGTTCCCGCGTGAAACTATTTTACCAGATCAAACACAATACTAAATATATATAACGGAATAAAACAATGAGTACAATCAACACAAATCCAATTAATGTAAATTATCCTGTCCCGGGTGTTAATAACAACAGTCAAGGGTTTAGAGATAACTTTGCATCTATTGTAACCAATCTTAATGCAGCCGGTGCAGAAATAACTGACCTACAAAATAAAGTAGTAGTTAAGCAGGCCTTAATAGGTACAACTATCAATAATGATATGGCTAACACGCTTATCAGTAATGCTAGCACACGCAGTTTCAGAGCAACCACTTATAACTTGGGTAACGCAATAGTCGGAACAGTATTAGTCAATGTATCGTTAGGTGATGTGCAGTACGGTACAATAGCAGGTAATACTACAGTTAATTTTGGTAGTTGGGCACCGTCTGGTACACAAAGTAATGTTCAGCTAAATCTTGCTATATCTAATAATCTTTCTACTATTTCTTTTCCGTCAGGGGTAACATTGTCTCCTAATACAGGAGCAACTACCCTTGAAAACTATTCAAATATATCCGGTAATCTAGCAGTAACAGTTCCAAATGGTGTAAGTCAACTTAATTACTTAGTAAGCACTACTGATTGCGGTAATACACTATATATTACTCCAATCAATAGACCAAGAATCTCAACTGCTATACAACAACGTAGTCCTATTCCAACTGGATTTCAAGGCGATGTAGCCGGTGATGTTGCAGTAGATGCAAATTATGTCTATGTTTGTTCGGCTTCATATGATGCGACTACTGTAACTAAAACCGGTATTACGCAGACTTATTCATCGGGTAACATAATTACTTTACCCAATGATACAAGTTTAGTAGTAAATGCACCGATTATATTTTCTGGTAATGTTTCAACTAGCGGAATAGTTGCAAATACACCTTATTATATCAAAACCATCAGTAGTCCTAATATAACCATATCAGCAACTGGATTTGACGGCACAGCCGGGAATACGTTTACTATTAGTAATTCTTCAACTAGCAATATGCAGGCTACTAGTTATAACGGTTCTACTATTTGGAAGCGTATTGATTTAGCGTCTTCATCTGGTAATGATACTGTAATCAGTAACTTAACCGTTACCAATGATGCTACTATTGGCGGTTTATTAGCTGTCAGTTCTAATGATAGTATAACTGCTGCCGGTACCGTACAAGCAAATGCAACTGTACTAACAAATAATATTAATATAGTATCCACTGTTGATGTGAATTCTGGTGTGATATTACCAATCGCAGTAGCCGGTTATAGAATAATTATAAGAAATAATTCTGCTAATACATTGAATGTTTATCCAAATACAGGTGCTAATATAAATTCTGGGTCAATTAATATTCCCGTAACATTAACTTCTGCGGCTGCTGTAGAATATTTCTGCTCTACTAGTGCAGCAAGTAATGTGGGTGGAATTTGGTATACCCTAAATTCTACTTTTGCATAAATTTATTACCGCTTATTTTAACCGATAAATATCTGAATGGAACATCCATTCTTAGATAGAAAAGCACTGTCTGAAAAGACACTAGAAGAAATTCAAACCGCTCTAACCGGGTTGATGAATAAACTTACTTTTGCTCATCGTACTGGTAATAGACCGTTAATCAATCAACTTGAAATGGTGGTTGAAAGTTATCGTAATGAAGCAAGTAAAAAACTTGATGAGGTTATGAAAAAACAAAATCTTCAAAATCAAGTCTCAATACAAAAAGAGGGCGAAATTGGCAACAAGAATTGAACGTGAATTTGCATTCCAAGCTGGAGTATATTTTGAAGGTGAATTCTTAATGACCATCTACGAACTTTCATTAAGTATGGAAGTTGATACAGACTCTATTAAAGAACAAAATATAGCAATGGACAGGATACATTATTTCTTACATGAATGTTTAGGTAATAGTATTTTTGTACAAGATGCAGAAAAGAAAGTTATAGAGAAGTATCTACACGCTGATATCAAAGTTTGTACACTCCCGGAAGAGCCATATGATCAGATTATAACCATTCTTCTTTTGTTGAAACTAAACGCAATAACAGAAGGTAAATTACATATCACTGATATAAGTCTTATGTCTGGATTAAGTGATGATGTTAAATTTATTTATGATGTAGATACTGTCGCTAATCATCCCTTCGGTAACAAAGGCTGGTGGGCCTGCGCCTCAACTTCTATATCTGATATCTCTAAATCTAATAAAAAAGATAAAATAGTTAGATTGATAAAACACTATAATGATTGGGCTGGTGTTGGTTTGGATTGGGAACAAAAAGAACATATCACCACTGAGATTATTTTCAACAATGACCCAGACAAACAACCATAACTGTTGACTTATCTACTAGTCTATGTTAAAATTCATAGATGAGAACCGACAAATACGATCAAATAATCCTCGCAGAAAATGACCTGTGTGATTTGTATATGCGTGATCACACCCGCACCATAAAAGATTGTTTAGTAGATGAAAAGATAACTCTAGGTAATATATTTCCATCAGATGAAAACTTACCCGTTCTAATAGAGTATGTGGAATCTACTTTATCGGTAAAAGATTTTGATTATCAAAATCAATCACAATGGCAAATGCCCAAAGAATACTATGAAATAGATATTGCTAAATGGGTATTAGATCAATGTAAAAACCAAGAAGAACTACAACGAGCAGGGGATGAATTATTAAAATTCCAAGATAGGAATATGTTCCCATTACTACAATACTTAAAATATCTTGTAGATACTATGCGTAAAAATAACATAGTTTGGGGAGTGGGTAGAGGAAGTAGTGTAGCTAGTTTTGTATTGTTTTTGATAGGGATTCACCGAATCAACTCATTATATTATCAATTATCAATAGATGAATTCTTAAAATGATTCATACCGAGCAAAAATTAAGTCATGCTAAAAGAAGATTAAATATTATTAACTAAAAGGAGATAAAATGGCCACATATAGATCCGCAATGGGGAAGACTGTTGACATGTCAGCTATTGTAGCAAAAAATGAAAAAGTAAGAGCCGTGGGGAACGTTAAAAATCTTAACGCACGTGGCGACACTATTGATGCATTAGGCAGAGTAATTCAACCTGCAACTGATAAAGTAAACAATGCTTATGCCAAGACAGTGGGAAATCGTTCAGCAAATGCAAGTAAAATACAACCAGATGTTCCCAAACCAGCAAAAATAAATGTTTCTGAACTTCTACCAGATGAACTAGAATTAGAGGAATCATTTGAAGATGATTTAGAAATTGAAAAAATCAAAGAAGAAGAAATCAAGAAAGCAGCAAAGAAGAAATAATATGGAAGAAAAAAAACTAGCATTTGAACCACATAAGTTCAATAAGAACCAATTCAAACCAATTGGAGCACATATTATTGTATGTGATATGAGTTTTGATCAACGTATCACACATGGTGGTATTCTATTACCCAATGATGATATGAAAAGTTCAGGTATCCGACCTCGTTGGGGGCAGATATATGCTGTAGGATCAGAAAACAAAGATACAGATATCGTTGAAGGTAAATGGGTTTGTGTTAGTCACGGACGTTGGACTCGCGGTATTGATGTTGAAGACGAAACGGGTAAGAAAACATTGCGTAGAGTTGATCCCGGTGATATACTAATGATATCTGATGAATATGTTCAGGACTCAACATTAAGTGATAAGGTATATTGATGATAAACTGGTTTAAGAAAAAAGTTATTAGCTGGGTAAGGGAAGACTGGGATTCTGCTTCTAATAAGCGATCTAAACGAGGTCTTGAGGAAAATACTATTGGTACTGTTGTTCCAAGTAGTAGACTTCAACAGAACGGTATGAACTTTACTCTTTATTCAGCGAGTGGCGGATATATTATGGAGTATAATACATACAATCATAATACTGACACACGATATAACGCATTGCACATCATTCCTAGTGATCAAGAACTTGGTCAAGGTATAGCCCACATCATAACACTTGAGATGCTTAAAAAATGAAAAATCAACTTTGGGTAGAAAAATTTAGGCCCAAATCTGTCAAAGATTATGTCTTTGTAGATGAACGACAAAAACAACAAGTAGAAGGTTGGATAGCCAATGGTTCTATCCCGCATCTATTATTAAGTGGTGATCCGGGTACTGGTAAGACTACTCTTGCTAAAGTCTTGATTAATGAACTTGGTGTAGAAGATTATGATGTACTAGAAATCAATGCTAGTCGTGAGAATGGTGTCGCGGTCGTGCGTGATAAGATTAATGGATTTGCACAAACAATGCCATTTGGTAAGTTCAAAGTGATTCTACTTGATGAAGCTGATTACACTAGCCCAGAGTTTCAAGCAGCATTGCGTAACGATATGGAAGCATATGCTGATACTGTGCGTTTCATTCTTACTTGTAACTATGAACACAAAATCATTCCAGCATTGCGTGAAAGTCGTTGTCACAAGTTTCATATTGCTAAACCTGATCGTACAGAATATACTGCAAGGGCAGCAACTGTTCTTGTAACTGAGGGCATTGAGTTTGATTTGGATACACTAGATAGCTATGTGCGAGTAGCATACCCAGACTTGCGTAAATGTTTGAATCAATTACAAGTTAACAGTAGCACAGGCAAACTATTGCCCCCACAATCAGAGGGTAATAGCGAACATGAATTACTAGTGGAAGCAACAACGTTGTTTAAAGCCGGCAAGATTTTAGAAGGTCGTCAGCAATTGATGCAATACATTTCATTATACCCAACACGAATTGAAGAAATCTATACATGGGCATATTCTAACTTAGATTTGTGGGGAAAGACACAAGAAAAGCGTGATGCTAGTATTATTATCATTCGTAATGGTTTAGCAACATTGCCCTTAGTTGGCATCCCTGAAATTGCAATAGCGGCCTCACTAGTAGAGTTAACGGCATGAGATATTTATTGATTACCTTTTTACGCAAACCTAATGGTCAGATTGACGAACAGGTGTCTATTGGGAAACGAGTACGTCCTGCCGATTTGCAAACATGTAATGTTATTATGGATTTTAATAAGAAAAAAGTTGAGAAGTGTGTGATTGAAGGTAAAATAGTAAATACCAACTGGACCAACCTAAATGAATACTATAAGCGTATATATCCTACATTAGTTGATCAATTAGAAAAGAATAATACTGAAAGTGAATTTCAGCAGAAATGAAAAGGGGCATTAATGCCCCTTTTTTAACTATACAAGTTGAGTACTTGCTCAATGATATGGTGTCTTTGAACATCTTTTGGTCCAAAGGTACATAATTGTATTCCCGGATTCACCCCCTTCCCCAATCTATTTTGTAAGTCTAGTAGCCCATTGTCGGCTGTTTTTTTGTCGGTTTGTTCAATATCACCAGTAATTACAATCTTACTGCCGATTCCGATTCTAGTCATCAACATTTTAAGTTGATTTGGGGTAGCATTTTGCATTTCGTCTGCAATAATCCATGAGTTTTTAAAAGTACGTCCTCTCATAAAAGCTAATGGAGCAATTTCTACAATTTGTTCCTCTAGCATATGTGCGATTTCAGCAGCAGTATAATACTCACGTAATACGTCTAGTAAAGGTCTAGTCCACGGTTCCATTTTTTGATTAAGGTCACCTGGAAGAAATCCATGTTTCTCATCATCTACACCTACTGCAGGACGAGTTAGCACGATTCTATCACATACCCCCGCCCGCATTGATTTGATAGCTGATTGCATTGCTAGATATGTTTTACCTGTTCCAGCTGGACCAGATACAACAACAATATCTGTGGTTTCATCTAGTAATGCGATAATGTATTTTTCTTGGTTTAGTGACTTGGGGATTAACTGTACTGGTCGTTTATTCGTCCGTACAGATTTTTGTGCTTGGGAGAAATCTATTGTTTTTGATTCTTTCATGTAAAAAGTTTGATTTGTTTGTTTTTTGCTAGTTGAATAGCGTGAATCTTCTTGCGTTGTGCGTAAAGCACTAGTTTTCCGTTTGCTCAATGTAAATTCTCCTTTATAAGAGCGACGAGTTCTCATAACACTCATGCTTATTTATAACTACCTAAATAGACTTATATAGTAGACTTTTAACACAATTTACTAGACTAAATATAAGGCTAAGGTTAAGTAATATATTTTCTTATTAGTGCTATTAATCAACAAAAGATAAATATATTAATGAAGCACGAAGCCGCAGACAATTTCTTTGACAATGTTGATTACGTCAGCATAATAGACACCATAAAAGGTATACATACTAGTGATGGTTCAATGAACACCTTATTGGACTTTGAACGAGTATTAGATGAATCTGACCTATATGCCTACCGTAACTGGGAACTAGGTGAATTAGTTCAAGGTCCTAATATAAAACGCTATACTGTTAGTTGCATATTCATGTGGCCATACAACTTAATGCCCAATCCAAAGGGTGCTAGACGCTTAGTAGCGATAGGTTGTAAAATTAAATTTGCTAAAAGCAAAATTGAAGTTCCAGTAGAAGTTAATGACTATGAAGATTATGTTGCAGGCACAAGATATCCAAAGATGGCACCAAAAAAAGTTTGGTTTGTTTATATAGAGATTCCTAAAGACTTGCTTGACGATATTAAAGAAGGTTCCATTGACTTGGCAGGACAGACAATTGACCTAGAAGAACTAGATGATTCATACGATGAAGATTTAGATAAAGACGATGGACAGAACGAAGAAGAAAATCAGCAGCAACAAGTTGATATGGGAATGGGCGGTATGCAACCCGGTGTACCGGCTGCTCCTGGTGTCCCTCCGATGTAAGGTGTAATATGACTAAAATAATAGTTAATGAAGGTTTAGATTATATGGATATGGAACATCAAATTGAACCACATGTATCCGTCGATGAATATTCTGCTAAGATGGGAAAAGATAGTGATATTGTTACACTTGCATTTATTGTTAAGAGCGAAGCCGCAGGTAATGATTTAGTTGATTGGTTTGAGCGTGGATATGATTGGGTACTTGATTCTAGCTTAAGCGACGGTGAATTGAGTCCCGGTAAGTATCTAGTATTTCTTGAAATGAAGCGTAGAACAAAAGTGCCAGAACGTATTGTAGAATTGATAGATGATTTAGAAACGCTTACTGGAATGACAGCAGATGATTGGGTTGTAAATATTGATGAAAAAGATTACCCGGCAGAAGCTGAAGTATTAAAAGAATTAATTGCTATTAGCCCACATGAATATCGTGAAGAAAATGACGAAGAAAAAGAATTAAATGAAATGAGGCATCGTGCAGGATTAGATACAGTAAGTAGTTACGGTGAACCAGATAGTGAATTAAAAGCATTTATATCAATGGCAGGATTATAAAATGGCAACTACAATATTACCTAAAAAAGCTGGTCAAGAAAATCCAATGGCATTAGATGATGACCAGCATGATGCACTAGCAGCCGATCCAACCATATCTCAATTTGCACAAGGAAGCACTTATGGAACACCCGCACCAGCAACCAGCACTTCAGCATTTGGCGCACCTTCGTCAGGAGGATTCGGCTCATCTAGTTCGTTTGCTTCACCAGCAGCAGGCTTTGGTAGCAGTTCAGCAGCTGGAGCGTCAACGAATATGTTTGGAGGTTCAAACAACATGGGATCAATCGGCACAAGCGTAGTAAATCAACCGGTATTAACTGGTGCAGGGTCAAACGCTGCACAAGGTGCTGATGTATTGGTAGCAAACGATAACTCAGATTGGATTAACAAAAAGTGGCGCCCATTTATGGGTTGGATGTATATGGTGGTTTGCATATGCGACTTTACATTGTTCCCAATATTGTGGAGTGTACTGCAAGCATTAAGCCATGGTAGCGTTACAACCCAATGGCAACCATTAACACTACAAGGCGCTGGATTATTCCATGTGGCAATGGGTGCAGTATTAGGTATCGCGGCATATGGTCGTACTAAAGAAAAAATTGAGGGCAAGTCATAACTTGACTATTAACAAAAAGATGTTATAATCTTTAGATGGATCATTATAGTACTTTGGGTGTTGGTAAAAATGCAACATCAGACGATATCAAAAAATCATATCGCAAGCTAGCTAGTAAACATCACCCGGATAAGGGAGGTGATACTGCTACATTTCAAAAAATTCAAACTGCATACGATACATTAATTGACCCTAATAAACGTCAACAATATGACAATCCTATGCCGCAAGGAGCTCCCCAACATAGCGGATTCCCCCCGGGATTTGAACATATATTTGGTCAAATGTTTGGCGGTGGTAATCCATTTGATCCTTTTGCACAACATAGGCAACAACCTCAACAACAGGTATTTAGAACAACCATAAATATATCATTAGAACAAGCCTATCACGGTGGTGAACAAATACTAAAATTACAAACACCTGCAAATGTTCATGCAGTAACAATTCAGATTCCCAAAGGTATTCAAAATGGTAATCAAATGCGTATTGATAAAGTCATGGATGGTGCTAGTTTAGTAGTAGATTTTAAAGTTGAAAATCATCTTAAATACGATAGACAAGGTAATGATTTAATTTGCAACCATCCAATTTCTGTATTAGATTTGATTGTTGGTACAAGTTTTGAATTTGTTACTCTATCAGGAAAAACTCTTGAAGTAACAGTCAAACCCAAAACTCAACCCTATATGCAATTAAAACTAGCAGGACAAGGCATGCCCATACTTAATACCACTAGATACGGTGACCAAATAATCTTGCTTAAACCATTTATACCAGATATAATTGATGAACAAGTTATCAATAGTATTACAACCTATACACAACAAAGGAATCAAAAATGAACCACTCTCCCGAAATTGATAGCATTATTGAAAATGCCATACACCACTCTAAAGAAAGAAAACATCAATATGTAACGGTGGAACATCTATTGTTATCATTGATAACACATACATCATTTAAGAAATGTTTAGTTAACTTTGGTGCAGATGTAGATGAATTAGCAAAAGAAATTGGTGCATACTTAGACAGTCTACATGCAATCGTAAGCAAAGAGGATGAAATAGTCCCACGTAAAACAAACAGTTTAGAACGTGTTATGAATCGTTCGGTTACACAGGTGTTATTCACTGGGCGTAGGCAAGTTACAACAATTGACTTGTATCTAAGTATTGCATCAGAAGGTAATAGTCATGCTCATTATTTCTTGTTGAAATATGGAATCAACAAAAATGAATTCGTGGCATTTTGGCAGAAGCATTATAAGCATGATGCTACAGAAAATCTAACTGCTGATCAAGCCGATGAAATTCTAGAAGAATATACAATCAACTTAACACAACTTGCCGCGCAGGGTAAACTTGAGCCACTAATCGGTCGTACTAAAGAACTTGATGATATCATTAATGTACTTGCCAAACGATTTAAAAGTAATGTGTTAATGGTCGGTGACCCTGGAGTTGGTAAAACAGCAATTGCTGAGGGTCTTGCTCAAATGATGATTAACAAAGAAGTACCTGAATTCTTACAAGACCATCAACTATACAGTTTAGAAATTGGTAGTTTACTTGCTGGTAGTAAATATCGCGGCGACTTTGAAGAAAAAGTTAAGAAGGTGCTGGATGCTTTGAATACAAAGAAAAAAACTATTCTTTTTATTGACGAGGCTCATACTATGCAGGGAGCAGGTGGTTCTAGTAACGGATCGGTTGATTTCAGTAACATGATTAAACCCGCAATCACTAAAGGTACTCTTAAAGTTATCGCTAGTACAACTTGGGAAGAATACTACGAAAGTTTTGAAAAGGATCGTGCATTAATGCGTAGGTTCTACCGTGTGAGTATTGATGAACCTAACCATGATACAACAATTCGTATTCTTAATGGATTGAGTGGTCGGTTGAATGATTTCCATGAAGTTGAAATCACCGACGAAGCAATCAAAGCAGCAGTTGACAGTGCTGATCGTTATATTCATGACCGTAAAAACCCAGATAAATCTATTGATTTGCTTGATGCTGCTTGTGCTAAACAACGTGTGGCAGAGAACAAGGGTGCAATCATTACTAAAGAACTTGTGTTTGATCAAGTTGAACGATTCACTGGAGTACCTGCTGATAAGATGAAGGGTGACAACTTTGATTTGATTCAAAACTTAGAATCAAACATCAAAGATAAACTATACGGGCAAGATGAAACTGTTCAACAAGTACTAGAACGTGTTTATGTTAACTTTGCTGGCATCGGTAATGATAATAAACCAACAGGCAGTTTCTTGTTCTTAGGCCCAACTGGTACTGGTAAGACTGAACTTGCTAAACTACTAAGCAAGAACTTAGACATGCCGTTACTTAAGTATGATATGAGTGAATATGCTGAAAAGCATAGCGTTAGCAGTTTGATTGGACCTCCACCAGGCTACGTTGGATTTGGTGATAGTCAAGTATCCGGTGGACGATTGATTAATGACTTAAGCAAGAATCCACATAGTATTATGCTATTTGATGAGGTTGAGAAAGCTCATCCAGATATCTTTAATATCTTCTTACAGATGTTAGATGAAGGGCATATCACTGGATCGAATGGTAAGCAAGTTAACTGCAAGAACAGTATCATTATCATGACTAGTAACTTGGGTTCTAGTGATAGTGAGCGTAACAACATTGGATTTGGTAGTCAAGAAAAGACTGGTGAAGATGACAAAGCATTGAAAGAATTCTTCAAGCCAGAATTCAGAAATCGTGTTGATTTGATTTGCAAGTTTAACAAATTGGATACACTTGCTATCAAGAAGATTGTTATCAAGTTTACCGATGACTTGAAAAAGAGTTTGGTTGACAAGCATGATATTGTTTTGAACTTGAGTGAACCAGTAGTAGAATATCTAGCAGAGCAAGGTTACGACAAGAAGATGGGCGCACGACCACTAGCACGAAAGATTGATGAGTTGATTAGGGTGCCACTAAGTAAGAAGGTCTTGTTTGAACGCATAAAATCTGCTACAATTAATGCAGTAATGAACGACGGTGCAATTGATTTTGCAGTAACACATAAACTAACAGCAAAGGTAAATGAAAATGGCATTATTGAGGTCAGTTAACAACGTACCTAATATTGATTATTATGAATATAGGGAAACTAACTTTTACAACAAATATAGATATCGTGCTAAACTCACAATAGATGGGTTAAGTTATACTAGATATGTTTCTACGACAACCGCTTTACTTACCAGATTGACTGGGCCTAATCGGACTAAAATACGGGAACACACCCTAAACCAAGTCATGGCAAAGATTACCGAACTTAATAACTATATTAACTGGCGCAATACTCACACAAAATCTAAGTCAGTAACTTGTAGACTTGAGATGAATTCTGTTTCAATATACAGCGATGATTTAGATTTGTTACTTACATTGAAGGATCTTGGTGTAGTTACTGTCAACATTACAGAAGCGCAACTAGAGAAGTTTTCGGGTACAAAGTATTATGTTAATAAGCCAAAGCATAACTATAGGATTTACTTAAGAGGTGTATATTTTGATGATAAAAACTTTGTCAAAGATTTGTACAATACTATTGAGAAAAGTAAAGAACTAGTTCCAAGCAAAGCACTAAAAGAATGGTTAGATAATTATATTAGACGTCCGCATCTGTCTGTTACCAGTTGGAAGTATAGCCGTACAGACGGAAATCATTCTATTGATTACGACAATGAAAGTACATTAAGTTATTTGCTGCTAATGTATGGCCACATGCTTGGAAAACGCTATAAATTAGAAAAACGACCCGAACCTGTCTGAAATGATAAATACTCTATAATGGAGTATTTTTCATGGCAAAAATCGTAACAGAATCGGTAGTAATAACCTTTAGTAAAATTGTCAAAGACAGCGAATCAAATAATTCTGATATCGCTGGTCTTGACATTCAGCAAGCATTAGAGCAGGTTGCACAAGAACTTGCTGGTGAAAGTGTAGTAGTTGAAGTGGTAAAAGCATAATGAGCCAATCTACCACCCTTATTCTGTTACCACAAACTACCTATCAAAATCCAGGTAACGGAGCACCTTACACTGTAGTAGGGAATGCTCAACCCGCAGCCGCATATTATTTAGGTAACAGAGATTTACAAACAGTTAACTTTAATGTATCTAATATTATAGGTAATATTGTCATTCAAGCCACACTAGCTAACCCCGCATCAGTTGAAAATCAATGGTTTGATGTGTATGAGTATACTGGAATTGACAATCCAAATGCTACACAATATACAAACGTCACTGGCAACTTTGTTTATATGAGAGCAAAAGTTGTTGACTTCCAACAAGGTATCGTTGGTTACATTAAACTAAGTTATTAAGGTTGATATTATGAAATTATTTGAAGGTGGAAACATTTGGGATGACGTAGAAACAAACTTTGATCCGTCACGAGTTGGTAAACCATTAACTGCCACTACTCAAAAATTTCTAGACCCGCTTAAAACAAAATTAGAAGTAATTGGTTCATGCTGGAAACCAAGATATACTGCTAATGGAGATGTTGTCCCATCTAATGATTTAGATTCAATGATTGAATTATCAGATTTGATGCATGTGTTTGGTACACCTGATGCTAAAACTACACGCAAGGCATTAAACGATTATATGCAAAAGCAAGGATTACAAACAAAACAAGCCGGTGTAACTGTACATACTAGAGTCCCCATGGGAGACAAGTTTTATCAAGTTGATATCAAAGTAGTACCTAATGCATCTAAAGTAGCACAGTATCATAGACATGATATTCCAAAAGGTAGTCCATACAAAGGTGTTAACAAACAACTAGTAATGAATGCACTTGCAAGCACTCAGGGCATGTTATGGAGTCCTGATGAAGGATTATACAAACGTGATAATGCCGGTAAGAAAGCAGAACTATTAAGTGATGATTGGGATACCATCGCAAAATACTTATTAGGTCAAGGTGCATCAGGACAAGACTTAGGCAGTGTAGAATCTATCATGGATAAGATTCCCGATCAGAAACGCAAAGATGATATAATGAATATGGCCCGTGCTGGTCATAGTTGGCAACAAGCTACACCAAACGTAACTGAATGGTTCCGTCGTGCATTGGATATATTAAAATGAAACCAAGTGATTTTCTAACTGAAGCCGCAGCACCCAAAGTTGGTCGCAAATATCAACACATTGAAGACCTTGTGTTAAGTGATGGTAGTCATGGTGGACTTCATGCAATAGAACGTCTTAAGCACATGGGTGAAGAAGGTGGAAGTATTGAATTAAAGTGGGACGGCATGCCAGTAGTATACTGGGGGCGTGACGAGCAAGGTAATTTCAGTATGATTCCAAAGAATGCATGGCAATACTTAAAGAGTGGCAAGACAGAAACAAGTAGCGGCGCACCTACTGTAATGCGTAGCCCCGAAGATATTAAAGCATTTGTATTGGGCACTGGTAGCGGTGATCCTAAAGCTAGACAACAATTCGCTAATCAGTTTGCTAGTTTATGGCCATACTTTGAAAAGATTAGTCCTAAGCAAG
>Ga0209296_1001473_pt1 | contig 18032 bp, 22 predicted proteins | sample S_130206_EF_Meta_FD_187319 | JGI IMG/M metagenome (GOLD analysis project Ga0209296, IMG submission 187319) | Freshwater microbial communities from Lake Simoncouche, Canada to study carbon cycling - S_130206_EF_MetaG (SPAdes) (version 2) | ecosystem: Environmental > Aquatic > Freshwater > Lake ...
TGTTAGATGTCCAAAAGATATTGAGCATTGGCATACAGCAAGTAAAGAAAGTTTAGTTACTTATCTAGCTTTATATGATGGTTCAAAACCAACTATTTGGACAGATAAACTAACTCAAGCGTATTATGATGATGTCGCTCAGAAACTGAAGGGAGATAAAAAATAAAGATATTCAACCTTTTAATTTCCTAATTGTCACATACTCAATCATCGCATTATAGTTGCATCTTTCGTCGAAAAGGGGAGCACTCAAGAAAAGCCTTGCATTTTGCAGGGCTTTTTTATTGGCTGTCAGTGGGTTAGGTTTTTAGTGCCAGCGTATAAATACGCTGTTTTTGTGTAATTAAATTTTTGATATTTGATCTGGCTCATGGATTATGATAATATGTACATATATTTGTACATAAATATGTAATTATGTTATCAACTACACTTTCAGATTTTCGTAAAGAAACCAAGCAATACCTTGATAAGGTTACCAATGAGCATGAAACCTTAATTATTAATAGAGGTAAAGACATTGGTGTTGTAATCATTTCTTTAGAGGAATACAATTCCTTAAATGCAACATTACACGAGATGTCTTCTAAAAAGAATATGGAAGTTTTAGATGCGTCTATTAAGCAATTTAAAGATGGCAAAATGAGGGAGCGTAAATTAATAGAATAATGAGATATATCTTTATAGACATGGCTTGGGATGAATATCTTTTTTGGCAAAAGAATGATAAACAGAAAATCAATAAAATAAATGAACTGTTAAAAGATATTTCAAGAAGTCCATATGAAGGTATTAGCAAACCAGAGGCTTTAAAATTTAATTACGCTGGTTATTGGTCAAGAAGAATTGATGAAGAACACAGATTAATTTACAAAGTTGAACAAGATGAGATTCAAATTTTAAAATGTAGATTTCATTACGACCATGTATAAATCTCTATTTTTTCTTTGTAAATTTGATTATGAAAGTTCAACAAGTTAAATACATAGCTGACTATACCATTAGCATCAAATTTAATGATGGTATTTCTGGAACCATTCAATTAAACGATTTAGTTCAAAAGGGCATTTTCAAAGTGCTTCAAGACAAAAACCAATTCGCAAAGGTCTATACAAATGGGTATTCAATTGCTTGGTCAAATGAACTTGAAATTGATGCTACTACTATTTATGCTGAATTAACTGGCAAACATTTTGCAGAAATTCTCAGTCAAAAATTGATTCACCCTAAAAATTAGTTATGAAGATTTTTTGAAAGATGACAATATTTGTCGATCTACTTTTTGTTTCACAAAATCCTTGGTATTAAAAGAAAGTTCAATCATCGCAACTGAGGCAGCCAATTTTTCTTGAATAGTTTTATTAAACCAAAATTGGTAATCAATATTCTTATCCTTAGACATATTTCTTGATGCATATATGTCAACATCAACAAAAGTTTTTTTCATAGGATATATTATTTATTATAAAGCTAATTAAAATTAATAACCCTAGGACAATAACACTTCAGCAGGTATATTTAGTTGTTAAAATTACTTGTACTCTATTCATGTTATTATACTTTTATGTAGATCTTCTTTTTATGCAGGATATAGCCTACCAGCCAGCAAGTGAGCATTACCCATACTCCAAAAAGAAATGATCCTGTGTAATCTCCAGTTATTCTAAATACATGATCGTAAATCCAGCTAAGTACACTTGTGGGTTGAGCCTTACCCGCAACTGGCCAATATGCACCATTCGGTATCCAGTACATCATAATGACAAGCACCTCAGATAGGATATAAATAAATAGCGTGTTCTTTCCAAAAACCTCAAAGAAAGGTGTCCATTTCTTTTGACCAAGATGATCAATAACAAAAATGATAATGGGTAAAATAAGAAGATCAAGACCTATGGTTTGAAATACATAGCTAATGGTCCAAAGCTTTTTATTGATTGGTACGAAAAGATCGCTCCATTGTGCAGCAAGTAATAATATCGCACCTGCAATCATTAATTTTGCAATTGTTTCATAACCATTTCCTTTTTGACTGATGAAGCGTGCCGTTAGATAACCGGCTAGTACATTTACAACAGAAGGAATAGTACTTAAGATTCCTTCTGGATCAAATGGTTGTCCTTCTCCTTGATAAAGATGTTGTGCACCCAGTATCATCATATCTATTTTATGTCCAATATTCCCTTGCAAAGTAAAATCTCCAAATGCCCATTGAACCAACGTAAAAAAGATAAGTGATATACCAATATACCATACTGCTCCTTGGGCTTTGAAATAATGAATCACCAATGCAGCAATTGCATAGCAGAGTGCTATTCGTTGAAGCACTCCAAGTATTCTAGTATTACTCAAAGGTCTGAATACATATTCTCCGGTTTCGGTGATATTGAAAAATGGAAACCAATACATTATATATCCAATTAGAAATATAGTAATAGATCGTTTGAATATTTTTCTAAGCACGGCACTACTGCCCATGGCTTCGTATTTTTGCATACTAAAGTAAATGGCATTACCAGTCACGAACAAGAATGTTGGGAACACTAAATCGGTAAGTGAAAAACCATGCCATGAAGCATGTACAAGTGGCGACCAAGCTGTATCAAAGCTTCCAAGTGAATTTACAACTATCATAACTGCCACAGCTAATCCGCGAAAAACATCAAGGCTCAGGTATCTCTGTTGTTGCATATTTTTGAATTTTTGATTATATAAGATACAAATTTTTTTTAAATATTCAGCTACAGCAGACTACTGTTATATTTTGTGTGGGCTTTTTCTTTGTCTATCAATGAGTTAGGCATTTTGTAGCTTTCGCTTTAGTTAATTGAGATATTTTACTTACATTATGAAAGTAAAATTCATAATCTATTGCAATTCTAAAGCAATAGTGCTATTTACCATTCTTGTAATCACTATCATTTCTTACTCAATTATTAAATCATTGAAATGGACTATAATCTATTTCTAAAAATCATTTTATGAAAAAAATATTTTTTATTGTATTCTTGTCAGCTACTATTCTTGCATGTACTAGCGCTGACAATAAAACAGGTTCAAGTACAACCACAACAACAGACACGCTTAATAAAGAACAAATCACAGCAACAATAAAAGGCATTGAAGAAGATTGGAATAAAGCTAATTTAGGGGCAGACCACAGTTATAAATTTAGCGAAGACATTTTAGCTGATGATTATCTTGGGCGCAATGATAAAGGAGTTATGCAAAATAAAGAAGAATATTTAAAAGATATAGCTGCTGCAACTTATACAGTTACTGATATTACAGCTGGCCCCATGTTTGTTACAGTCTATGCTCCAAATATTGCAGTTATAGTTGGATCGCAACAAATGAAAGGAAAAGATAAAAAAGGGGTTGATTTTTCTGGTACTTTTAATTGGACAGATACCTTTATGGAAAGAAATGGTAAGTGGCAATTAATAGGATCTGCTATGATGTCTACAGATGATAAAAAATAATTAACTGAAGATATTTTTGAAGGGTTTGCAATTTTTATATTGCAGACCCTTTTTATTTACCTATCATTTTAAAAAATCTCCATCAATAATAAGTAACTTAGCACCATTGGCTGAAACAGAACGGTGTGAGCTTGCTTCATCAGAAACAACGTAGCTGTCGTCTTTTACAAGTTTAATTTTTTCTCCTGTGCTCAATTCAGAAATAAACTCTCCGCTTAGACAATGAACAATATGTCCTTTTTGACACCAATGGTCTGCTAAATAATCACTTGAATATTCAACCAAACGAATGCGAAGACCAGGATATTGAATGGTTTGCCAAAAAGCAATGCCTGTATCTCCTTTGTATTCCACCTTTTCAATAGCAGTCCAATTGATATGTGTAAATGGTATTTGGCTCATAGTATATAATTTTAAATTTTCCATTTTGCAAACAGTAAACCTTCCTGTCCGAAAATAGGGTCCTTGTCTGGTATTGCTTGATTTGAAATTGCTTTCAATATTGTTGTTCTTTCATGCTCCTCTAATCCTGTTTTTAAATCCCAATCATTCCCGTTTGGGTAACCACCCACAAATTGGTAATTAGTATGTGCGGAAACTGAATGATGACCTACTCCTGCTGGAATAATAAGTACATCTCCCATATTTAAATCAAATATTTTCCCATTCACCCCGCCAATTTTTAAGGAAACTTTTCCCCTGCCTAGTCCTAGCACTTCATGTGTATTGCTGTGAAAATGATCATAGGGCAAAACAATATCTCGCCAATTATTTAACCAATTATTTTTTTTAAAAGTATTTTCTAACCAATCAGAGGCATCCTTTACATCAATCACCTTTTGATACACTATAACAGGAAGCTTATTATTAGGAATTACGCCGTCGTCATTAAAATAATATGTTTCGCGAGTCATCTTTAAAATTAAGGATTTATTTTCTTATTTTTAATTTATGAATTCAGTTCATAAATGATATGGTTAAAGTAAAAATTTGTTGCATTAGTAGTATTGAAGAGGCTGCACTAGCTATTGGGTATGGCGCTGCAGCTATTGGCTTGGTGGGAAGAATGCCCAGTGGCCCTGGTATTATAACAGATGAACTTATTCATAGTATAGCTAAAACCGTACCTCCTCCCATTGATAGTTTTTTATTAACCAGTGAAACAACTGCTGAAAAAGTTATAGAGCATCACAAGAAAGTAAATACCACTACTATTCAAATAGTAGATGCTTTAACAGATCGTCAATATCATAAAATTAGAGAAGCCATACCTTATGTTAAGCTAGTGCAAGTAATTCATGTATTGGATGAAAACTCAATCAAAGAAGCGATTGAAATTTCTGAATTTGTAGATGCTATTTTACTTGACAGTGGAAATCCTAATTTGTCCACCAAGGTATTGGGCGGTACAGGTAAAACACATAATTGGGATATAAGTAAAAAAATTAGAGAAAATATTAGCATTCCTACCTATTTAGCTGGAGGTATTAATAAAGACAATGTAAGAGATGCTATTGAGCATGTGGAACCCTTTGGCATTGACTTATGTAGCAGTGTAAGAACCAATGGACAATTAGACGAGCGTAAATTAGAAGAATTATTTAAAGCCTTGGTATAGGTTTTTTATAATGCTAGTTTCATCATAATATCGGTTTGTTCGTCATTGCCTAATTTAAAAATATGGGTATCAAATGGCACAAAACCATTTTTCTTATAAAATTGTAGCGCTCTATGGTTTTCTTCCCAAACGCCAAGCCAAACATATTTAGCTTTATGCTCTTTGGCAATTTCAATGGCTTTATTGTAAAGTAATTGTCCTATTTTTTTACCATGGTAGGCTTGTAAAACGTAAATTCTTTCAATTTCAACTGCTTTATTATCTTTTATTTCAGTTTGAGCATCGCCGAAATTAATTTTTAAATAGCCAATTACAGTATCATCTACTTCTGCAAAATAAAAGGCAGCATCAGAGTTCTCTAATTCAGCAATTAGTTTTTCAGAAGCAAAACTTTCTTTTAAATATTTTTCTAAATCTTCTTTTGTATTATGTTCTGTAAAAGTTTCAGAAAAAGAACTTATCCCAATTTTTTGTAGTTGGGCAAGGTCGCTAATGCTAACGGCTCTTATGTTACAAACGCTCATGTTTTATTTTAATTTCATATTAATTGGATCCCAATGAATTATTTTTTTACTAAAATAACTTTCGTTACAAGACAATGCCGGAGCGGCTGCTCTAAAACCAAATTCAGCATCTTCCACTACTGGCTTTCCTGTTCTTACTGAATCAAAGAAATTAGTAAAATGGTCTAAATGATCGTCATAGCCCATGGGCGCTTTGAATAAAATATCTTCTTTTGTTTTTCTTTTTCTTTGATCCATTGTCCATTTTGCATCATAGTCTTTTTGCATTTCTTCTTGCATACTTTTTGAAAATGTAAATAAAGAATCGTAGCCACCAAAACCAGGCGCTTCAGGCATTAAGCTATGTTTTACAGTAATGTTATTACCACTTACTTCAATTAAACCTTCAGAACCAATAAGTCTTATCACTTCTTGTCCGCCTGTACCACTAATGAAGTTTACTTGCAAGGTCATTAAGAATGCAGCATGCTCTTTTGTTTTTGGATATTGTAATACACCCGACATAACATCTGGTAAATTTCTGCCGTCCTTCCAATAACTGAATTGTCCTGTACTATAAATATTTTCAGGCCCTTTAGAATTAGTTATAAAGTGTGAACCACTTAATAAATGTATAAATAAATCACCGGCAACACCCGTACCCACTTCTTTAAAGGCTCTCCACCAGAAAAATTTCTTCGCATCAAATGCCATTTTTTCTGTGGCTTCAATAAACATATCCCAATTGGTAGTCATTGCATCGGCATCCTTTGGTATGGTATATTCCCAAGCGCCAATGGAGCTTTGTCTGTCATACACTGCATTGACCATATTCAATTCTCCAATTTCTCCTGCAGCCAATAATTCTTTTGCTTTTGCATAACCAATACTACTTACTCTTTGGCTTCCTACTTGTAATACCTTGCCCGATTTTTTGGCAGCTTCTATTACAGGGTACCCTTCGCTAATTTTATACACCATTGGTTTTTCACAATACACGTGCTTGCCTTTGGCTAAGGCGTCTAATGTAATACGCGCATGCCAAACATCGGTTGTGCAAATTAAAACAGCATCAATATCTTTTTTATCTAGTAAGTCTTTATAATTATTAGTGGTATACAACTCTTTACCAAATTGCTCTTTCGCATTTTCTAATCTTCCATTGTATAAATCACAAACACCAGCTAATTCAACCCCGGGTACTTTTAAGGCGGTTCTTAAATCGAAATGGCCTTGTACTCCATATCCAATCACACCAATGCGTATTTTATCGTTCGATGAAATTTTACGTTCATAAGTTAATATACGCTCTTCTGCATTGGCAGTTGCTGCCATGGAAGAAAAAGGAGATGAGGCTGCTAATAAACTAGTCGCGCCAATTTGTTGTAAAAATTTTCTTCTTGAATTTGCACTGTCGTTTTTCATATATAATATTTTTAAGATTTATTTACTTGAAGCCTCAAAGGCATAGAAGCAGTAGCAATATAAACAATATATTAATTTAATCAAAAGGACTTATTTAAACTACCTGCCAGCATTATCAATATGCCAGCCTCTTTATAGAATAATATAATATTATTCAATCAATGTTCCCTTTATTTAGTAATTTAGGTACTTAAAAATATGTTATGAAAAATATTTATTTGATTTGTTTTTTGCTGTTGGCAAGTATCGAAATGGTCACTGCACAAACTACAACAACTACATCAGCTACCACGGTAGCAGCTCCGCCACCGCCTAGGGCTAGAAGAAATATGGATCAACCCGATCCTAATGCCCCTGCCACTAAGTATGATTACCGTGATGCCTTTGCACCATTTTTTTATACTAAAAACGGCAATGAATACCGAGCAGCTACAGGAGAGCCTGGACCAAAATACTGGCAAAACCGCGCCGATTATAAGTTAGATGTGAAGTTGAACGAAGCAACCAATGAAATAGCGGGTACTGAAATTTTAACTTATACCAATAACAGCCCATTAAAATTAAATTTTATATGGATGCAGTTAGATCAAAATTTATTTAAGAAAGATTCTAGAGGTTCTGCCATTGTTCCTTTAAATGGAAGTAGAAATGGAGGAGGCGGACAAGAATTTGACGCAGGCTATAAAATAAAATCTGTTAAAATACTTAGCGGGGCTAAGAATGAAAAAGCAACGCCTGTTGAATATATAATAGAAGATACGCGTATGCAATTATTCTTACCTAAAGAACTTGGAGCGAATGGGGCCAATATAAAAATACAAATTGAATATTCTTTTATTTCTCCTGAATACGGATCGGATAGAATGGGTATTTATAAAGCAAAGAATGGTAAAGTATTTACAGTAGCACAGTGGTTCCCAAGAGTGGCTGTATTTGATGATATTGTTGGATGGAATACTATTCCATATACAGGTCCTGGTGAATTTTATTTAGAATATGGCGATTTAGATATTTCTATAACTACTCCAAGTTCAATGATTGTAGTGAGCTCTGGTGAATTATTAAATGCTTCTGAAGTGTATACCGCAGAACAATTAAAAAGATGGACTGCAGCTGCAGCTTCTGACAAAACAGTTATTATTCGTTCTGCAGAAGAAGTAACAGATGCTAATTCAAGGCCTAAAAATAAAGCTGAATTAAAATGGCATTTTAAAATTAAAAATGCAAGAGATGCTGCATGGGCAGCCTCTTCTTCTTTTATTATTGATGCTGCTAAAATAAATTTCCCTTCTGGTAGAAAAGGTTTGTCCATTTCTGCTTATCCTTTAGAAAGCAATGGAGATAAAGCTTGGGGCAGATCTACAGAATATGTAAAAAGTACTATTGAGTATTATTCTAATAAATGGTATGAGTATCCTTATCCTGCAGCAACAGCCGTGGCGGGTACGCCAGGTGGTATGGAGTATCCAGGCATTGTGTTTTGCGGTGCAAGGGCTAGTCAAGGGGGTTTATGGGGTGTGAATGATCATGAATTTGGTCACACTTGGTTTCCAATGATAGTGGGTTCTAATGAAAGACTATATGGATGGATGGATGAAGGCTTTAATACTTTCATTAATAGTTTATCTTCTGCTAATTTTAATAACGGAGAATATAAAAGTAAAAACCCGCAAGATAAAAATAGAATAGGCGCCATGTATACCGCACCAGGCCTAGAACCTATTTTAACTTATGTAGATAATTACAAAGAAAGAAACAATGGAACATTGTCTTATAGCAAACCAGGAGAAGGCTTAACATTATTACGAGATGTTATTTTAGGAGAAGATCGTTTTGATCGCGCTTTAAGAGCTTATATAAATAGATGGGCTTACAAACATCCTACACCCGATGATTTCTTTCATACCATTGAGAATGTAGGAGGTGAAAGTTTACAATGGTTTTGGAGAGGCTGGTTTGCAAATAATTGGCGTTTAGATGTAGCAGTGAGAAGTGTTAAGTATAACGATAGTACTAATTTTGCAAAAGGGGCTATTATTACATTAGACAATCTTGAAAAAATGGCCATGCCTGTTATACTAGAAGTAAAAACAGTAAGTGGTAAAACAGAGCGTATTAAACTTCCTGTAGAAATATGGGAGCGTAATGTAGCTTGGAGTTTTAGATATCCTTGTACAGAGGAAATCGAATCGGTTAGCTATGATCCAGATAAAGTATTACCAGATTATAACCCATCTAATAATATTTGGAAACGAAATAAGTAATTCAGAAAATACAAAATCCCAACAATTTATTTTGTTGGGATTTTTTTTTATCTTTTATTTAAATTGAAATATTATTGGAATTAAAAAAGCTACTAATCCAGTCCATATAGCATAAACAGGAAGGTAGCTTGCAATAGTTCTTTCTATGCCTTCTATGTCTGCATTTTTAAAGCTTGCTAAAAATAGCTTATAGCATACTAATACCAAATTAATAAATATTAAAAGGTTGCCTCCAAGCACTGCAATTCTATTGGGAGATATGCCAAATTCAATTAAACGAAAGCTAATAGCAGCAAGCGCTATAGAGTTTACTATAATAGTTAAAACCGATAAAGCAAATAACGTAATTAAGTTAAATTTACTTTTAGCATTTTTCCCGGCCTCCGCTACAGAAAATAAAATTAAGGCCATCACACCCATTAATAAAACATTAAATAGTAAAAGTAAATTACGGTCTTGGTAAGGATATTTTTTCGTGTAAATCATGGCTAGTAAATAAATAAACAAATTAATACAAACCAGGGGTGTAAATATTTTCGCAATTATAGGAGATACCTTATTAATTAATTGCGCATTGGTTTGAATTAAATAAGTAGCAACTATTGGTATAGCGGCCAAACCCCATATCATTATATTTTGAAAATAAAAAATTTCAATATTGACACCTATTATATCAAATAAATTTACAGTTATAGCAGAAAATAAAACAGTAGATAATAATAAAATACCAGACATCACTACTAGGTCGCCATTATAACGCAAAAAACTAATTCTACTTTGATTACTGTTTACATGCTCTCCCAAAAATGAATATCCAAAAATAGCCCATAAAAATATAGGCATATGAATAAATGATAATGTAATGGTGCTGCTGCTAGCATTATTAGGAAGTAGGTTTATATAAATAGCTGCAATGAAAGTAGCCAATAAAGGGAATAGCCACTGTTTGAATACTAATTTTTGTTTCCATATAAAATAAGCGCTTAATACAGGAAACACTATGAATGAAATATTTCTTGGAAAAAACCTTTCTTTATCTATGCCAGAAAAATTAGGAATATTAGCAATTAGACCTGCAATTAAGGCAAAGACAATCACTATTATAATTTCGTTTTTAGATCCTATAGCTTGCTTCTCATTTTCAAAATTCAGCCTTTCATGCCAGAAGCTTAGGTTGCGATTCTCTTGATGCCCTGGATAAATTTGGTTAAACTCTTTTTGAAAACTTGCTTTATTATCTCTGTATAATTTTTCAAGTTGCTTAGGGTTGTCTAAATTATTGAGTATTTCGCTTCTCATATTTTAAATATTTAGGGGTAAAATAGTAAAACTGCTTTTTAATATCATTAACTATATCAATGTAAATTTAGCTCATTTAATATATATTTACCTTCTAAAAAACATCTTCTATATAAATGGCCATAGAATGTGATAATTGGAAACTAAACATTATAATAATCTAATGATAGGTCATCAGACAAGAATACGATCATGAAAAATAATTATTTAAAAGGAGTACATCATATTGCTATTATTTGTTCCAACTATGAAAAGTCGAAAGACTTTTATACGAATATTTTAGGCTTATCTATAGTAAGAGAAGTGTATAGAGAACAAAGGCAGTCTTATAAATTAGACCTTGCCTTGAATGATAATTATATTATTGAGCTTTTTTCATTCCCCAACCCGCCTGCCAGGCCTTCTAGGCCGGAGTCTTCTGGCTTAAGGCATTTAGCTTTTTCAGTTAATAATATTCAGGAATCGGTAGCTGCTCTAACAGCCAAGGGGGTTGAATTAGAGCCCATTAGAATAGATGAATTTACTAATAAGCAATTCACCTTCTTTGCCGACCCTGACGGCCTTCCTATAGAATTATATGAACTAGGGTAGTCTTGTTTATTTTGATGTAAATTCCTATCTTTAAGAAATTAAAAAATAAAAAAACGAAACCAATGAAAAAATTATTATCGGTTATTTTTCTTTCTACTATGCTATTTGCATGTAATAATGAAGCTGCAAAAAAAGAGCAACTAGAAAATGATAATGTAAAATTTTATGACAATGTATGGGATGTTGTCATCAATAAAGGAAATGTAAATTTTTTAGATACAGCTTATGCTGCTGATGTAGTTTTACATACTGTTCCTGAGATTAAAGGAAAAGATAGTGTAAAAGCTTACTATGCTAACTATGTAACCGGTTTCAGCAATAGAGAATTCATTATTAAAGAAATATTTGGCAAAGGCAATAAAGTAGTCAAATACTGGCAGTTTAAAGGAACGCATACTGGTCCTTTCTTTGGTATACCAGCTACAGGTAAAACAGTAGATGTAATTGGCTGTACTATTGCTACAGTGGTTGATGGCAAAATTACAGAAGAGCAAGACTTCTTCGATAACTATGAGTTCTTAAAGCAAATTGGTATTTTACAATAATTGCATTTAGTTATTATATTGAAAAGGCCCCCCGATAGTCGGGGGGCCTTTTTTATGGCGTAAGTAATTTTTAACAAGCAGTGTATATTAAAACGATTTTTTTCTTATAGGAATAGAATTAATGATTTAAGTTTGTTACAAGTATAATTGCCTTAAGAATTCAAAAGGTTTAACTAGAATAAATATGATTAAAACTATTGCTATAGATATGGACAATGTCATTGCCGACATTGAAACCCATTTAGTAAACTGGTATGAGGCTGAGTATAAGGTGAAGGTAGACAGAACTGCTTTATTAGGCGTTTCAGAAGACCAGGCCTTTGCCGATAAAACAGCTGCTAGACGCTTTATTCATACCCCTGGTTTTTTTAGAAGCGTACCCTTAATGCCAGGTGCTTTGGAAGCTATTCAAGTATTGAGAAAAAAGTATGAAATATATATAGTGTCGGCGGCTACTGAGTTTCCTTTATCACTAGCTGAAAAACATGCATGGCTTGCCGAATACTTTCCTTTTATTAGCTGGAAGAATATGATTTTTTGCGGAAGTAAGGCGGTGATTAAAACCGATTATATGATTGATGATCATTGTAAAAATTTGGATTACTGTATAGGTAAACCTATTTTATTTCATGCTTCACATAATGTAAATATAAAACATCATTTCAGGGTGAATAATTGGCAGGAAGTTTTAGAATATTTTGAAAAAGAAGAACAAGGAGAAAAAGGAGCATAGTAATTGTTTTACACAAGTCTAATGAATTGTAAATAGTATTATATGAAAAAATGGATGCTTTATCTAAGCTTTATCTTATTAATTATTTTTGAATGCCTTAGAGTGTATTTGATTATGCCCATGCCAGGTAGTCAAACATTTAACTCCATTGACTTAGCTTATTTCTTGGGTGCTAATAAAAATAGTATTCGTATTGTTTTATATTTAATTATTTTAATACCCTTTATAAAAATTATAAAAGGAAATTCAACCTGGGAAAAAGTAGGGCTGGGTATTTTAAGTCTTGTATATATTGCTATTTTTTATGTTTTCACTTTTATGATGGAAGCCGATAAAATGTTTTTACAACCCACGCATACTTATTTTTATAAAATTGCAGAAAATAAAATACCTCTTGATAAATTAGTTATTGGTGTTACAGAAAACGGTATTGACAAAGCTTATCCTATTCAATTAATAGGCTATCATCATCAAGTGAGAGACAGCATTGGTCAAACACCTATTATGGTTACCTATTGCACGGTATGTAGAACAGGCAGGGTGTATAGCCCCATGGTGAATGGCAAATTGGAAAATTTTAGATTAGTAGGCATGGATCATTTTAATGCCATGTTTGAAGACGCTACTACTAAAAGCTGGTGGAGACAAGCCAATGGCGAATGTATTGCAGGGCCTTTGAAAGGGTATAAATTAAAGGAAATTAATTCGGAGCAATTAAGTTTGAAGGCTTGGTTTAGAAAGCACCCCAATGCAGAAGTGCTTCAGCCCGATGAAAAGTTCGCAGCTACATTAGCAAAAATGGATAGCTATGATAAAGGAAAATCGAAAAGTAATTTAACTAAAAGAGATACTGCTTCTTGGCAGTTTAAGTCATGGGTGCTTGGCATAGATATAGGGGAGACGGCTAAAACCTATGACTGGAATTATTTAGAAAAAAATAAAATCATTCAAGATTCTTTACCTTCTTTGCCCATACTTATTCTTTTAGAAAACGATAGCGCTTCTTTTCATGCCTATAACAGAACAGTCAATAATATGAGTTTGCAGTTTAAAAAAAAGAACGATTCCTTAATGGATACTTATTCTCAATCGCTTTGGAATGAGGATGGTATTTGTATTGATGGTAAATTGAAAGGATTGTCCTTAATACCTATTGCTAGTTATCAAGAGTATCTACATTCTTGGGAGTACTTTCATCCCAAGAGCAAGCGCTACCCTTCAAGTAAATAGCGCATTTCACTACATAGCTGCTTGATAAGTCGTACCTTCGTTACATTATTAAAATAGTGTATTTTGAAGTTTATAGATTTAGGACTGGATCAACGTATTTTGGATGGAATTGACGCGATGGGTTATGAGACGGCCACTCCTGTTCAGCAACAAGTAATGGTACCTATCTTGGAAGGCAAGGACATTATTGCAGCAGCACAAACGGGCACAGGTAAAACAGCTGCTTTTTTACTACCCTTATTACACAGATTACTTACTTCCGCACACACTGCAGGCGATATCAATGCCTTAATAATTGTTCCTACAAGAGAATTGGCCATACAAATTGCGGAGAGCATTGAAGGTTTATCTTATTTTACCGATGTAAGTTCTATTGCAGTGTATGGTGGAGGAGATGGAAGTTCCTTTGTAGCAGAAAAGAAAGCACTTACCAGCGGAGTAGACATTGTAGTATGCACACCTGGTAGAATGATCGCGCATTTAAATATGGGCTATGTGAAACTAAAAGGACTTAAGTATTTAGTATTAGATGAAGCAGATAGAATGCTTGACATGGGATTCTCGGATGATATTGCAAAAATTATTACTTTTTTACCAGCACAAAGGCAAAACTTATTATTCTCAGCCACTATGCCTGCGAAAATGAGGGTGCTTTCAAAGAAAATTTTAGTGAACCCTGTTGAAATTAATATTGCCATTTCAAAACCACCAGAGCAAATTATTCAAAAAGCCTTTATGTTGTATGATACACAGAAAGTGCCTGTTATTATTGATATGCTTAGCTCAAAAAGATATTCTAAAGTAATTGTTTTTTGTTCTAAGAAATCGAATGTGAAACAATTAACTTCTAAATTAGCACATGCTAAATTATCAGTAGCAGAAATACACTCCGACTTAGATCAAAAAAGTAGAGAACAATATTTACAAGATTTTAGAAATCAAAAAACCAATATTTTAGTAGCCACCGATATTTTAAGCAGAGGCATAGATATTGATGATATTGATTTAGTGATTAACTATGATGTGCCTAATGATGGTGAGGACTACATACACAGAATTGGAAGAACCGCTAGGGCAGCTACTTCTGGCACAGCCTTTACTTTAGTGGGCGAAAAAGAGCAAGGCAAATTTGCTGAAATTGAAGAACTTTTAGGTGCGCCTGTTTTAAAAGGAGTAGTACCTGAAATGTTTGGCCCCACACCTTTATACGCACCAAAGCAACAAAGGGGTAATAAGTTTACTAGAAGAAGATAACTATATCATCATCTTAAAAAATTGCATACATCTATTTCTAAGCACCAATTATTATAACAGTTAAACAGTTTTATTATGAAATCAACTATCTCCACTAAACTACAAGAAAGGTGCGATGCGCTTTGTGAATTATGTAGCACAGAAAAAGCAAGTACCGCTTATGCAGTAAGTCCTAAAAACAACGATAAAATTGAAAATGAAGTAGCCGTTTGCGAGAACTGTTATAATTTAATTGAGAGTAATGCGTCTGGTAATCATTGGCAATGTTTAGCAGGAAGTATTTGGAATACAGAGCCTAGTGTTCAAGCTTTAAGCTATAGAATTTTATATAGCCTAAAAGAAAATGAGTGGGCAAATGAAATTTTAACCTCGGTAGAACTAGATGAAGTAGTAGTAACCTGGGCCTTAAGTGCATTTCAAAAAGCAGCCATTCATGTTGATAGCAACGGAACAGAATTACTAAATGGAGATACCATTGTTTTAACCCAAGGTTTAAATGTAAAAGGCGTAAACTTTATGGCTCCTAAGGGAACTATTGTAAAAAAAATACATTTAGTAGCGGACAATCATGAACAAATTGAGGGTAAGGTGAATGAGCAAACTATTGTTATTTTAACAAAATTTGTAAGAAAACAGGGCTAGTACATACTATTGTAAATGGTTCTTATTGCCCATTAGTATTGCCTTTTGTTTATTAGGGTCTAACCATAAAAGTATTTGATCCATATCAGACTCTTGAATAGCCACACAACCTGCAGTAGGGTCGTAGTTGGGTGTAGCTAAATGAAAGAAGATAGCACTACCTTTTCCTTTCACCACCGGATGCGTATTGTATTCAATGACCATGCAATATTTATAGTCAATACTAGACAACTTTAAATGCTCAAACGACTTTGCAGTAGTATTACCTCTTATATGGGTATTATAATTTTCATGGTTAGGGTCGTCTATCCATTTATCTTCCGAATTGGTTTGAATATAAGGTAAACTTGTTTTTACACTTGCTTCATAAGTATATAATTGTCCTAAATCAAAAATGCCAGTGGGCGACTTACCATCGCCTTCTATTTTTTCTCCTGGCAAAGCAAAACCTGTTCTTCCAATGCTTGCTTGTACAGGGCCCAATTTAATTTTCCATTTTTTATTTACTTTCTCTAGTGCAATAACAATGGCTTTATTAGCACTATCATTATTATTAATAGCCACCACTAACTGGTCAACATTATTTAATTTTTCTTTGTTTGCTTTTATTAATTTTATTATTTCTTTTTTATGAATAGAATTTAACTGTCCAAAGCTAGGCTTAATACATATTATGCAAAGACTAAGTAGTAGTATGGTATAAATAAATTTCATCATTCCTTTTTTAAATGGGCGCTCTATAAAAATAGTTGCTTATGTAAATTAAATCAAATTATTTCAATTCACCTTATTTTACTTAACTTACAATGAATTAAATTTTTCTTCTAATAATTTATTTTTAAGATTCCACTATGAAAATATATATTTTAACAGCTGGCTTTCTTTTTGGAATGCTTACAGCTACTGCTCAAACTGCTACTGCCATTCCTTTTCAAGACGAGATAGATGTATTTATAAAAAAGGATAGCATTGCCATGCCAGCTGCTAATAGTATTTTATTTGTGGGCAGTTCTTCTTTTAATTATTGGAAAGATATTAGTAACTATTTCCCAGGTTATCCTATTATTAATAGGGGTTTTGGTGGCTCTAGCTTAACCGATATTATTCATTTTAACCAAGAGACTATTTTAAAATATAAACCGAAGCAAATTTATATTTACTGCGGAGAGAATGATATTGCTGCAAGTGATACCATTACGCCTCAAATAGTATTTGAAAGATTTAAAGCCTTATATACTATTATTAGAACCCATTTAGGAAATAAAGTTCCTGTAATGTATGTTTCTATTAAACCTAGTGTAGCAAGATGGACTATGGAAGAAAAGTTTGTTGCAGCCAATACACTTATTCGCAATTTTATAAATAAGCAAAAGCACACGCAATTTTTAGATGTGCATTCGGCTATGTTAGATACAAGTGGAATGGTGTTTAAAGATATTTTTATAGCAGACAAGTTGCATATGAATGCAAAGGGCTATGCCATTTGGCAAAAGATAATCGCACCTACCTTGGTGAAGTAATAGTAAAACTATTGTAAACTGAAAACTAGCTATTATGAGCTAGCACTAATCAGCTAGCACTAATCAGGTAGTGCTAATCTATTAATGCTAATCAACTACCTCTAGAACCGCCTGTTTTAATAGGCTTCTTAGTAGTACCTGTAGACTTAGTGTTCGCCTTAGCTATAAATTGAGAACTACCACCTTGAAAGGTAGTTTTTGTCCCAGTGGCAGCTTTTTTATCAGCTACTTTCTTGTTAATATGAAATCCCATAATTGATTAATTATAGTTTAAAAGTAATTAATTTTTTCTAAATAGTCCCTAATTTATAAACAGCTATTTCAGCGACATTTAAGACTCGGTTTTTACATAATGAATATTACGCTCTTCCAAGTAGTTTATCATATACTGAAAACATTTTTCATGCTTGCCTACTAGCTCAGGAGGGAATACACCTTTTTCAGTAAATAAATTTTCCATTAACATATTCAATGCTGCCGTACAAGTATACCCAGTGGTTCTACTCATGCTACTAATTTCAGTTATTGGATCGTATTCATCATACAATTCATAATGTATGGTTTTGCCTTCCCCTTTAATTTCAATAGTCATTAAAGTAAATTCAGCTTCAGTAGCACCTAATTTCCATTGATCAAATAACAATGCAGAAGTAAAACCTAAAGGAGATATAGATTGGCCTTTGTATTGAATAGGAGCTGTATTTAAAAATCCTGCTTTTATTAAGCTCTTCATTAAATCGATATGACCAGGGTATCTTAAAGTTTTTTCTTTCATATTAGGAATATGCCCCATAGTAAATAAAATACTTCTAAGACCATCGGTATTAAAGGATTCTAGTGTGCCTACTTTATTAAAGTCAATAAACTCTGCATCACTTAATGCTGGCTTGGTAACAATGCAGCTATTTTCAACATAACGCGCAGGT
>Ga0209296_1001476_pt1 | contig 18019 bp, 24 predicted proteins | sample S_130206_EF_Meta_FD_187319 | JGI IMG/M metagenome (GOLD analysis project Ga0209296, IMG submission 187319) | Freshwater microbial communities from Lake Simoncouche, Canada to study carbon cycling - S_130206_EF_MetaG (SPAdes) (version 2) | ecosystem: Environmental > Aquatic > Freshwater > Lake ...
CGCTTCTTCCATTTCGCCCCGAATAACCTTCTGACGGAGGGTGCTGCGCTGTAGTGTTCCCAGACCAACATTAAAGCTAAAAGATACAAGAGCATCGAATTGACCTTGAGTGAGCTTGACAGGACAGAAGCGTTCAACACCTCGCTCAAAGCGATTAAGATCGTCTCTAAGAATGTCATCTACTTCCTCCATAGAAAAGGTACGGTCATCTTTATATTCCAGTTGGTAGGCATCCCGTTCGTCTATTTTTAAAGCACCTTGCCGTGGGTATAGTACATGCCCGACACCAATCGTCCACAATTTTGCGGGACAGCGATATGGACGCTGGCGAACGCCCTCATGGTGCTTAATCATTTTGATAGCTTTATCGCTTACTTTCACTTCTTAAATGCCTGTGTGCCGAACCAGAAAGAAACAATACTTGCCCAGATAATCTGGGTCTCATCATCCCATAGGAGGTTTAACGCTACGTCAAATGGCACTTCCCGATGGAAGGCAAACCAGAACCCAAACAGTTCTACAAACATAAACATGATGAACATACCGTAGGTAATGGCTGGTCTAACCATAGCCCGTGAATTTGTAACCCACTGGGAAGCACCCTTGCCAATCTCGATGTCGTGAGCGTACAAAGACGCTCTTTCTTGTGCTTGAGTCTGCATCTCTATTTGCTGGGTCTTAATCTCTTCTACATGGGCTTGGGCTGCAAAACCACGCTCCATCATCTGTAGTTCCCGTTCGGTCTGCAAACGAGCCATCTCCAGCTCATGCTTCTTGTCAGACTTATCTTGGAAAAACCCCAGTAAGCTAGGTAGTCCGCCCGATAGGAACGAAATAAGGGTAGTAAATAGGGTAATCATTTTTTTCCTCTTTCTTCTAAGAGTTTGACCCGCACATGGAGGTCATGGAGTTCTTTGTACAGCTCTTCCCGCATCTTTGCCCTACGCTCGGCAGATATTGGACTGTCTGTTGGTATGCCTTCAGAGGTAATCAACGCTGGCATCTTGCCTTCAATCTGGGTTAGGCGGGTCTGAAATGAGGATACTTGACCGAGTAGCCATGCTATACAGGCTACCAAGATCGGAATAACCGCCTTTAGTACGTCTTGCATATTCATCTTTTAGACCCCCATACTATAAAATAAGCAATCCAAGCAGCTGCCATAAAGCACCAGAACTGCACCCATCTAACCTTTGACAACTCAGCATCAAAGTACTCTTTGTCTGCTTTTTCTATCTTCTCAATCTCATTCTTAATCTGAATTACTTTGTCCCACTCTTTAGTACCGTACTTCTTTATAAACTCCACCCTTAACTTGTACTCCTCTTCCGATATTTGCTTACGGTGTCGGTACTCATCAAGGGCTTTAAATATTGCCCGTTCCTTCCTAAACTCTGCTTCTCTACGCTCACGAATCTTTGCTTGAGTTTGCTGCCTTGCAACATCTACCGCTTCTTTCTGTATCTCTTCAATGTTCTTGCCGATCTCACGACCAGCTTCCCTGCCAGTCTTAATCCCTTCGCTGATACCTTTGGCTCCAGCCGATAGTCCGAGTTCGTCCACCATATCTCAATTTAAAATACCTCTCCGCCAGCGGCTGGAACAGATGTAGCATGGATAGAAATATGTTGTTTTAAGTTCAAGGGCGCACTGCAATCGGCACAAGTATCTGCCTCTAACTCAGACGCATCTAAGTCATACCCACACGCAGCACAAACCACTTCTACTTCATGTTTAGGTTGTACTAAACCATCAACTATTTGAGCTTCGTAAGTTGCTTTCATTCGGTTTCTACCCAAGATACTGTTACCTCTTGCCACGAATAGCGTTTGTTATCGTTTGGATACGGTACTGGGGCTTCCCATGTCCATGTGCCAATATTAAGAATCCAGCTTGGGAATGGCTGGGGTGCAATAAACACATCATTAAGTTTGTCGTATGTATAACCTATACCAGCGTAGTTACCACGCAGCGGTCTTCCTTCTGGGTGCTGGTTGGCATGGGTGTTATAAGAAGTCTGTACCCAAGATGCTGGGTCTCCCAGTGCGCCTGTTGAAATGAAGTCTGGCTCGGCAACGATAACCTGAGTTACTAAACCGTTTTCGACTTTTGCAAAGTGTGCCATGTTTTTTCCTATCGAGCGTTAGCGTATTTAAAGGGTGATTCGGCAAAGCAAGCGTATATGTAGGTATCGCCTGAAGCATTTACTCCAGATCCGCTGTTGCGTAATTTAATTCCATTTGATACAAAATCTAAATCTACACTGCTGTTATCTTCTGCATTACTAAGGTTTGGATATATTTCAGAAGTTATGCCGTTATAAGTGCTTCTTGCGGAATCGTAAACAATCCAATCTCCAGTAGTGTTTGTACGCTTAATCATCACATACCTAGGTCTAAATCCAGTAAACACAAACGAACCATCACTAGAACCATTACCTGTGTATGAGCCAAATGCAGAGTATCCAGCGATTTGTGCAAAAACATAAGAAACAAAAGAATCGCTGTTAAGTGCTGCGGCAGCAAGTGTAACTATTGAAGAAGAAACAGCTGGTGTACCAAAATAAGCCCCTGCTACTTCAGCACTAGTGGTATTTAATTGCAAAGCTCTACCAGTTGCCGCATTTGGTAATGATTGATGCCACACCCACCAATTTTGTCCAGCAGTAGCCCTTGATTTATAAATAACCATTGCTGGAGTCACACCTAATCCATGCCCATAAGAAAGAGTACCTGATGCTAATGTTGTTCCAGTAACAATACTAAATCCAGCAGTTGTATTGGCTCTTACGGTAGAAGTAATCGTGCCTGATGTGTTGGTTGCGTTTGAGCCACCAGCGTTCCAGTTCCAACTAACATAGTTATAGCCAGTATTATTCCATTCGTTTGTTGATACACCGCCAGGGTCGGTTAATGTTGCAACAGTAAAACCATCAGAATTAAAAGACCTAAACCAATTACTTGCAGTGTTTGTGTTTTCTGCTGTTGTAGCATTTGAAACTAAATAAGCAGTTGTGCCTCGCACAGCATCTTGTAATACATGAGAAAGTGTGCTGGTTCTATTTTTTATCCATACAAAATCAGGTTGAAAACCAACACCTGTTACTGATTGCGTTCCACTAGTTCCAGTATAAGTAACTGCATTCATATACTTATTCGCTGTTGTAGCCGCAGTAGCACCAATCGTAGGAGTAGTTAAGTTAAATGTGTTTAGTGCTACAAAGCCTGTTGGTGGGGTGTAGGCAAATGGGCGTTGACCGAAGTTAATAGTTTGTGAATATCCGTTGTATGCCGTTAAAGCTGGCGCAATTGTTCCAGATATGCCCGAAGCAAGCGTTCCTTGTGATGTATTGTTTTTATAGCAGACAAGAGTTCCCGCATCCATGTCAAGCGCATACCCAATAATATCGTTTGTAGTAAACGATGCTCCGTATGCTGACTTTGTTCCTAAAATAGTCTTGTCACCATCTCTACCATAAACATATCCGTATGTTCCTACATCTAGTGATGATGACGATTCAGTAAATGTGCTTGCAGGGATAACTCCACTTTTAGGTTGAGTCGCTCCATCAGTACCGCCAACAGTCAGCTCCCAATACCACTTACCGCTTGATACACCAATGGTTGACATAGCGATGCCGCCAGCAGCGCCACTAGGAAATGTTGCCTTTAAATTTCCATCTGAAAGTGTGCAGGTTGACGAGTTTGTTTTTAACGGATTTAATACAGCATAGTTAGCCGCAGTAGCACTTGTCAGCGTAGGCACATCGGTCATGATGTCTAGTGTAGAGCCAGCTAGTACGCCAATGTTGTTGTTTGTCCAGTTGTTACCCTGTGGGCTGTAATCTTTTGACTGATTGCCTAACATGGTAAACGGATACGCTTGGCTGGTTGTTACAGTGCCATTGTTTGTAATTGACAACGAATTACCACTGTTATCAATAATAGTTGAGCTTTGCAATGTCAGTATTGCTGTGCCAGAAACAGCGGTCAATGCGCTTGTTGGGGGTGCAAAGGTGTTGGTATAAAGAGCGGTTCCATTTACTACACGGAAATTAGACAAACCGCCGTTTACGTATCCAGTAATTGAGCTACTAAAAAACTCAACACCAATTCTTAGTGTGCTAGAAAACGCAGCTGTGGTTGTCCATGTACCACCTGCTTGCACTCCATTAACAAATAGGCGAACCACATTGCTAGAGTCTCTAGTAATCGCCACATGATTCCACGCATTTGCTACTGGAACATTTGACGAGGTTGAAATTTGGGAGCTGGAAGAATAAACATTGTTAACGGTACCAGTTGTGCCAATGTAATACTCAAGCCCAGTGCTTGTGTTGCTATCACCTAAAGTAAAGCAAAATTGATTTCCTGTTCCACTTCTGTATAGGAAAAACTCTAAAGTAAACGCACCAGACAACGTTGCTGGAAGTGTTGCTTGTAAATATTGGCTTGAACCATTAAATGACCCATAGAAAGACGAACCACCAGTAAACGGCAAATAGAATCCATTAGTACCGTAGCTACCACCGTAGCGGATAGGTTGCCATACACCGAGTCCGTTAGATGTGCCGAAGCTGTTTGGTGTTAGGGCTTGACCATCAATGAAGTTGACCTCAGCCATGTAGCCGTCAAAATATAACGAGTTGAGGTAGTTAAAATTACCTATTGCGTGAGGCAGTGTTGCGTTTACATAGGTATCAAAATTTTGTGCTGGAAGACTGAAACCGCTGAGGGCAGTAACAGTTTGTTGAATTCCATTAACATAAATTTTGACTCGGTTTGTGCTTGTTGCTTGTGTGGTATCTACTGCCAAAACAATGTGATACCAAGCAGAAACATCACGCCATACAACTGTTGGAACTTCTACCGCATAGTTCAAAGAAGCAGCATCTAAAATTAACCGCAAAGTATTGGAATCTTGGAACCGAAACTCTTGATAATCAGCACCATTATTATTTACCGCAAACAAAGATTGGTTTGAACTTAACCCACCACGCTTAACCCATGCACTCCATGTCCAAGTTTTGCGATTTGATGCTACTGAAGGAGTTCTGTTTAGATAAGCAGACGCACTAGACCGAAAGCGTAGGGAGTTGTTTGCACTATATATTGGGGCAAGGTATCCGCTTGATGTGAATGTGTGGATTACATTACCGCCAGCTACAGTAACTGTACCGCCAGCCATTTGCTGAGTAGAGCCAGCGTAGGAGATGATTACAATGCCTGAGCCACCTGCACCACTAGCAGTTGAAACTGCATTGCTAGAAGCGCCACCACCTCCACCACCAGTGTTAGCTGTTCCAGCGGTTCCATTTGCCGAACCAGTGCTACCTGCACCTCCACCACCACTACCGCCAGCTCCAGCAGCAGATCCAGGGGGAGTACCACCTCCGCCTCCACCACCAGCATATGTAACACTTGTTCCACTTATGGATGATGCTGTACCAGCTCCACCAGCACCTGATTGACTACCTGCACCATTAGCACCTACAGCACCTGCACCACCACCACCGCCTGTTGGGTATGGAGAAGAAATTGTTCCGTTTGTTCCACCAGCATTACCTTGACCCGATGTTCCTGCTTTAGCAGAAAATACGCTACCAGAACTACCACCAGCACCGCCTCCAGAGCCTCCTGTTGTAGCGGCGTCTACGTTTACATAACCACCAGCACCGCCGCCTACTGCTACGGTTGCGTATGCACTAAATGATGAATTTGCCCCATTGTTCCCAGCAAGACCGCTTCCAGTAACCACCGCAGCAGCAGCGCCAGCACCAACGGTGACTACATAGATAGAGTTTGTGTCAATAGTTACACCAGAGCCAGCCAACAGACCGCCAGCGCCACCGCCACCACCGTAGTAAACACCACCTGAACCACCGCCAGCTACGATTAAATAACTTGCTGATAATGAAGACAATGGGCTTAATGTGCCAGATGTAGTGAATGTGTGAATAGTCGAACCGCCACTAGATGTGACGATACCACCACCGAATTGTTGTGCGCCTACATAGGAGATAATGACTACGCCTGAGCCGCCGTTACCGCCACGGTCAAATGTTCCAGCATTAATTGAAACTGGACCGCCACCGCCTCCGCCTAAGTTAGCTGTGCCTGGATTTCCGTTTCCTCCAGTTCCAGTTCCACTAGAACCTCCACCACCTGAACCACCCGTTGCTACTGTTGGAACAGTAAAACCGCCTCCACGATACAAAGCACCACCACCACCGCCACCAGCATAAGTTACAGAAGAACCTGTGATGGATGAAGCAGTACCATTACCGCCATTACCGCCACCAGCAGATGAGCCATTTGAGCCTACAGCACTTGCTCCACCACCTCCACCTGATCCACGGCAATCTAAAGAACTTGACCCAGTTCCACCATTACTACCTTGCCCAGATGTTGCAGTGCCGCCTCCATTACCAAAAGTACCTCCACCGCCTGAGCCACCATTACCACCAGTAACGCCACTAGTGCCGTAAGCACCAAAACCACCACCAACTGAAGCAGTTAATACGCCAAATTGGGAGTTAGACCCCTGTACACCGTTAACTCCTGCGCCTGAATAAACACCGCCAGCGCCACCAGCACCAACAACAACTGTGTAAGACTGAGTTGTGTTTAGTGATGTTGTGCCAGTTAAATAGCCACCAGCGCCTCCGCCAGCGCCACCAATTGAACCAAGGTCGCCACTACCACCGCCACCACCGCCTGCTACTTGAAGGTAACTTGCAGTAACAGAAGACAATCCTGTCCAACCAAAGGCTGCTAGGGCTGCTGCACCAACTTTAGATAAACGTGGCATCTATAAGACCTTAAGCAAATTTGGTTTGAGCTGCGAGTACTGTAAATGCTGCACTTCCCGTTTTAATTATGACGTAGGTATAACTGTCTATTGAACTAGCATTACCGCTAGTAGGAGCTGTACCGCCTTGCCATTTTGGAGTGACTGAAGAGCCGTCTACTTGAACTGCTGAATTGTAATAAGCCGTTGCACCCTGAGTTACCAAGAAAGTGACAGACATAGACTCGCCTGTAGCCATAAGGGTATTAAGCGATGTACCTGATGACCCACGGAAGTTGACTGTCCAGTTTCCTGACGCATTGGTTGTGTAATATAAAACTGACTGAGTTGTAATGTCGTAGTTAATCGTGCCTGTGGCTGCTGTGGCTGAGACGGTAGCGGTCTCAATAATATTAGAGGTCTTGAGGTCTGCGTTAGAAGACGTACCAGCAAAGGTCTGTAGGGCTGTAAATGTCGTTGCAGTTCCAGGTGCTACATAGTCTGTTCCTGCTGTGGCTGCGGTAAATGCTGAAGTGCCGTTGCCTTTTAAGACTCCAGTTAGAGTAGCTGCGCCAGAGCCGCCTGAAGCTACTGGAAGGGCTGTGCCAAGGGTCAAGGAAGTTAAATAAGTAACTGCGTCTACTACGTTAGTACCATTGTTGTAGACAAACATTGACTTACCAGCTGCAACGGCTATGCCTGTACCTGACGTGTTCTTAACTGTGACGGCATCGGCTAACCCGTTGTTTATTAAGTATAATTTTTCAATCTGACAGCCTGAACCAAGGATTAACTGCCTTGCCCCGCCTGAAGTGCCTGTTAGGTTTAAACGCAGATTACGGGCAGTTTGGGAGGCATTCGTATCTGTTAGGGTGACGGTGACGTCTGCACTTGAAAAGGCTACGTCTGCCGATCCTGTAATAGCCTCGCTTAAGGCTATAGAAAAGTTGTTGTTGGTCGTGGTACCCCAAGTACCAGTCTGTTCGCCAGTACCAATTAGCTCTATTTTTAGGTCGCTATATGTGGATGCCATAATTATCCTTATGCTATCTCAGCCCAATTGGGCGATTGTGTGTCAATAATATCATTCCAAGGGGAAGATTGCGAGTCATTTATAGGTACCCAGCTTGGTGTTTGGTTATCATTTATCGTAATCCAAACAGAAACCGAAGTGACGCTTGCCGTACAGCTAACGCCCACTACAAAGACTCCTATTCCCTCCCCTACTGTTACGCTACCTACCTGTCCTAAAGCCTGTGAACCTGTAACATTGACGTTACCTGTACCTACTATAGAAACAGATCCTACAAATCCTGTGGCGACAACGGATACATTACCAAATCCCCAAGGAGAATCACCCCAGCCTTGACTACCAAATCCCCCTAGGGCTATGCTTACATTGCTCATGCAGCCGTCCTAATTATTGTCCAGTCTGGGCTTTGGTTGTCATTAATAACGCTCCAAACCAAGACTTGCCCAACCTGTCCTACGCCCTGTACCCCTATTGGGAATACATTAGAAGTCCCAGTAATAGCAACGCTTCCAACGCTACCTGTAGCCTGTAACCCTGTAACTAGGACAGGAACTCCTGGCTCTACAACAACCGTTCCTAGCTGTACCGTCCCCGCTACACCTACTAAATTAACGACTGCCGTACCTGTTATGGATACACTACCCTGTTGTATCGTACCCGCTACGCCCGTAACTAAAACATCTGCGGTTGGTAAAACAGTTACAGATCCTACATTTCCTGTAGCCTCTAAGCCAGAAACGTTTGTATTAGCTGACCCCGTTACAGAAACACTATCAACACTTCCTGTAGCAGAAACACCGACTAGGGTGACTGACCCCGTTCCAGTAGTGGTTACAGAACCAACCTGACCTGTGCTACTTACTCCTACTGCGTTAACATTAGCATCTGCCGTAACAGATGCACTACCTAACTGCCCAGTTCCCGATACCCCTGTAAGAAATACAAGTTGCGATATTTCTGCCGATGAAAACGGCGCAGAGGAAATTGGGTTAAAGCCAAACATTTCACGTTAGCAGTCTACTGATCCAGCATAGTCACTATAGGTCTTTAGAACCTCGTAGATTGCAGGGATTAAGTCGCCCTTTAAATCTTCCATGTTGATGTAGTGTGCGTTTTCTTTGACTGTAGCCATGTTGCCATGCCTTGCTGACTCGTCATAATGAATAGCGACTTGGACTTGAATTTGGTCTTTAGTGCCAAAGAAGTTAGTGATTCTAGCGTAGGCTTGTGGGGCTGGTACGCCAAATTGGGTCTGAACTGCAAGTTTTAATGCCATGATATTGCTCCTTTGTTAATAAGTCATTTCGGTTGTACGGATTTGTGCTACGGTTCTGATTGTAGTTCCTGCTTGTCCAGTAAAGGTAACTCTTAAACCACCATTGGTCGTATCTGCTGTTACTGCAATAGCCCATGTTGCCGCACCTACATCAGCGTACATAGATGTGACTGTAGGTGTTCCAACTAAAGCCGTAGATGCCGCATTAGCACCTCGTTTAATTACACCTTCAATAGTCCAGCCTTTAGTATTTCCACCGCCAGTAACTCCTGATACCACTTCACCTGTAAAGAAGTAAGCAGAGTTGTTAGGTAGTATTACTTGGTTTTGAGTTCCTGCGGCTAATGAGTCGCTTCTTAAAGCAGTAGCTGTGGCATCGGTTGTTTGTGCGGCAACTGTTAACACGGCTATTTGACAGCTTCCGCTTGCTCCTCCTATTGGACTGTTTGATGGTGAAATAACTGAATATCCAACAATTGACCTAGTATTTCCTGCAGAACCACTTAGTACTGCGCCATAAATACTGTTTGCTGTATTTGCAAAACCGCCATTAATTATTGCACCAAAACCAGAAGCGTTATTACTTAAGCCGCCACCAATCGCAGAAACATCACCACTTGCAGTGTTTGCTCCAACAAACCCAGTGTTGTAATAACCACCACCGCAGACAACAGAACCAACGCCACTAGCAGTACTAGCTCTACCACCACCAACAACACTCCAATCACCCGATGCTACGTTTCGGTTTGCAGCTGTCCCAGCATCCCCGCCTCCTCCTATGAAACTATATGAGCCAGTTGCCTGATTGTTACCGCCACCGACTACAACACCGTGGGGTGTGAAGAAGGATAAGGTAGATGTAGATGAGCCACTAGCAGCTTGGGATAGTGTGAGAGAAGTTCCAGAAATAGCGGCTACATAAGTGTAAGAAGCTATGCTTGTGCCAGTAATTAGTTGACCAACTTTAATGTTAGCGTTACTACCTGACAAGGTGACTGCCGTAGTAGCGTTCATTGTCCCGCTTTGAGTTGTTACCGCAGATGCAGAAGTTCCGCTATTAGTAAAGCCACCACCAATAAAATTGTAAAATCCTCCTGCTGTGTTTGACTGACCTCCAACAACACTAGAATTATCTCTTGCACCTGCTGTATTTGATATACCGCCACCAACAAAACTTAAATACCCCGAAGAAACATTTGATTGACCACCTGCTACAACAGAAACAAGATTACTCGCTGTATTGGCTAAACCAGAACAAACTGTTGAATAAGTAGTTGTTGCAGAATTATTGTTACCACCTCCAATTACTGAATTAATGCCTGATGCCGTATTATTATTACCACCCGCTATAACAGCATATTGTCCACTAGCAACTTTTGCCGCTGCATCCCTATTTGTCTGCCAATCAACAGCATTAGCACCCCTAGCATTACCGCCTGTAGTTGTAGAGTCTGCTACTTGCGCCTGTAATGCTCCTGTGCCTTTAGGCTGTAAAACAATAGGAATGTCGGATGCAGTACCAACTACAGTAATTTGATTGTTTAGATTATCGTATTGAATAGTCATTAGAATGTTACCTCAGTTGTTTCGACTTTAGCAACCCAGCGTATCGTAGTGGATGCTACGCCTGTTACAGTTACAGTAAGTCCACCATTGGTTGTATCGGCAGTAAGCGCTATAGTCCAAGCCGTTGCACCAGAAGATGCCGCTACACGATTAACCGATGGGGTGTCGATTAGTACTGTCGATGCTGCGTTAGCACCACGCATAATTGCGCCTTCAAAAGACCATGCCGCACCATTAGCCGCACCAGTCACATTGGCAATACACGATCCTTTGAAATAATAAGCAGAGTTGTTAGGTAGTATTACTTGGTTTGTTGTGGATGCGGCTGAATTGTTAGATGTAAGAGCAGTAGCTGTAGCATCTGTGGTTTGTCTACCCAAAGTCAAAATACTGGTTTGTGCAACTCCTAAAGCAAATGCTACTGATCCATCGCAACTGCTATAAGAAAAATTACCGCTAATACTTCTAGTTGTTGCTTGAATTCCAAGTGCTGTTGAGCCAATACCATTTGCAGTATTTCCGTAGCCACCTAAAACAGAAGAATATGCTTGAGAAGCTGTATTACTTAAACCACCTAAAATTGAAGATGCAATACCGTTTGCTGTGTTTGGATAAAGATTTGCTAAAGTATCTGAAAAAACACCACCTCCACCAACAAATGAACCAACACCACTAGCTGTATTATTTCTTCCACCAACTACAGCACTATATAAACCACTAGCCACATTTCGGTTACTTGCAGTACCAGCATCACCACCACCACCGATAAATGAATAACTACCTGTAGCTTGGTTATTACCACCGCCTACTACTACTCCATGAGGAGTAAAGAAAGATAGAGTTGGTGAACCACTACCAGTTGCGTTAATAGCTAATGTTAATGAAGTTCCACTAATAGCCGCTACATAGTTAGGAATACCTATTCCTGTACCAGTAATTAATTGTCCAACTTTAATATTAGCGTTTGAGCCACTTAATGTAACGGCTGTTGAGCCTGATGTTACTGTAGTTGTTGCCTGTGTAGTTACGGCAGAACCGCTATTTGCAGAGTTTGTATATCCAGTACCAATGAAGTTAAAATACCCTGCGGCTGTGTTTGAATAGCCATTTACAACAACAGCATCATAGCCACTTGCAGTATTAGAGTAACCACCTAAAACTGAACCAAAAGTACCTGATGCAGTATTTGATTGTCCTGCGGCATTAGAAGCTGTACCGCTTGCAGTATTGGAATATCCACCAATGATAGAACCATAACCACCTGAAACTACATTATCATATCCACCGCCAACAAAAGAATTAGTAGCACTTGCAACTTTAGTAGCACCACCTCTTTGCATTTGTAAATCTACTGCGTATGAACCCCTAGCATTACCACCTGCTGTAGTAGATGTAGTAGCTTGTGCTTGTAATGCGCCTGTTCCTGCTGGTTGTAAGAATAAAGCACCATTAGACTCTAGTCCAATAGTAGATACTCCACTAAAGGATAGGGTAGGAGTTCCGTAGACTGCTGTAGTGGTTGTGGGAATGTAGGCGTTAAGAATATTACCTACTTCTAACTGTGGCGCAGATACAAAAACTGTTTTACTTGTGCCAGTAAATGAAAAATTAATTCCATCTTCTGACATATTTATAATCATTTGGGCAGAACCCGCAGTTGGCAAAGTTACTATAGACACTCGCCACCAGCCATTACCTACATTTGTTGATGCGTATGAAATTGGAGGGCTTACAATATTTCCAGTAAATGCTCCTGTAGTTAAATTAAAAAAAGCACCTTGCCCACTACTACCTTGATATATACCAATAAAATTAGCAGTTCCAGCTTTTGCATAAAGACTATAAGTATATTGTTGTGCCGATAAAGTTACATACTGATAAAGAATATGAGCACCTGTTGCTGTACCATCATTTAATAAAGAAGCAGTAGTTCCACCAAATGGGTCAGTTTGTGAACCAGTAACAGTTACATTTGATGCAGTCCAAGCGGCATTAGTTAAATCACTACTTCTTAAAAATAAGTTTGTACCAGTACCTTTTAATACTTCTGTCTGTCCTGTAATCGTAGTAGCGTTTACAGTAGATGGGGTAGTAGCACCAATAGTAGTGCCATTGATTGTGCCGCCTGAAATAGGGTACCCAGTAACATTACCGCTTTCGTCCTCATATACTGCTTTGCTTGCAGGGTAGTCAACAAATACAAAGCTGCCTGGAGTAACAGTGATCTTAGTTGTACCTCCAAGGGAAGAGGATAAAACAGTATCTCGGCTTAATGTAGTTCCAGAAGATGTGTATGTACCAATACCAACTTCCCAGTCAGTTCCGTTAGTAATGGTGTAATAGGTCGTATTACCGTTGCCAATAACGGCAAAAGTTTGATAGCCAGATACCGCACCGCTTAATGTAAGAGTGCCAGTACCTGATGTAGATGTCGTTTCCCAGACACGGTCTGCAACTACGAGAGCCATTTAAAGCTCCTAGGCAATACGAATAATTGCGTTGCTTGCGTCTGCTGTTGGGAAAATAATCGTAAACGTACCTGCTGTGGAAGTCTTAGCACCACCAAAGTCTAGAATACAAACTGAAGGATCGCCAGCTGCTGAGTCGTTATAAATCATTGCTCCGTATGCAGTAATGGTTGCAGACGTAAACGATAAGTCAGCAAAGTCAGTAAACGCTGTAGTTCCAGAAGATGTAGGAGTTACGTTTGTTAATGTCCCACCACCAGCAGAATAAGTACCAGAAGCAGCTACTTCGTTTGTGGCTGTATACGCAGTAGTCGCAGCCGTGAATGACGCTGAGTTGTCATACAGAGCCAGTTTAAACGTGTTACCTGTGCCAGTTGTGAAGTTATGAACTGCTCGCATCAGCTCTACTTTGAAGCTGGTACACATGAAATTACCTGTAAATGCCATGATTTACTCCTCTAAAAGTTTAATTAGTTCAGGATGACCAGCTTCCCGTAGCTTATGAGCTAGTGTTACACGATCAAATTTTACCGCTTCATTCATGTAAAAGACTAGGATTTCCCGAATATGATTTCTAAAAGCAATCGCCTGCTCCCGAACCAAAGGATGAGACTGATCCCCTACCTGAATAATCTTGTCTAATGCCCGTTCAGCGACTTCCTCTGTGGTGAACCCACCAAAGTCTTTAGTTGCCACTTGAATCCCGTTGGATTCGCCTATTCCTTGTACGTTCATCTTACTGGATACCTCACTTGTCCACTTCTGTAGGCGTCTTGACGTTCTTTAGCATCGCCTAATTGTTTCAGATCTGCCATGGCTGCGTCATATCTTGTTTTATACAAAGTAACCGCATCAGCGTCTGATTTCATAAAGTTGGCAGCTTCTATAAGAGCGCCATATAACAATACCGAATCAAAGTTATCTCCAAGCCAGGAAGTTCCTGCGGTAACAATAGACGCTGGGTAGTAGAAATAATGAAGTTCTACAGCGTAATTGGCGTCTGGAGTAGGTCCTAATATAAAGGTGTTATCGTCAAAAATAGCGTAATACTGAGGCTCTGCATAAAAAGCCGCATCCGTATCTGGGTAGGATTCACGGATAAAGTTAACATCTTTGTTAAGTAGGTAGTGGTACTCATTCGCCGCATTAATCACCGCAAGACTAAATGTAGCCAGCCAATCAGACGGGGTTGCTAAATACTTATTACCGCTGCTTGTAGATCCTGTAACGTTCTTACGGAAAGCAGGCATCTGCACCGTGTTATAGATGCGTTGCTCGGCAAGCTGTACAAACCTAGCAATCTGGTCAGCAGACGTAAAAGAGCCTACTGTTGCTGGGAAGTCGTTCTCAGCAAACCCTTTAATTGCGGCAGTTAACTGCGTATAGTTCATCCCATCTTCCCGCTAGACATTCTGCCTTTGGTTGCCGCACCAGCACCACGCATCTCAATCTTGCCGTATTGATTTATGGGTCTACCATTACCTTTACTAATACCGTCAACAGAGATATTCATATCAGCCATTTCTTGAGCGCCAGTCATGCCTTTGGAAGACAAGCCTTTAGCAGAGATTGTCTTGCCTTTCATGGTATGGGGAGGAGCATAGACTTTAGCGTCTCCAACTTCCTTACCCATTACTTTTTTAGAGTAATTAGCCATTATCGACCCCTTCCAGCATTTTTACGCATCATACCTTGGTTCTTAACCTTAGCTAGATTACGCCCCATTTTCTTCATGTCCATCTGGCTTTTGCCACCCATCTTGGGTTTAGCTTTCATTCCAAGAACAGTAGGACCTGAGTCACCTAGATTTTTGCCTTCGGTCTTGCCTTTTTTAGCTATACCATCTGCGCTTTTTTTAAACATTTTCAACTCCTTATGTTGTTGTTACCGTTACACTTCCTACCAAACAGCTTGGGGCAAGATCATTAGGAGTTAATCCATCATCTCTAGCACCACCAACAGGGTTCCATCCCCATTGAAATATTCTACTACCGCCCTCTGGATACCCAACACCTTGTAACGTATTGTCGTTAGATCCATTTAATTGCAAACCACTTGTTCCAGATACCGTATAGCTTACATCAGGGCGTGGCTCCCGTACAGCCTGTGGGTCATCAACTGGATATAAACCTAACGACAACTGCGGTTGATCTGGATCCCAACAACTAGGACAAACCTTAATGTTCTTTATCTGTTGCTTAACAACTAACTTCTTAAGCTCCTTTAGCTTATACCGCTGACCACATCGGTCACATTCGGCAATTGCAAATTTGCCACTACTATATTTATTAGGCATAGAAGGTCGTCCTAGGAACGAACCTAGAAGCGGCTTTCTCTCTGTCCTCCGTAGAAGCCATGAGCCACTGCTCCTCGTATTCTTGCTTTAAAAATTGCACCCGTGCCTGTCCGTCTGGTAACTTTTGAGCCATATAGAAAGCCAATCCAGCCACCATACAAGGTAATAGGCGAAAGGGAATATCAGGCTCTACCGTTCCATTAGACCCAGCATCCTGAACCCTACGCAACCTCCAATACACAAAAGTATACGGACCACCACCAGCATCAGGTGTGGGCCAAACGTTAATGGATGGAAGGTTCTGTACTGTAAGAGCTGCGCCTGTTGTATGGCTTGCAGCTGTAGTGCCGTTCTGACCACGGTAGCAGTTTGTTAGGACGTTACCAATAACGTTGGCATAGCTAATTGTTTCGTTATCAATCTTGACAAAGCCACCGATAGGAAGGGTGCTGGCATCACTAACGGTAATAGATGTGGTTGTAGCATTAATTGTGCCGTTTAAGGTCACAGTGGTCAAATTAGACTGCCCAGACTGGCGGTTAAACCAGACTTGGATTGGGCGTCCAGTTGTTAGCTTGTTTGGGATCGTAGAATAGGTAGACTCAGAAATACGGGTAATGTTGATGTCAATCTGGTTACTGGTAACACCGTTATTTTGGCGAACTACGTGGTCTAAAAGATCAATTGTATTGACTGGAATAGGGTAAATTCCTTGTCCAGTGACCATTGCAACTTGTCCCTGCTCAATTGTCCAGAGGTTAATACCACGGTTTGCCCACTCAATCGTCAATAGGTTTAAGGATCTGCGAGCAGTACGCATATCGTAACCAGTACGAAGCTCTGAGCCACAACGCTCAAAAGCCTCTTCGATGAGGTTGTTAAGGTCTAAATTAAAAGTGGTTGTGCCTGAAGTACTCATATTTTCCTATATGGTTTTACTTTTGCTTTTACTTTTTTTGGCTGCGGGACGAACTGCTTTCCCTGTGCTTTTCCTTGCCGTTTTGCTCGTGTTGTTGCTGCGTACTCCTGCGGGCTTAGGGCTTGTATTGCTTTTTTTGGCAGGTACCGCTCGCCCGTTTCGGACGACTTCTTCCCTGACTTGGTTGTCCACTTTTGATCGCCCCAAGCCTTTAAAGAACGCTGTGACTTTGCTAATCCACTCATTTATAACCACCGCCAGCCGCCTTATATTTTTTTGCTACCAATTGGGCTTTACGAGCCGACCACTGACCTGCGCCAGTACCATGCGTTGCAGCAGCTTTAACTTGCGACACAATCCGTTTACGAAGGCTAGGTTTGGTGTAGTTTCCAGCTGCATTAACTTTACCGCCTTCTTTGTATTGAGTAAAGTCAGTATCGTCCCTACGAGCTTTCTTAACTCCTTTAGGCATCTTAGAAGGGTTTATATCACCCATACCACGACTGGCTCTCATGCTTTTGTCTTCCCTCGGATAGCGCAGCCATCAGCACGTTTAGATGCTGAAGATACCTTACCACCTTTTTTATACCCAGCATACTCATATGCCTCACCCTCACGGGCGCTAGCAGGAACAGATTCACGCAAAGCACGAGCTGCTCTCATTTCGTCTCTAGCTGCTTTAGCCATGGTTGGCATCATTTTAGAGAAAATATCTTTCTCTCCTTCAATACCTTGAACCATCATTTCACGAGACTTTTCGAGCTTCTCGCTCTCTTTAACTGTGGGTTTACGATAATTAGGCATTACACAATCCTTCCTTTAGTCTTACCACGCTGGGCTATGCCATCAGCACGGGATGATGCACTTACTTTACCACCCGATTTAAAAGTCTTTGGCTCATACTTCATGGACTTAATTCCACCGCCGCCACCACCGCCACTACCTTTTGGAGGATTTATATCCCAATATTGTTTCTTAATATCACCCTGTTTTTTACCTTCTTCAGCAATTTCTTTAAAGCGCTTTTTAGCATCCTCAAGCGTTTTATCAAACTCGCCAGGACCATGCTTTGGCTTGGCTGGATACTTTTCGTTACCATCACCACCAGTCTTTTTAGAAGGGTCTACAGGTTCAATTGGCATTTAGCAAGACTTTCCCATACCGCCTTTGTTCATCTTGACCATTTTGCCTTTGGTTTTGCCTTTGACTTCAATACCACCGCCTTTAGCCATACCGTGCAAACGCTTTTCGTGACCTTTAACAGCTTTAGCTGCTACCTTCTTCATCATGGGTTTGTCTTTAGCTACATCTGAGTGCGCTTTGCCGCCCTCTTTCATAAAACCCATTTTATTGCGTACAGCTGTAGGTAACTTAGCCATACCTGGATTTTTCTTTGCGTCTATTTTTTTCATGGTTCCACCTTCTTTAAATGTTTTGCCTTTGTCGGCAGTTAAAAATTCCTTCCCAACCGCAGAAGACACTCCTGCTTTTTTGGCAAACTTTGGGTTATTAGCCACAGCCGCCATGAAATTGTGTTGTTTCTTACTTACGCTTGGCACGATCAATCCATCCTTGAACTGTCTTGGTTTCATAGATACGAATTACTGTCCAAACAATCGTAAATAAAGCCGCTACCGCAGGCAATAAGTCTGTTAGGGTGCCTATCACTGTA
>Ga0209296_1001477_pt1 | contig 18009 bp, 15 predicted proteins | sample S_130206_EF_Meta_FD_187319 | JGI IMG/M metagenome (GOLD analysis project Ga0209296, IMG submission 187319) | Freshwater microbial communities from Lake Simoncouche, Canada to study carbon cycling - S_130206_EF_MetaG (SPAdes) (version 2) | ecosystem: Environmental > Aquatic > Freshwater > Lake ...
CAGGCGTTGAAGTTACAGTTGTTGACCAAAGTCAATATATACCAGCCGCTGTTAACTCGGTTCCTTATATTTTACTTGCCACTGCACAGAACAAAGTTTCTGGCACAGGCGTAGGTGTTGCTGCAGGTACACTACAAGCTAATGCTAACAGAGTGTATTTAATTACTAGCCAACGTGATTTGTCTGCAACGTTTGGTGTTCCGTTCTTTTATAAAACCACAGCCGGCACGCCAATCAATGGTTACGAGCTGAACGAATACGGCTTATTGGCTGCTTACAGCGCATTGGGCATTACCAATCGTGCGTATGTTCAACGTGTTGATGTGGACTTGTCTGCATTGACAGCCAGCTTAACTCGTCCAGTTGGTACTCCGCCTAATGGAACTTACTGGTTAGATACAGTCAACAGTCTATGGGGATTGTTCCAATGGAATCAAACTACCGCTGCCTTCACCAATCAAATTCCATTGGTGATTACAGATACCACTCAACTTGAAAATGTGTCAACTGTGCCGTTACAAAGCATTGGATCAATTGGTGATTATGCCATCACTGCTACTAACGTCAATAATCCTGGTTATTACAAACGCGGCGGCCCTACTACAAATCAAACATCTTCAACTCAATTGTCTGACGCTTATAATACCTGGGTTGAAGTTGGCAGTGCAGATTGGCAAACAGCATGGACTACAATACAAGGTACACTGGCACCGACCACACTAACTGCTAATAACACATGCACCATTAACAACACCACAGTTACAGTTCCTGCTAGTCCACTCAACACAGTAGCTGGGTTTGCTAACGTTATTAACTCAGGAAATATCACTGGTGTTTATTCTGCCTACGTTGATGGTAAATTACAAATTTACGCTGACAACTCAGCTAATAATGCCGCTGGTAATGTTGTTATTGCTGCAGGTACTGGAACAGTGTTAGCGGATTTGGGAATTACAGCCGGAACTTATAATGCTCCTACATTTTTAGCTGCTCCTAACTTTTCAGCACCACGTTGGAGATCCACAGACACTACACCAAGACCAACTGGTTCTGTATGGCAACGTACCAACAGTGTAAATCTTGGTGCTAATTTATCATTTAAAAAATACAGCACACTATTGGGCACTTTTGTTCAACAAGCATGTAACATATATACAACTGCAAATGAAGCCACCTACACATTAGATCCATCTGGTGGTGGCACAAATATTCCAGCTGGAACAACTGTAGCTGTAATCAATCCAGAGTTCAACACCCCAGCTACATTGGGACTTCAAATTTTTGAAAAATATTCTGCGGGTGCTACAATTGTAACAGGGTCAGACGACACACCTGGTCCGTTTTCAGTTGGAAATACATTCAGTATTGCTGCAACTATTCCAGGGCAGTCTGCCATTGGCGCACCGGTAACAGTAACATTGACTGGAACATCTGTAGCTGACTTTTTAACAGCAGTTAGTGCCGCAGTTGGTAGCTCTACATTTGCATCGTATGTAAGTGCATCAGTGAATAGTGCAGGAGCAATTGTGTTTACTCACAGTGCAGGCGGCAATATTACCTTGTTAAATCTAACAGGAACCCCGGTTACAACTGCTGGATTTACTACTAGCACTCAATTCTGTCGCGCTGGATCTAGTGGTAGATTGGTATTAAGTTATTGGGTAACTTCGCCAACATTTACTTACACAGCCAGTGGTACATCTCCAGATCAAGATCCAGCCAACGGAACTTATTGGTATTACTCAGCAACTACTCAAGCCGACATCATGATTCAAAACAACGGTGCGTGGGTGGGTTATCAAAATGTGACCAACGATGTTCGTGGTGATAATCTTTCGTTAACCAATGCCACAGGTCCCATATTCAGTACCACAGCTCCTACTACACAAACTAATACAGCGGCAAGCCCGTTGGTGTATGGTGATTTATGGATTGACACCAGTGATTTAGAAAACTATCCATTGATCAATCGTTGGAGTAATATAGAAGGAGTAGATCAGTGGGTAACAATTAACAACACAGATCAAACAACACAAAATGGTATTGTATTTGCTGACGCTCGTTGGTCGTCAAACGGTCAGGCCAACCCGGTCACTGATGCATTACCATCAATTACTAGTTTATTAACTAGCAATTACTTAGACTTGGATGCTCCAGAACCTACACTATATGCTCAAGGAACTTTGTTGTGGAACACACGTAGAAGCGGATTTAATGTAAAAGAGTTCCAAGGAGATTATTTTAATACTTCTAGTTTTGATATTCCAGTATACAGCAACACTACTGCATATGTTTACAACGATTTTGTTAACTACAATGGTGTAATTTATGTGGCAAAACAAAGTTCAACTGGAAACCTACCAAGCAATACTACTTACTGGTATTCGTTAACTGCTGAAAACGGAACGGTTAACACTTGGGTCACTGCCAGTGGTAATAGAAATGATGGATCCCCATACATGGGTCGATTGGCTCAACGTGCTATCATTGTTGCAGCTCTCAAGAGTGGAATAGATTCTAGTCAGCAAATTCGAGAAGAACAACGTCAGTTTAATTTGATTGCCTGCCCACAATATCCTGAGTTAATGCCCAACATGGTTGAACTCAACAATGACCGTAAAAACACAGCTTTTGTAATTGGCGACACTCCATTACGTCTTGGACCAGACAGCACTTCACTCTCTACCTGGCATTCAAACAACGGCGGCGCTGGATTAGTCACAAATGATGGACAAGGATCTTTTGATCCATACTTGGGTGTATTCTATCCAAGTTGCCAAACTACTGATTTGTCGGGTAGCCCAGTGGTTCAGCCACCCAGTCATATGATGATTCGCACAATTATTCGTAGTGACGAAATTGCATATCCTTGGTTAGCGCCGGCTGGAACCCTGCGTGGAGTTATTGACAATGCGGCCTTGTTGGGTTATGTAAATGGCCAGACTGGCGAATTTATAACCATTGGTGTAAGTCAATCCCTGAGAGACGTATTGTATCAATTGGATATCAACCCAATTACGTTTGTTCCAGGTGTTGGTATTACCAACTTTGGTAACAAGACCGCTACTAACGTTTCTTCTGCACTGGATCGTATCAACGTGGCACGTTTGGTTGCATTTATCCGTGGGCGGTTACAAGAAATCGGTAATCAATACTTGTTTGAACCCAACGATCAAATCACACGTAATCAAATTACAAACGCTTGCACTAGTTTGATGCTTGATTTAGTAGCAAAACGTGGTATCTACGACTACTTGGTGGTTTGCGATTTGAGCAATAATTCACCAGCTACCATTGATGCCAACGAATTGTATGTGGATATTGCGATTGAACCAGTTAAATCAGTTGAATTTATCTACATTCCGTTGCGTATTGAGAATACTGGAGCAATTGCTTCTAGTGTCAGCACAGTGGCTACTGCCAGTTAATACCATGGCAACGAATACCATAAATAAAGTATATAGGAGATAATACCATGGCTGTTTCATCATTAAGTAGAATGACTGTGCCTTTGGCCAGTAACCAAAGCACTCCAAGTCAAGGCTTGTTAATGCCAAAACTAAAGTATCGCTTTCGCGTTACTTTTCAGAATTTTGGAGTAAGTCAACCAGTCACTGAATTAACTAAACAAGTTATTGATTTTACTAGACCCAGTGTTGAGTTTGCAGAAATTGCACTTCCTATATACAACAGTACGGTCAAGTTGGCTGGAAAATACACCTGGGCTGATGCTACCTGTAACATACGTGACGATGCCAGTGGAGCCGTGTCTAGATTAGTTGGCGAACAATTACAAAAACAATTGGACTTTATGGAAATGGCATCAGCTGCTTCGGGTATTGACTATAAATTCTTAACAGTGTTTGAAGTGCTAGATGGTGGTAACGGTACTTCAGTTCCTGTTGCATTAGAAACATGGGAACTATACGGTTGCTACCTCAAGTCAGTCAATTACAACGACTTAAACTATGGAACAAGTGAAGCAGCCACTATCACAATGAACATTACATTTGATAATGCAAACCAAGTGGCAGGAGAAGGTGTTGGTACATTAATTGGACGCACAGTCGGCGACGTGGCATCTGGCGTAGGCGTTTAATCAATTATGGCTTGGGGCCAAGACTTCCTTAAAGGATTTGTTGGGGCTAGTGGGTTAAAAGATTATTCCCATGCTGCCAAGACATTCCTGCAAAACGGATATGAAAATGCTCCTCGCCAGAAGTTTTTATTTCACGTTTACTTTACTATAAACCGAGCAGTGCCTGCCTTGCAGGCCGCTTTCCCCAACGAAGATACTGCTACAATTGGTCTTATGGTCAAGACCGCACAGTTGCCCAGTTATCAAATGAGTGTTGATACACTCAATCAATACAATCGTAAACGTCTGGCTCAAACCAAAATTGAATACAATCCTTGCGTGTTTGAATTTCATGATGACGGCAGTGATTTGATTCGTAACATGTGGTATAATTATTTTCAATACTACTACAAAGATCCTAGTCAAGCATATGACAACGTAACCAATCAAAACGGTCAAATGGCCGCGGTAATTGGTACGCCTGCTGGTTTCAATTACAATGCCCGAGACATTTATAATCCAAGTCAAGTGGTCAACGATTGGGGTTACATCGGCGAGAGTTACAGCAGTGGAGTTCCGTTAAGTGGTGCTGGAAATACCAAACCTCCGTTCTTTAGAGACATTCGCATCTATGGAATGAATCAACGAAAGTTTTCTGAATACATCTTGATCAATCCACTGATCACTGACTGGCAACACGACACCTACGATTACAGTCAAAATTCTGGTACCATGAATCACAGAATGACAGTAAGGTACGAAACAGTCAAATACTACACTGGTGCCATTGGCAAGTCTAGACCCGACACCAACGTGGTAGGATTTGCAGATCCTGCATACTATGATACTGTACCAAGCTCATTGGCCAGACCCGGCAGCACACAGACTGTGTTAGGACAAGGCGGCCTGCTTGACGCTGGCATTGGTATTGTGCAAGATTTGCAAAGTGGTGGAGTTGGCGGATTGATTGGTGCAACACAAAAAGCTGCAACAGCATACAACACATTTAAAAACGTCAACCTTAGAAGTGTGGCCAACGCAGATGTTAAACAGGCTGTTAACAATACTATTCGTGGTGCATTGCCTGGAATAATTCGAGGTGCAGGTTCAAGTCCGTTGAGCTCGCCGTTGGGTATACCTACTCAACCAGTGACTACCAGCAGTGGTGGTATATTCTTTCCTACACCACCAGTGTCAACTAGAACACCTGGATTTAATCCCAGCATATCTGGAGGAGGTTAACCGTGACCACAGTTAATGCTATTAACTATTCAATTGATCAGACTGTTAGAATTTTTGATCAATTTTACAATTATGATGCAAACATACCTGCCACTGAGTTTGATGCAGTGCTGAGTTATTTTAGAAGTGTATTCACTACTGATGCTGCCGCACAAAATATGACCAGCAGTTTATTTAGAGTGGCAGAGTTTAGCGATACCAATGCGTTGGATTTGTTACAAACATTTCAAGAAAATGGATCCAGTGAACCGCAAGTGACCATACTGATGGCCTACTATCTCAACACCATACGTAGCCCTTCTACTTTGTTGGGTGTGCTGTCACCATCTACACCTAACTTTTACACAGCAAGAAACGTCAGGGCGTAACTATGCCAAACTTCCGCCAAGGCCCATACACAGTAAAAAATACGGCCAAGTATGTTGGCAAGGGAACTCCTAAATATAGATCTGGGTGGGAACTTACTTTTATGATGTTCTTAGACAGTAATGACAACGTGCTACAGTGGGCCAGCGAAAGTATTCGTATACCATATCGTAATCCGCTGACTGGCAAACAAAGCGTGTATATCCCAGATTTTTTAGTGACCTATCGTGGGCGCAACAACACCACCATTGCTGAACTGATTGAAATCAAGCCCAAGAAACAAAGTCTACTTGAAAGTAAAGCGACAGATCGCGACCGTGCAGTAGTGGCACTAAACTATGCCAAATGGGATGCCGCAACTAAATGGGCCAAACGCAACGGGCTTACATTCAGGGTTATTAACGAAGACATGATTTACCATCAAGGCGGCAAGAAATAATAGACTAACATACCGACGGTAAATATGGTATGACTAGAAAATTGGAAGAACTTTTTGATTTCCCTCCTTCAGAAACCGCTGAAGACAATCCCACAGTTGAAGAAACACGCACTCAGATAGCCGAATTGGATGCCACTATAGATAAAATTGATGCGGCCCTGCCCACAGTTCGTGACTTGGACACCGGTGATCGAGAACTTGATGAACTTGCTTCAAAAGCACAAGAAACATTCAATGATCTGATGGATTTGGGTATGAATGTAGACAGCCGATATGCTAGTGAAATCTTTGCTGTGGCCAGCAGTATGCTAGGACACGCTTTAACAGCCAAAACAACCAAGCTAAACAAAAAATTAAAAATGGTTGATTTGCAGTTAAAAAAGTTAAAAATGGATCAAGACCAACAGCGTAATGCGCCTGAAGAAGCAATGCCTACAGCACACGGACAGGTGCTGAGTCGTAATGATTTGCTGGAACGCTTGATAGCCACTAGCTCACAAAACAATATCAAAGCATAAATATCATATAGGGATACTAAGATGAAAAATTTTCAACAATACCTCGCAGAAAGCGAAAGAACTTACAATTACAGAATTAAAATTGTAGGTGATGTTGCACCTGATTTTATCAAACAGTTGGAAGAACGACTCAAACAGTTTGAAGTTGTAACAATCAGCAAGCCAAAGACTACTCCGGTACAGCTTAAACCGGCTGATTTTCCCAAGCACAGCAACGACAGCGTGACCAGCATGGACGTAGAATTCCGCTATCCAGCAATTGAGCCGCAGATCAAAGAAATTGCTCAACTGCTGTTCTTAGATCCAAATCGTATTATCATGTTGACTACTCCACACGAAGACGGTATGGACAGTGAGCGTGAACGAGTTGCCGCTGAAAATAAAAATTTGTTAACGGATACAGATTATCCTGCACCCGATGCAGAACAAAAAGCTCTGATTAAAGATTACTCTGCTCCATACAACAAACATGCTGTATTGAAGAACGCATACCGTAGTGATTTTACCGTAGCTGGTGGCAAAACACCTCCTGCAAAAACAACAAACGATTTACCAATGGACAACACAAGTCCAATGACCAACATAAAACGCCCACCACGCCCAGCCACCGGCGCCAACCCAAGAGGATAATACAATGACATTTTTTTACGACCTAAACAAACGATTGGCCGACTTGGCTAGCAAGCAAGATGCTCAACATCTTGCAGAACACGCAACGCCATCTGCTCAGACACCCAAGAAGGGTTCATTGGCACAAGCACTGAACGAACGTGACCTAGGCAAACATAACAATGCCACTACAGGTTTTGCGGCGTTGGCCAAGAAAACCGGCGGTGGTGAAAAAGGTGCTCGTATTGCTGGCGCACAGTTGGCAAAAATGCGAGCCAAAGGTCAAGTTGAAGAAGGTAATGTAGACGAAGCTGCGGTACGTATTATGGCCAAGCCTGATGGGTCAAAAGTCACAAGAGGAACAGCCGCTTATGTTCCTAAAAATTCTATTGCTGGCAAAACGCCACAAGGTCAAGCACATCGTGATGCCACAGCCGCAATGGCCAAGACTGCTCGTGCCGCCGGTGGTAAATTGGCAATGAACAAAACCACTGATACAACTGGCAAACGTGTACCAGGTGGATACGATGCAATGGCCAAAGGTGTAACACCATTTAGATCCAGCACTGAAGAAGGCAACGCATTTACAGGTGCATTGGCCAAAACACCCAAAGGTGGCAGTTTCAAATTGGGTGACAAAACATTTAAAGATACTAGCAATCTTGAAGAAGGCATGTGCCCTGCTTGTGATTGCTCACCATGTGAATGTAACAGTATGGAAGAATCAGCATTTCAAGCGGCCATCGGCAAAAAGAAATACGGTGATGCAGGCATGAAGGCTTTGCAAAAGGCCGGTCGTGATAATGCCAGCGACAAGACCATGAGCAACATTCGTAACCGTTACGACAAGTATGATGAAAGTCAAGGCATGACTGACGAAGGCAATGCGTTTAGCAAAGCCGTAGTTGATGCCAAACGTGACGGCATACAAAAAGGTGAGAAGATTCGTGTAGGTGGTAAAGAGTTGCCACTTAAAGAATTGGATATGAGATTGCTCAAAGGCGCACAAGGTTCAATGAAGGGTAGCAATACCGACAGCGAAAGCGAACGCAACAAACACAAAAAGTATGGTTATCGTAGTGACCGTGACGACACTGGCAATGACGATGACTATGACGAACATGGCAATTTAAAGAACAAGAAAAAAGCTGCTGTATCCGACGGTCCTAAGAAAAAAGGACGTCCGCCATCTGCTAGATCAAAAGATGAAGAGCGTGTGACCAAAGGCAGTCACAAATACAAAGCTGTTGACGGCAAGCGTGTTAAAAAAGAAAAAACCAAAGAAGGTCTTGACAGTGACGGAGTTATGATGACTCGTCCTAGCAACATGAGTAGTGAAGGATATAGCCCTAGCGAGTACGATCAAGAAGGCGACATGACCAAGGATTCTTTGCATACTGTTATTCGTCATGCAGAAAAACTTGAACAACACTTGCAAGACGCAGAAAATTTACCAACATGGGTAATTGAAAAAATTGGTCAGATCAAAGGCATGATGACCAGTGTGAGTGATTACATTATCTCATCACACGAACGTGGCGCAGAACAAGGTATGGAACCAGCACTAGACGAAGAAAAAGTTGAAGCCGGTAAGCGTGAGTTTTTTGATCGTCTTGCTCCTGCAGCCAGAAAAGCTGCCAAAGTAATCAAAGTAATGTCCAAAGGCAAGGAAGCAGTAGGAGAAGAGTCTACAGACAAAGAAGATACCCGAGCTGAGAAAGCTGGTAAAAAAGTAGCCAAAGACATCGAGTACGACGAAGGCGACAAAGGTAAAGACGACGACAAGGCTGAAAAAGCCGGTAAGAAAGTTACCAAAGATATCGAGTACGATGATAAAAAAGATCGTAAAGAAAAGAAAGACGGCAAAGAAGAAAAAGTCGACGAAACAACCGTAGCTGGTAGTGTAGCCACAGCAACTACAAGTGGTAAGTCCAGCAAAGGCGGCATGAGTTTTGGCAAAGGAGTTTACGAAAACTACAATCGACAATTTACGCAGGCTCTAAACGAAAGTATTTCTATCGAGTCCAAGATGCAAGAATGTGGCGACGGTAACATGGAGCCAGGCATCACTATACAAGCCGACGGTGAAGATGCAGCCAAGTTAATGATGTTGTTAAAATTAGCCGGCCTGGACAATCAAATTCCTAAGCCTTGTCCATCATGCGGCGGCAGTCCATGTGGTTGTGCAGAAGTGGTTGATGAAAATGCACCTGACTGGCCAACCAACACAGACACGCTGGCAGCAGATCCTAACCTCCGCAGTTACTCGGGCGGATTGAATGGTCCTAAGTCAACTGGACAAACAACAGTTCCGGTTGTTGCTAGCCAATTGCGCCGTCAGGCCAGTATGGAAGAGTCAATTGCACTTGAACGTAACTTGTTCAAGACTTGGCAAAATTACAAAGGGTAATAAAAATGGCTCAAGCAAACGTTTACACCACAGTATCAAATGCAGTATGGTATACTGATAAATGCGAAATTGTCACAGGTAATACTGCTGTAACTTACAACACCTATGTCATGCAAGCAGGCAATCCTACTGTGGGTATTCTTGGTACAGTAACAAACTCTAGTAATGTTATGGTCTCAACAAACGCCAGTCAGGGATTGATTGGATCTACATTTGTAACCGGCACTGGTGTTGCTAACACAGTCACAGTGGTCAGTGCAGTCAACGGCCAAAGTCTTGTTATGAGTGCCAATGCAACTGCAAACAGCACTGGCCCATACACATTGACCACAGGCAATCAAGGCAACTTATACAGTGCCAACGTGCAAATTGCCGCTAATAATCGCCAACAAGTTTATGTGGGCGCCGGCAATAAATTAACTGTCACTGGTAGTAATTTTACCGCAAGAGAACTTGGCACAGCAAGCTCGGCAGTCGAAGGCAGTTAATCGTGAGAGCCCGCGAGTTTCTTATGGAGAAACACACTGGCAAGATTGGTCGACGAAGAAGTCAAGCCACAGTTGGGCTCAACAAGTTTAGAGACACAGATCTAGCTGATCGAGTTTACGAACTCAACCGTGTTATGATGGCCGCCGCTTGTACGGATGGCACCTTTGTTCCAGATATAGATCATGAATCTTGGTCAGGACGTTATAATGTGGCCATGCCCTACACCGAAGTTGAACAAAACATGTTAGAAAAAGCATTCCAAGCGGTAGGATCAGACTACGAAGATCTTAATCACGGTGATTTAAAAAGCAAAGAATTAGACTCAACAAATAAACGCAGTCCAGTTACCGGCTTCCAAGGATATCCTAGATGAGAGCCCGAGAGTTTATAACTGAAGAACAAAGGTTGCCGCCCGAGCAAGCAGATCCTATGAATCATGTGTTTGTGTTGCCAGGAGTGCAATCCAGCGACCCATATCAAATCTATAGACTGGGTGTGGCCATGGCTCGAGCCAGAAGCGACATTGGCTCAGATAAAATTCCATACATGCCCGAGTGGAGTGCATCAGCAGCATTTGGCGAGGATGCTGTGATTGCAGGATTCAATGCCAGTGTTGAACCAATAATTGATCAAGCATTAAAAATGATAGGACTGCCCGATAAAAAAATACAAATAAGTACCCCTAACAGTCTAGAGCCAGCATCAGTAAATTATCAAAGCCCAGTAACAGGCTTTAAAGGCTATCCAAGGTAATGGCAAGTCCGCCACCACCATATGCCAATATTACCGGCATAACACGCACGGTAATGAAAGACAATGCTCAAGAAACAGTGTCTAACTATAACGGTAATGCTCGCCCAGGCGAAATGACTGTTAATCCAAACACTAGTCAAATTTACATTGGCAACACCAACGGTAATTTAAATTTAGTAATATCCAGTAACGGATCCAACACTTTCCTAGGAAATATCCGTGTAGCCAATAGCACAGCTGGTTTAAATCAACTGTATTTTGACTCGGCCACAGGCGAAATTGTATACTATCAACCTTGACATGAAAAAATTACTTTTAACATTACTCTTTACACCATTATTGGCTGTGGCACAGATCAACGCTCAATGCCCACAGTTCACAGCCAACGGCACACCTGAATATCAAGCCCAACTCGGCGACCAAGAAATTTGCCACACCAATTATGCAGTTATTCATCGTTGCAGTGTCAAAGCACCAGTGGCAGTATTTGAACACTTGACCATGGCCGCAATGACCGGTCCAGCCAAACGTCGAGACAACTTCCGCCCAGATCCACAAGTAACAACAGAATGCAGTGCTACCCTGGCCGACTATGCCACTGTAGGTCGCACACACGATCGTGGACACATGGCTCCAGCCGGCAACAATACACAGAATGATTTGATTATGTCCGAGTCATTCTTCTTAAGCAATATGGTTGCCCAAGTAGCCAACAACAATCGCGGCATTTGGAAACAGCTAGAAACATGGGAACGTCAATGGGCCACGGCTCCTGGCACAGATTTTTACATTATTTCGGGTGGTATTTACGATCCAGGACATCCTGTTGTTGGTAATGGCCTAGGCATTCCAACACGTTTATACAAAATCATTATTGAAAAACGCAGTGGCAATGTTCAAGCATACTTAATGCCCAATTCTGCATTACCGGTACAAGACCTACCTAAATATCAAGTTCCAATGACCGCAGTAGAGCAAGCTACCGGCATGCGTTTTAATTTAGGTCAGTAATCCAAACGCTCATAATTACAATATGAGCAATTTCTATTGTGCAGCTCCTTGGCGGGGTCTGCATATCAATCCACAAGGCAGTGTAAAAACCTGTTGTGCCGGCGATCCAAATATGTTGGGCAATTTAAACAGCCAAACTATAGAGGAGATTCTGCATGGATCTGCTTTGCAGGAAGTCCGTCAAACTCTACGTGCCGGACAGCCTCATGCCAAGTATTGCCACAATTGTGTGCAGGCCGAACGTTATGGACGCAGTGAACGTGACTGGCACAATAGAATAAATCCTGGGTTCAATGCCAACAACTCCACAGATGTAGAACACTATCCGGTATTGATCGACATACGTTGGAATACCACTTGTAATTTTAGTTGCAACTATTGTAATGAACACAGTAGTAGTCAGTGGGCCAGTCTAAAACAATTGTCAGTGCAGTCGGGCACCAGACCTTATTCAGACCAGGTGTGCGACTATCTTGAACAGCATCAGAGTCACATTAAGAAAGTGGCCTTGATTGGCGGCGAGCCGTTGTTACTCAAAGAAAACGAACGTCTACTAGATGCAATACCTGCAGACTGTCAAGTTGATGTTATAACCAACCTGGGTGTAGAATTGTCCAGCAATAGAATATTTGAAAAACTGGCACAACGATCTCGTGTTGGATGGAACATCAGCATTGACAACACGGGTGATAGATTTGAATATGTTAGATACGGCGGTGTGTGGAATCAAATTGAACGCAACATCAAAACAATACAGGCCTGTGCTGGCCATAGACTAGGTATACATCCACTATACAACATTTACAATGCCACCAGACTGTCAGAATTGATTGTGTGGGCACAACACCAATCTATACCAGTGCATTGGCAAAGCCTGTATCATCCTGCTTGTTTAGATCCACTACAACTGGGACCTGAAGTTAGACAGTTGGCCTTGAAAGAATTACGAACAGTATTAAGTAGACCCGATTTGGATCACGGTCAACGCAACTTCTTGCAAGAAACCGAAGCCCGACATCAACAGGCCAGCAACAATGTGTTACCAGAATTTATAAATCACATCGCCGAAATTGAAAGTAAATATCATGCTAGTGTCACTGGTCGCTTTGAACAACTGTGGCCTGAGCTAGCAACATTATTATGAGCCAAACCGAATCCACTTTAGTTAAAACGCCATACAAGAAGACAGCCTTTACTGACCAACAGTTAGAGGAGTTTGTAAAATGCGCTGACCCCGTTACTGGGCCACAATATTTTATGGACAACTTTTTTCATATACAGCACCCTACCAAAGGCAAGCTGCTATATCATCCGTTTGACTATCAAAAACGTCTGATAGATACCTATCACAACTATCGCTTCAGCATCAGCATGATGCCGCGACAAACTGGTAAGAGTACCAGTGCCGCTGGCTACTTGCTGTGGGTGGCCATGTTCCGTCCAGACAGCACAATTTTAATTGCCGCACACAAATACACTGGCTCGCAAGAGATCATGCAACGTATTCGTTATGCCTACGAGTTGTGTCCAGACCATATCAGAGCAGGTGTTACCAGTTACAACAAAGGCAACTTGGACTTTGAAAACGGAAGCCGCATAGTATCAACTACCACAACTGAAAACACCGGTCGTGGTATGAGTATATCACTCCTATACTGTGACGAGTTTGCGTTTGTGCGTCCCGGCATTGCCAAAGAGTTCTGGACTTCTATATCTCCTACGCTGGCCACCGGTGGTAAAGCAATTATTACCAGCACTCCAAACAGTGATGAAGATCAGTTTGCCCTGCTATGGAAAGGTGCGCTCAAATGTGAAGACGAATTTGGTAACCCTACTGACGTTGGTATCAATGGATTTAAGAGCTATCGCAGTTACTGGAACGAACATCCAGACCGTGATGAAAAATGGGCCAGCGAACAACGGGCACAGCTAGGCGATGATCGTTTCCGCCGTGAAATGGGTTGTGAATTCATTATCAATGATGAAACTCTTATTGCTCCGGCCAAGCTGTTGGATTTACAAGGACATGAACCTTTATACAAGACTGGGCAAGTTCGGTGGTATCAGCGACCCAAGGCAGGTCGCACTTATGTAATTGGACTTGATCCTAGCCTGGGCACCGGTGGCGATGCTGCCGCTATACAAATATTTGAAGCAGAAACTACAGAACAAGTGGCCGAATGGCGTCATAATAGAACACCCATACCCGAACAAGTTCGTATTTTAGCCGGCATCTGTGCCCACATTAACGAAACAGTCAAAGACCCGCAAAAAATATATTTTAGTATAGAAAACAATACCATTGGTGAAGCTGCATTGATTAGCATAGATGAATACGGCGAAGAAAACATACAGGGATACTTTCTAAGTGATCCGCACTCAGGCGGAAATAGAAGATATCGTAAAGGATTTAACACTACAAATAAACCCAAGCTGGCAGCTTGTAACAAGTTAAAAACCCTAATTGAGTCTGGACGTATGAAGGTACGCAGTTCAAGTTTTGTCAGCGAACTCAAAACTTTTATAGCCGCAGGTGTAAGTTATGCGGCCAAACAGGGCGAAACTGACGACCTAGTAATGGCCACAGTGTTAACAGTGCGTATGTTACAACTGCTACAAACCTACGATAACAGCATAGATACCCAGCTGAGAGACCACGGAGATAACATAATTCCTCCTATGCCGTTCATCAGCGTAAGGCGCTAAATACACTACTATGGCAGATATTACACCCGCTCGAAAATTATTTGATCTACTGGTCAGTAGAGACTTTGACCCAGAAATGCTGGACAGTTCTGGTAAACCTGCATCCGATCCTGCAGAAACTGAAATATACAGTTTTGACTTTGTTGCTCAAAGTGGTAAAGATTACGGCACAGTGGTAATCATGCTGGGCGACGACAATGATCTTGAAGTTTATTGCTCAGACAACGTGGGCCGCAGCATGGAAGGTGACGATAAAAACGACTGGTTCGCTTTCTTGGAACAGTTGAAAAATTTTGCCGTTAGAAACTTCATGACGTTTGGCATTAAAAATTTAAATCGCCTGCGTTACAGTATGCAAGGGCAAGCAGCCATCAAAGAAGGCTTGTTTGAAAGTTGGAGTGGCAATCGCACCACCAGTTGGAACGGTGCCGCAACTGAAGCACGTTTAATGATTCGTCATAAAAAGAATATTAGTGAAGGCGATGCTCGTTTCCGTTACATTGAAAGTTTGTTTATCGAAACTGCCGACAGCGAACGTTACAAGTTACCGTTTAAGAGCTTAACTGGTGGCCGTGCCATGTTGGAACATGTGCGCCAAGGCGGACGTCCTTACGATGCCAGAGGCAATCATATTAGTGAAATGGTTACAGAACTGGCAGTGTTAAGTCGTTTCCGTAGAGCCAATCAAGGACAAATTTTTGAAGGCGATACCCAACAATTGTTAGAACAAGTTCAAGAATATCAATCAAACTTGCAACGCGGTCTTAAAGGTCTTGGTACCCGAACTGGATACACCACATATTTTGAATCATGGAGTCCTGCTGAAATTTCAGAACAGGATGTAGTGATTGAAAGTTTAAAGAATCTTTTTGTCAAGCAAAGCATTGACACAAGAATTGAGTCAGCATTACCGCTGCTGGCCAAAATACAACAACAAGGAACTGAAATGAAAGAAGCCAACATATTTGAAGCATGGGTCGAACGACTTGCAGAAGGCACCTGGGCATTGCCAGACACGCCAGAAAAGCAAGACCAATTGATTGAACTATTGAGTACGGATTTGCCAGTGGGTGCCGATGCTACTAATGCCACTGAACAACTGTACGACCTTGTTGGCGATGATCAACTTTTTGATCAGTTGGGCGAACTGGCCGACCGCGATGCCAATGCAGATGCACGTCAAGTGATCATGGATCGACTACAAGAACTCAGTGACTTTCCTGAAGTGCGTACGGTATTAGATCAATTACAAATTGACGACACTGCCGAAATGAATCCACCCGAAGCAACCAATCCTGCTGATCTTAGACCAATGAATGAAAGTGTTCTTACTGACAGCACAGGATCAACTTTACAACACATTCTCAACACATTCAAACGTGACGTTAAAGACTTTGAACAATATGGAGATATGAGTGATGATCTATTCCATGCCTTGTATGATTATTACTCTGATGATATGCCGTATGGTACCCAAAAAGGACGTACCGGAGACCCGTACGAATGGATATCAGACCGGTTTGGTGCAGACTTGGGTATTGATGGATACGGTAGCAACAGTCCGGGCGTACCAGATTCTGATTACAGTATGGAACGTGAAAGTGTAGGCGACTATGCCGACGAGTATCAAGATTCATTATCGGGCATATTAAAGATTGCTGGTGTGCCAGCCACACCACGCCCTGCTCCGCAATATGATCACGCTGACATGGATGAAGGCATTCTTGGCACATTAGGCGGCGGCGCAATTGGTACAATGTTAGGCGGACCACTTGGCGGCATTGTTGGTGCTGGATTAGGTCAACACCTTACCAAGGGCGGGTCTCCATTGATTGAAAAAGATGATGAAGAAGATGATGATAGTATTAATCCTATTGTTCCGGCGTTGGCTGGCGGTGCACTAGGGTATGCCGCAGGGTCTGGTGCGCTAGATGGTATTGGTAGTTCAATTGGCAGCGCCTTAAGCGGCCTTATTGGTGAAGAAGAAACCGACGAAGGTTGGAAAGGTGCTGCAGTAGGCGGAGCACTCGGAACAGTTGGAGGCGAGATGGCAGGTTCTGCGTTAGGACCAATTGGTCGTGCAGTTGGTGGAGCACTTGGCGGAACTGCAGGAACAATGATTGGCGACAAACTAGGCGGACCAGACGAAGAAGACAAAGAAGACGAACTAATCAAAATGAAAAAAGCCGCCGGAATTCATGAAGATGAACAATTAAATGAAGTTATTGGCCCGGCAATAGCCGCCGGTGCCAGAGCTATTATGCCTTTGTTATCAAAAATTGGTCCAGCGTTGGGACGTATGGCATCTCAAGGTGGCAAAGCAGCTGGACAAGCGGCTACAGCTGCAGCTCCTGTAGTTGGTCAAGTGGCTAAACAAGGAGCACAGGCAGCAGGCCAAGTTGCCAAACAAGGTGCAGAGATAGTTGCAAAAAATGCATTGCCAATTGGTGCCGGAATAGGTGCTTATCAAAGTATTACAGATTTGACAAAAATGCTAGGCACCGGAGTAGGCGAAGTATATAGTGATATAGGTGGAGCGGCTGCGGCAATTACAAAAGCCGTAGGCACCGCAGTTGACGGAAAAACTATTGGAGATTTAGCGGCAGCCGCAGTAAAATATGCAATACCAATTGGTATATTATTAGCAGTATTATACGGCGGCAAAAAAGTCATTGACAGTATCTTCAGTGAGAGTCAAGGACAAACCGACGAAGGCTTAGTAGGTGCCGCACTTGGTGGAATTGGCGGAGCATTGGTAGGCGGCCCAGCTGGAGCAATTCGTGGAGCGTCAATAGGCAATTCTATTGGTGATGCAATGGGCGGCAGCACTACCGATGAAGCAATTGATCCTAAAAATCCTAGAGATTATGAACGTCCAACTATTCAACGTAACAAACAAGGCCAAGCACCTTTAACTCGCAAAGACGTTGAGCAAAAAGATCGCAAAGCCGAATTTGATTTTTATCAACGTGCTCATGGCAAGCCGCATCCAGATTCAGCTACTAAAGAAAGTCGTTCGTCTTTGGCTGGTCAATACGGACATTCGGGTAGAATGCAAGAAGTTGACAAAGACACCAGCTTTTTGGACCGACTCAAAGAACTTTCTGGAATGAAGAAGTAATTTAGCAATTAGAACAACCGCGTCATAAATACACTTGACGCTAAGAAGTAAAGCGTATATACTACACAAGTGCATACGCTTTTTTCTTTAGTATCACAGGCAACTCGAATCTAAATTTTTAGATAGGCAACATAGTAAACAAACTTTGAAAGGCAACTAACTATGGCATCTTTAGCAGACATCCGTGCGAGACTCGCACAATCAGAAGGTAACAAACAAGGCGGCAACTCCACCGGTGGCGATAACGCAATTTATCCACACTGGAAC
>Ga0209296_1001481_pt1 | contig 17992 bp, 29 predicted proteins | sample S_130206_EF_Meta_FD_187319 | JGI IMG/M metagenome (GOLD analysis project Ga0209296, IMG submission 187319) | Freshwater microbial communities from Lake Simoncouche, Canada to study carbon cycling - S_130206_EF_MetaG (SPAdes) (version 2) | ecosystem: Environmental > Aquatic > Freshwater > Lake ...
TTGGTCCATATGTACGAACTTGATTAAAATCTCTTTCAAAGTATCCATCCATTAATTGTATGCCATCATCTTTGACAGCAGTAACTAAGTTTGCAATGATACTGTTAACAGCAACATTGTATGGATCGTCTTGATAAGAAATATATGTTATATTAAATTCATCGTATGCGTGATATATTGCACCGCAGTATTGTATTCCTAGTTGATGAGGATTTCTTTCTACTAGATGTACGTCACTTATGTAGATACCATATCGTACAACTTCACTATCGCTAGGGAAGTCATCGAATATAGGTATGTTCCACGCTGTAGGTATATCACGCCTTGTAACAGCAACGATTTGTGATTGCTTTACATAAGGTTCGTTCAATACACTATAAGTAACTTCAGCCATTAGAAATATCTCCTATCTCCATTGAAGTAATCAACGTCTGCTGTCCAATTTTCTTCAAGTTTTGTCGTTGGGCCTTGTGGATTATCCATATATAAATCATAGAAATTCATCAACTGCAACGCCTTTGTCCATTCATCTTCACAACGCTTTTTAGCGAATTCATAATTCTGAACATCAACCTCATTCATATTAGACACATCGGTTACTAGACTTTCATAGAAAACTAGTATTGCACCGAATGTGTCTAAGCGAATTAATGTTTGGTCACTCTTAATGAGCAAACTTGGATTGAAACTTGATATCAATTGACCGTCTGGCAGATTAGCATAATAGTAAGCACCCAACACAGTGTCGCAGTATTTCTGCCACCATCCGAACTCTAACTTATAAAGCCACTCTTGTGAACCGACTTTAAAGTATGGAGCCCAATCAACATTAAGAGCAGCCGCTCTACGTTCCGCTGCCGGATCGTAGAACATAATGTCCTCTACTGTTGCATTTGATATTCGTTGATATGGTACTGACATATTATATTATTCCTAGACTTAATTCAAATTAGGCTTGAATGATGTTAATAGCTCCGCCTCTACGTAAGTCACCAACGCCAGAACCGAAGTAACCGACACCAGTCAACCAAATTTGCAATCCACCTGGTGTTTCACCAGTCTTCAATTGCAAGCCTTCTTTCATAACAGTGAACAAAGCACTGTCGCCGAAATAAGCACCGACTAATACAGGATATGAACCACCTGACTCACTTACGATAGCACGTGTAGCACTCTGTAAGAAAGTAGTTGCCATTACCATACAACCGTAGATGTTTTCAATTCTACCTGTTGATAACAATTCGTTACCAAGAGCAGATAGATTAGAACCGCCAGTTTGTGATACTGCACCACCAGTTAACTCACTTAGCAAACGATTCAAACTAGAACCGATTACGCCGTCATCACCATTAGAATCAATAACGATCATTGGGTTACCAGGCATACGAGCAACTTTAAAGTTTTGCTTAATGTTACGAATCATTTCAGTAACAGTCGTTGCTGTGAAGCCTGTTACAGCAGAACTAGCAGTTCCGCCTGATGGTAGCAATTCCATAGCGCCTAATTGCAAGACACGATCAAATCCGTCTGCACTTGTTGCGTAGTATGTATTGCTTGGTGTTGCTTTGAAGCTTAAGAAAGCATTTGTAACACGTTGGTCTACCTTCTCAGCGAATGACTCACCTAGTTCAGCACCAAGCGTAGCCGCTAGTGTGAAAGATGTTGTCCATCCGTAGAAGATATCGAACGCGGTTGTTGCAACTGCTGGAGTTGCTGTGATTGAAGCTTGCTCCAATGATGGGTTTTGTACGTTAGCATTACCTGTACCCCAAGTACCTACATTGCTGTTAGCATTATAATCAGCATAAGTGATTGGTGCAAAGTTAGGTACTAAGAATGTTTGACCCTGTGTAGGTGTAACAACGTTAGTAAAGTTAACTAGACCGTTAGATTCGTGCATAGCACGTAATGCGAAATTTGAAATCGCTGTTGTAAAACCATCGCCCTCATTATTGGGGCCGCCTAAGACGTATGCCATAATATTTTCCTTAAATTAAATTTTGTTGGCTTCAGAGCACCTTGCGACTTGAACTAGATACTGTTGCTGATACGCCTAGACCTTTCAGTCCAATACCTTTACCTAAACCATTCTTGTTAGCCCACGCATTGAATGCGGCAGGATCACGTGAATAATCTGGTATTGATTCTTCTAACGCACCAGTAAAACTACCTTGTCCAGGTCTTAAACCTGATCCAGAATTGGAATTGCTCTGCTTTAATAACTTAGGATTACCCTGAGCTACTTCCTGTACCAATCCCTGGATTGTAAGTGGCATACCATCGCTACCATAACGTTCTTGACCTCTTTGATTGACGATAGCATATGTGCCATCATCGTTCCATTGAATATTGTTCTTCACTTTATTCAATGCATAATCAATCAAATCAGTATCAAACCTGTCACCCATTGCTCGCTGAATATCGCTATCAAGTTCCTTCTCACGCAATGCTTGCTCTTTACGTGCAAGATTTTGTGATAGTTCATTAAAGCGTTCGTGCAAGTCGTTAGTTGTTACACGTCCTGAACTTTGCTGTACTTTTGGTTGCTCCACTGGCTGTACGTTGCCAACGAGTTGTTGAGAACTTGTTCTAGCGATGTAAGCAAGAGCATCTTCTACACTGGTAAAGTTCGTGCCACTAGCATTGCTAAGGGCAGTCAATAAACCTTGTGTAGTACTCTTACGAATAGCACCAGCATTTAGTTGCTCGTTGCCACCTTCTTGTGTTTCCACTGACTGGTTTGCGTTAGTCTGGCTGTCGTTGCCAACGAAAGATTGTTGATCCATTTAATTTTTTCCTTGATTGTTCGTAATCACCGAGTTGTATTGTATTTATTACAATTAGTTTTTAGGTAGTATTATCTACCTGCTGTACCACCTATTAATAATGCAGGTGCTACTTGTTCTGTATAGTATGTTGTACCTATATTCGTTATTGGAGTGCCCGCGCCACCTAATATACTAGTGTTGTCTGATTCTCCATCTTCATTATCCATTTCAGCTTGTTCTTTACCATCACCATCTTCACCGTAGTGTTCGTGTACAGGTATCATACTAGGCTCTAAATCTCTGCTCAGTATTTCATCATTGTTATCTTGCATCAATGCTTTTAACTGACTATCCGGAATAGTATTGATATACACTTGTTCGTACTCAGGTATGTCTTCAGAAGGTGAAAGCAATGCAATGATTTCTTTTGTAATCAGTGACTTAACGATTTCATTCTCACCAACTAACTCATTAGCTTTACTAATCAAAGCCATACGATAGTTTGTATCGTGTGCTTCATAGTCAGTGTTGTAATGTACTTCACCAGCCCAACGTTGATCCATAAAACGTGCGGCAAATGTATAAATCATTTCTTCTGTAACTTCCATCAATCGTGCTTTAGCTTTAGCAGTTCTGTGTAGTTGTTTGCGTTCTTCAATGATGGCAACACCTGACGCTACTTGGTTCTTACTTGTACGTAAGCCACCTAATCCTGTTAGTGCTTCTATCTGTTCTAATATATTATCTTGTGCTTTAATGATTGCGTCTACGTCGCCAGTATCGATTGCAATCGCTTCAATCTGTCCTTCATTAGCACGAACGATAGCACCTGCGTGTACTGGTACACTAATGCCTTTATCTGCACGAATGATGGTGTGAGCAAACTGTAACGCTGTATATTTTTCGCATTCTAATTTGTAGTATTCTTTTTGTGCGTCACTTGCACTATCAATATCGCTTACGCCACATTCCATTGTTCTAGGATCTCTGCGACCATATGATATGAATACAGGTAAACTCATACCCGGTGGATATGTACCACGCCCTACTAACTCTGCCGGCTGATTTTCTTTACCAGGACCCTTTTGAACTTCATAGCTCTCCCAATAAGATGGAGTTGTTGCATCACCCAAATGATAACACTTGATGTAATAATAATCTGTTTCTTCCATCTCTTTAATCTTAACATATTTGAGCATTGGACGACCTCCATAGAAGTCAAATTCCCAGTCCCATACATCCAATGGGCTAATGGCACACACGTAGGGTCTGCCAAGATTCCCTTCTGTTTCTTGGGGCATATCAACTGCGACCCAACAATGCCCAAATATACTTGTTAAATCTCCTACACCTTCCATAAAGCCATTCATACTACGATTGGTTAAGTCAGCGTCTAACTGAAATAGATCGATCCATTCGTTAGTCTCAGGAGCTATAGCTTTGCCTTGTGGTGTACAGAATTGTAAATTGCGTTTGATGCCTGGTTCAAACAATACATCATTGATAGTGTCAACGATGTAACGACAGATAGGTTGTGCTACTGTGTTAGCTACTAAATCCATATAGAGTGTACTATCTTCGCTAGGTCTTTTCTTGCGTACTGCTTGCTTGAATGTAATGCCGCCAAGATATGCGTATTGATATGACAACATCTGCAAATAGATATTGTCGTATATTGGATTGCGTTTTAGTAAATCACGGTTGTTGTACATTGTTTTGTCTCTTTATAATGCCGAAGGCGAAATGGTGCATAATGTATTTATGCTTACGGCTTAAGCTTACACTTATCTCCGTGATATCTTGCGTACAAATTGTTAGCTTCGTTCTTATTACAATGAGGACAAGTTGTACGTGGTTGCTTCTTGCCGGTCATACCGTATGATGCGCCGCCCCAAGGGTTATGACGACCTTTACTTATCATATCGTCTGTGTTATCTTGGTGTGTACCTAAACTTAAATGCTGTGGATTGACGCAAGATTTGTTGTCACAGCTATGCATCACTAGTAAGCCCTGCGGTATCTTAGTTTGATTATGTTCTTCATAGCTTACACGATGTGTAGTACGCATACCTTTACCGTCACGAACCATTCCATAACCAATATTGTTCTTGCCGCCTTGAAACTCCCAACAGCCTGTAACATTATCGATTCTAACTTTGTTTAATACTCTGTCTAATAGAGGTAAACTATCGCCTATATATCTTGTCATTTTAACTCCATACCATTTGTTCTTCAGTTTCATCACCATTCATAATCTCTTCCCAAGTTGGGCCGCCAGGATACAGTGGACTCTCCGGCATATGCTGTAAGCCAGGCTGATTTTGTCTAGAATACTTGCTGTCAGTGTTAACATACTCTTGTATGCCTATTAAGCTTTCGTGCTGTATAGGGAACAGCATATGAATGCCATAACGAATGCAGTCGCCTAATCCGTCTATGTGTGCGTATCTACTCTCATTATACTTTACTAACTTCTTGCGAGTACCATCTTCAAAGTGATACGTTTGCATTGCTTCTAATAAGAACTTATCATCTGGTTGAATGACTAAGCCGCCACGATTGATAAACGCATTACTAGTATTGTCTGTATCTGAGATGAGAGGATTGCTCTTACGTGTATTCACAATCGTAAAGCCATACTTCTCTAATATAATTTTGTCTGTTACGCCAAAGGGACTTGTAGTGTCTCTATTAACTTGTGTGCCTGACATATCTATGATACTATTAATTCTACGTTTAGGGAAGTCTTGTCTTATCGCATCAGCAATACCTTCTGTGCTACAGTCAGGTATTGCATAACTTTTCAGTATCTCTATCGTGCCATCTTTGTGACCACTCTTTTTAACTTGAGCAACAGTAGCGCACATAACCCTTTTATTAAAATCGTGGAATGTGTAGAGATCGCCACCAAAATCTTTAATCTCACGTGTGTATTTGTGTTTGTCCCACGTATAAAAGAACGCATCACTGACGCTTTCCCATTGACACATATAGTCTTGGTTAAACTTTAGTGGACTGATGATACGTTTCTGCTCATCAATAAACTCTTTGCTACCACTACGCATCTGCATATAGTTGTAATGACGTACAACATACTTCTCAGGATTCTCTAATGCTAATGTGAATAGATCGTGCAATGGTCCTGTGCCGTTAGGCGTACTAATCACAATCAATCTACCTTGCGTATCAGCTTGACCAACACGAGGGCGCAGACGATTTGTAATTTCTTGCAATGTATCTTGCGTATACAATGCGGCTTCGTCTGCTATCCATACGCCTACGTTTAAGCCACGCAAGTTCTCACGCTGTTCTGCACTCTTACAACGTATAAACACACCGTTAGGAAACTTAATTGTTAGTTCACTGTTGTTGATATCTTTACCATCAACTAATCCAAAGTGATTCATACAGCTATGTTTCAGTGGCTCCCATATTAAAGATTTTATCATCTGTCCTGTTGGAGCACTATAGATAATATCTTTTCCTTTATGATAGCGAGGGTCTGATGCGAACAGTGGCAGTGCAATAGCGGCGAGAAACGTTTTGCCACTACCAACGGGCACTATGTCTACACAGTGCTTATCAGTAGTGAGCCAATCACGCAAGATAGTGTTTTGCTCACCATACAAAGGAATATCTATGTTGTTCATTTAGTTGTTATAATCATTGGAAGATTTTGTTTCCAATCACTTAATTCAACTGCAGGGAAGTTAAAGTTGTTGTGCATACTTTGACCTAACGTTGTCACATCAATCTCTTGCTTATCTGCTACGACCTTATTCAGTATCATACTCTGATACTTCTGTAACAAATGCTTATCATCGCCCATTCTGGCCGCGTGGTAATCTTCTGCAAAACCTTCAGCGAATGGCTTGTCTTTATCTTCTATAGCGGCTAGAATAGTTTGTGCTGACAACTTCTGTGTCACACCTTTCTTTCTACCTGCACCCGGTCGTGCGCCGCCTGCTTTACTTTTTTTTATTTCAGTCATCTAATAATCCTTCTTGCCTCAATATGTTTCTAGCCCACGTTAAGCCAGGAGGGCCGCCCCATAATAGATATGCTTGCGTACCTGCTGTATTCTGTCCTGGCTTATAATACACTTCAGCACGACTTAAAAAACTATAGGTACGTTTAACTGTATCTAGACTTACTTCACGCCTATTTGCAAATTGACTGGCACGATTTAATCCTACTGCTGTGCCACCACGATTGCTTGCGCTAACTTTCTCACGCATTGCTAATCCACGCTTTGCGTTTGCGGCCATTGCTTCTGTTGCTCTATAACCCATCTAATCTCTCCTTAATAAGTTTAGCTACCTCATTGTGCCTATGAAATTTAGGCATCTTGTTATTAATTTCTTGTAGCTCTAACACTTCTTGTAATGTACCTTTATATACTATGTTTTCAATGGTACGAAAACGACTATCGCAATAGCAATAGCCTATAAATTCTCTAGGGCTCATTCGCCTAAACGTTTAACGAATTCTTCTTCAAGCATTACTTGCTTACTATGGCCTTCAGCTTGGTCTTTTAATGTCTTGCGTAGTTCTTTAACAATATCTTCGTGATCGTTTCTAATCATATGCAGATAAGTTCTTACTACGCCGGGATTGTTTAAGCGTTCACGTATTGTTAACATTATTCTGACCTCACAGTATCCGGATCAATATTATTAGCTATCAATCGCTGTTTAATTCTCTCGCATTTTTCGTTGTACAGTATTTGCGTTGAAGTTTGATGAATGTTATATAACTTAGCGTATTCTATCAACTCAGATATAGGTCCACTGTCGATTAACGCTTCAGTACGTTCAATTTCATTAATTATTTCTACTACGTCTACTTGAATCATATATAAACCTTTTCGTAATCTTCTACATTATCTGTCTCATCAAGGCCGTCATAGAATTTACCATCACGTTTGTCCTTAAACTTTAGCGTACCGAATACGCTTAGGAACTTTTGATTCTTTGCGCCCCACTTTTGTGTTAACTCTAAGAACCTATCACTGCCTAGCATAATTGATAGTTGTGTTTTACAATCTTCTGGTGAAGGATTGATATCGTACTTAGTATCTTCTAATGTAAACATAAAGCTTATGCATTTGTCGACCTCATACTCATTCATAAATGGCGACAATTCTGTTACCATCTTGTCAAAGTTCTTTATGTGCCCTATATAAAAGGGCTTGTCTATTAATCCTTGAAACGTACTCAATGTAATGCTCCTCTAGTGATACTGTCGATGACTTGATTGGTATCGATGTTTACTTTACCTTTAAGCTCAGTGGTAAGACCTTGTTTGTATTCTTTGAGATATTGTTCTTGTTGTAATGCACCTAGGAACTGATGTATAGTTCGTAAGCCCAATATCTTCATCTCAAAGATTTGTTTGTTCTCATCACTAAGGTCGTCAACATTCATCTCCATCAATTTTTCTAGTGACTGCTCAATGTCTTTCACCAGTGGATCGACTGTAACGACCAATGCTTCGTCATCATCTCTGTATAATTTGTATGTATATTCAATCATTCGTTTGTTTCTTCTTAACTGTATTTAGTTGTTTGCACGTGTTAGGATGCTTAACTACTGTACTAGCAAACTTAAGAGCAGTACCACAGTGTTGGCACTTCCACGCACTGAACTCCCACTCTTTAAGTGTTTTACTATATTTTATAATGACACTGACTTTTATATCAGCGTCAAATGTATTATGCTGTAGATGTAGTTGACGTGGATTGTATTTCATCAACTATATATCGTTCGGGGCTATTTTCTAGCTCCTTACGTCTGTACCAACTCTTACGCATATTGTCTTTATGCTCTTGCGTCTTTGGCACTCCAAGCTTGGCATCACGCATCTTTTGTTTTTGTTCATCACTCTTTGGTACGCCAAGACAAGCTTTACGCAGTCCCTCAGTAACGTTATGCAATGCTTCAGGACTGTGTGGACCTGTACCTCTTGTCCATTGTGTAAAGCCTAGCTCTGCAACGGTTGGCACTACCTCACTAAGTTCAAAGCGTTTAATGTACTTGACATTGTTTTGATCGTAACGGTGATATCTCATATAACTTTTCGTTTTCATATATGTATTTAAGTTTCTATAATGTATTTGAATTTTTTTGTTTGTTTTTCAGTCGTTAAGCAATTAAGCAGGGGGTCGGACAAATATAAAAATATATAATAATATACATTAAAATCTCGTTTATGTGACCCCCTGCTTATTTGCTTAATGTACCCCTAATTTGAGCTATTTCTGCGCTGTTTATAGCTAAAACGCACTTTATGATTAAGCAAATAACTATCTTAAGCACGTGCTTAAGCTATCAATTTTGCTTATACCTAATCATTGTTTTACCATTAACTTCGAACACAGTTATGATATCTCTAGACTTTAACTCTTCCATAACCCTATCCCTCTGTGGCAATTCCATTTTACGATATTGATTTGGGCCAGTGTTATTCAATATAGTTTTAGTAACATCACTATTTGGATACTTGTCTTCCAAAAACTTCTGAAGTTTTTCAGCACACTCAACCACTTCGTTGAGTTTGATAGTACCATCGATGGTCAGATTCATACGTTGATCGATAAAGTAATACATCAGACCTACTGCACATTTGGCATCACGTTCATCTACACAATCTTTCTTATCGAACAAACTGAGTACAGTAGCTAAACGTATGCAATGCTCATAAGCACGACTGATAAAGTTTTGATACTCCAAGTACTTTTCATCATCCATCTTCGTAACCATATCATTGTAGAAGTCTTGTAATACATATCTAGTGTTATCACTCATACACCAGGCTTGAACATCAAGCACTAAGATGTTTTTATCTTTGGTTTCTTGTTGTATCAAACTCTTACGTATTGAGAATAAGTCTTTACCTTTAGGTTTATGTTGAGTTGCATCAACTGACGCTAAAAGTTCGTAAACTCTGTCATTGAACGGTATCAAGTCGTCTACTGTCGTCTTTTTCTTCGATCTTCCTATGTCACTGAAATCTGCTGTTTTCTTGCTTATTTTCTCACTTTGAGTGATAAGCATACGATTAGTGAAACCTTGATCCTTAAACTGACTATTAACGAAAAAACCCGCTAACTGTTGCTGTAACATAAACAGTGCAGTAGTTCGTTTGCCACTCGTAACGATATCTTCGATACCAGTAAGCTTATCGATTTGCTCTCCACTCCATAATCTACTCAATGCAGATACAAGTTCTATGCTAGTGGTTGGGTCTTTAAATGCGTGACTGTTAAAGAACTCTGCCGCATCACTGTTAAAGATACCGAAATGAGGTACACCTTTGAGCGCATTGAGAATACCATTCAATGTAAACTTACCAGCCATATAACGTGCTGTTCTTGGATACTTTGGCTTTTCTATTCTAGTGAATGGTGTAAGTGGTGCAGTCATTCCTGGAATAACAAGTGGATTGATTTTCTCTTTTGCTTTGTCTTTGATAGCAGTCTCATACTTTTTAATATCAATTTGATATTGAGTTTCTGCATCTTCTGCTGTTTCACGTTGCTCAAGTTCAAAACGTCTTGCACCTTCTAACACACTGTCGCTGATACTCGTTTTTAGTCCGCCTGAAGGTACTAACACACAGAAGTAGTTACTGATAGCACATCTGTCCCACATCTCAGGATTGCCATCGGCCAATCCTTGAGTTGCAAAACTAGCTACTGCTAACGTAACTGGTAATGTAATCTCGTCAGTTGCATTAGTTGTTTCTGTCAATGCGTCCATTGTGTTTTTAATAATGTCGGGAAGTAGTTCCCTGATTTGTTTGTCTAGCATTTAGCTCCTATTGAATTGTTTAATCAGTGATTTTACTGACGGTTGTTTTTTAAGACCACCACGATCTTTAATCATTTTGATAACTGTGCCAATTGTTATCTTCTTACCATTGTTGCTACTACGATAAAACTTTCTATATTCACCTTCTTTGTTTTCTGGATAATGATACTTCATCACAGCTATACCATCACTAACTCCAAGTTCATTGCAGAACGCCCAAGTTACACGTATCCAAGTATCATAATCTAATGTTGGATAATAGTTCTTAAGTTGTTCTGCCAAGTCTGTGATTTCGTCATCATTCAGTTTAGGTCGTTCAGAAGGTTCTCTGTCATAGATTGGCATATCATCTAACAGTAGTTCTAACCAATGACTTAGTATGTCGTCGGGTAGTTGTCTAAGTTGTGTAGTGCTTGGACTATTGATCCAGAAGTATTCTCTGCCATCATTCAGTTTGCTTGGTGGCATAACACTTTGACCTCCCCAACGAAACTCTAAACTATGTGTAACTTTGCGTTTAAGCACATCCCAATATTCACTAGGAATACTGAATGCCGCTTGACAGCGATACTCTTTACCACTAGACCACATAATCGTATTGAGACTATCTATAGGATGTTGTGGGAATACCTCTGTCCAGTAGTCAATAGCTTTCTCACCATCAAAATCAATAGCACAAGTTCCATTACTATGTTGTCCAAGTTGTAGTCCTATGTTATTAGACACAACGTGTTTTAGTAATAGTGGAGTATGTTGCCAGTTATTTGGATAGGGTTTCTTGTCGCCATTACTGACGTTAGTATAACGCCAATCAGTCATTAAGATTAGTTCATTGTCCGTCATCGCCCATTGCCTTCATCTCGTCTGTGATAAGTTCCATTTGTCTGTACCATAAGTCCCTCATCTTATCGTCCCTCAGTTCGATGTACATATCGTATTGTTCAGTTGCTTGCATCAGTTCATAATGCAAACTCATAATGTTATTCATTGATAAATCCTTATTCATTTATTGTTCCCAATCTCCGTCTGGATAGTTTTCTTTATGCTCTTTCCAAGCTTCTTCTTTGCGTAGTTCCTCATAGTAATCACTGAACACAGTGACAACTTCTGTTGGATTTAACATTGTAATGTCTATTGTATGTTTAACTAAACCATCGCTTAGTGAACTTATCACAATCAATATTTTACTATCAACGTGTTTTATATCAAATGACAGAAAATGCGTGTACCCAGTAAAACCATCATCAATGGATTCCCATTCAGACCAATATTCATACCTTTCCAATTCTGTCTTTAGAAAGTATTCACTGATGATATCTTTAGCTTTTGACGGATTCATATATCCGTATTTTAATATGTCATATGTTTGTTGTATTGTCATTGGTAAGTTGGTTGATGTAAGTTGTGTACGCCTCAGTAGTTGCTAAGTCATACACACGTTCTGGTCCGGCGATCTGTTCCAATCGCCAGGATGGAACGATATCTGCTAAAGCATAAAAGAAATGTGCTTCAGAGAATTCGGTAAAGTTGTTTGCTACAACGTACTTGTCTAGTAGTATTGTCTCAATGTTAGATAGTGTAGTCATTTTTACTTTCTATAATGTATTTATACAGTGTAGCATACATCGAAAAAAAATAGCAACGTTTTTGTGCAAAAAATATTAGAGTCTAGACTCTAAAATAGTTCTTGACAGTAAATACATTATGTGCTATAGTCAATATGTTTGCGTAATAATGCGTAGACATTTTACATTATTATTATGAAAGTATGTATTATGACAGAGAAAGTATATAGAGTTGCGGGAATAGCAACTGATAAGCGAGGTAATACTAGAGTTAGATATTCTAATGAGTTAGATAATCGAATCAAAGTATTAACTAGAGATAGTTTCACGAATATCAAACTAATTCAATTAGATGATGAATATGATAAGTTTGAGATATGTCAGATATTATTATCTGATAATCGATTTACTGATTATATTGATATTATTAATAATGAATTAGATCGTATTAAGCGATTATCTGACGATTATTCAGTAAAACTGCTCAAAAAGCAGAGAAAGTTAGCACTTGCTAACATAAGTGCTGAAGATATATTAGAAGCAATCAGATAATTGTTGCTTTATTACAACACGCAAAGGTGACGATAAATCACTTTTGCGCTATAATAGAGTCTTAGTTAGTTAAGAACTGACTAAGAAGTGACTAAAAAAGTGTTGTAATATTACAACACAAAAAATGACAACAAATCACTTCTGTGTTATACTATCTCTATTGTTTCACTAAAGCGAGTTAAAAATGAAAGTTTTATTTAGTTTTCACGCAAAAGAACGTATGCAAGAACGTTTGCAAATCAATGTGTCTACGACACAAGAATATGACTTGACAAAGCTTAACTTTGTCAAAAGTCATAGTTATCTTAATACGTCTATTGCTAACGATAGCAATACGTATATTGCGTTTTGCTTTAACGATAAGTCAATGCCTATCGTTTTAGCAGTAGATAAAAATACACGTGTTGTTACGACTGTGTACCTCGGCAAAAAACTTGCAAGCAAGAATGCACCATTCGTTGACACTTGCTATGCAAAAATCGGCGTCACTTTATAAGTGTCGTTTTAATATTAACTTTTTGAAAGTCTTTTATGATTAGAAGTGAGATAGAAAACTCAGTAGAGTTTATTAGATTGCAAAAAGCAATCAAAGCAACAATGAGAGGCATTGCTTTTCACGCATATATGCGTTCGTCTTATGATGACGAATACAATGCTGAAAAACGCCATCGCAAAGTTTGCGGTGACGTTGACACTGCTTTCAGTGCAATAGAAAACTGCTTTGAAGATTTTGGTAGCATTACTGACACTATGTGTCGTGACTTTGCTAAGTCAGAAATCTACACTGCGATTGTTCAATTCGAACTGTTGAAGCAACAAGATCCAAGTGTCCAATGTCACAACTTTTTTGACGAAACGATTACTTGTGAAAGTGTCTTTGAAGATATCTTAGATATGAATAGTGATGATTTTGACATTGATGCAGTTGACGAAGAATGAACGAAGTTTCGTAATTTTACAACACACAGAGGTGACAATAAATCACCTTTGTGCTAAAATATCATCTTATTGACAACTTTTTGAAAGATTATTATGGCTTCAACTAAGCAAATGCAGGCACGTGCAAAAGCCCTCAAACAAGCTTCTAAGCTTGTTGAGAAAACTAGGGCCATTGTTCAGAACTTAACACCATACGTTGAACGTATTGCGGAAATGACTAAGGGTAAAATCAGTCAATCACACAAACGTTACCAAGATCGTTTTGGTAAACGCTATCCATTGACATACAAAGCACTGACACTTGAGCAATGGAGAATTCATTCCATTAAGTTTGACCAAGAGTATTCTGGCGGCGTCAAGGATTTGGATTTCTCTGATCGAAAAGTGTATGAGCAAATGTGCAAAGCTGTTCGTCCGATTGGATTGTACATTGGCGACACTATGGTAGGTATGCTCAAGTTAGATATTCGTTCAGTAGTGAATAAGGAAACTGGATCACACAAAGCGACAATGCTTGACGTTATTCACGTGTTCAGTGAATACACTGGATATGGCATTGCTACAAAAGTCTATCAAACTATTGTAGACAATCAAGGCTTTGCTGACGAGTTTTTAGACGGAGCAGTCGTTGCTGGTATCGTCATTGAGAAAAAGCGTGTGATTATGAACGCACCATATTGGATGATGTTACATCTTGGACGGCTTCAGAATCATCCGGAATATGACACAATGTGTTATCTAATGTGTGGCCACGGCGCTACTGAATATAGCACTAGTATCAATGCAATCGTATATGATATTGCTAAGGCTCTGTTTGATGCTGATCCAATGAACAACATCAAGTAACACAACGCATTCAACTGTTGTATTTTTACAACACGCAAAGGTGACAATAAATCACCTTTGTGCTACAATGATTACATCAAGTCGAGAAAAGCTTGATTGAGTAGCAAAAAGTGTTGTTTAATTACAACACCCAAAAGTAGACAATAAATCACTTTTGCGCTATAATAGAGTCTTAGTCAGTTGAGAAGTAGTCAACTTTATGTAACTTTTTGAAAGAGATTTATATGAAATTTAGTAGCACTCCTGTCAGCACTATGTACGCAAAAGTGTATGAGAAAAAGCGTCCCTATAGTCAAGAAGTCCAAGCACTATTATTGTGCGTTAGTGATAGCAAAACTATCACAAAAAGCGGCGCTATGAAGCTTACAAAAGCGTTCGCTATGACTGAACTGCCTTTAGAGACTGAGACAAATGTTATTTGTTCTCACGTTGAGTCATTTATGAAACGTTATAACTTTTCAAACGCAAAGTTAGAGTTTTCATATAGCAAAGAGCAGTTAGAACTGCACTGAACTGTTGTAATTTTACAACACCCAGAAGTGACAACAAATCACTTCTGTGTTATACTAAACACTTAGTCACTTGAGAACTGACTAAATTTAAATTTATAACTTTTGGAGCATTATATGCGTATAGAAAAAACCCCTACTGACAGTAACGTCAGTATAGACTTTGATGAAATACTCAAAGATCCGATCTTTACTCCTTCTTTGAAAGAGCAGATTATTGACGTTCAAGATTTTCAGTTATTGACTGAAGCTTTTGTTGATAGCGTCCTAGCCGGCATTCATCCGAACGCTATACTTCAAGGCCCTCCAGGCCTAGGCAAGAGCTATGTTGTGACGCAAGCTTTGAAGAAATCCGGTAAGAAAGTCAATGATGACTATGTTGTCATCAAGGGCCACATTACTCCATTGCAGTTGTATTCAGTATTATACAATTACCGTAGACACGGACAAGTTGTAGTGCTTGACGATTGTGACGATGTTTTGACCAAAGAAACAGGTCTAGAAGTACTCAAAGCGGCTTGCGATTTAGATTATCGCAGAGTTACGTGGATGTCTAGTAGCACTCCGATTATCAACGGACAGCCTGTCAGCGAATATATTTTCAACGGCACTATTATTGTATGTAGCAACATTGCTATGACAAGTGGACGTGGCGGTCGTAGAGATCGTAGTGCGTCTGCGTTTTTGAGTAGACTTACTTATTGGGATTTGCGTCTCGGTAAGCGTGAGCGTATGTTTGCACAGATTTTCAATCTAGTTGTGAATGCTGACTATCTGTCATTCAATCCTGCTACAAAGCTTACGACTATGCAAAAGCGTGAGATGTTGAAGTTCATTTTAGTCAACTTAGATGATATCGTTTCTTTTGACTTGCGTATGCCGCAGAAGATTGCCGCAGAGATGAATTCCAATCCCAAAGGTTGGAAAAAGACTGCAAAACACTTAGTTACGCACGGTGCAATATGAACAGCGCCGGCGTATTTGACGAACAGACTGACTTTAGTTTTTTGGACGTTACTGAACAGAAAAGTTCAGTAGCTTCAAAAAAAAGAAAAGACAGAAGTGTCCAATTAGGTGACGTTCGCATTGATATTCAGTTGACTTACATTCGCACTGATGAGCAAAAGGCTAAGATCGGTGCGTCACGCAAAGGCAAGCCTGGACACCCACACACTGCTGAAAGCAAAGCTAAGATTAGTGCTGGTAACAAAGGCAAGAAACAGCCACGTGAAGCAGTTGAAGCAATGCGTATTCGTTTGACTGGTAAGAAACAGTCAGAACAAACAGTGCAAAATCGCATTAAGAAAGTAATGCGACCACTGATGACTCCCAACGGAGTATTTCCCTCACGCAAAGCGGCCGCTGAATACTACAAATGTGGACAAACTCATCTGTGGAATTTGATGAATGCCGATATTGGCTTTTATAATTTGGAGAAGAAGATATGAACGGCGATGGCGTATTTGACGAACAGACAGACTTTAGTTTTTTGAACATTACTGAACAGAAAAATTCAAAAGACAGAAAAGACAGAAGTGTCCAATTGGGTGACACTCGCATTGATATTCGTTTGACGTTTCAGCATTCTGAAAAAGCAAAAGCAAAGATAAGTGCCTACAGAAAAAGTGTATCAATTACAGAGGCCACAAAAGAAAAGATAAGAGCAACTAAGGCGGCAAAGGCTCAGCCTTTTATGACGCCTATAGGTCCAGTACTTACAAAGAGAGAGGCATCCAAAATTTTTGATGTAGACTACACTACTATCAGAAGCTGGGAACTTAATTATCCACAATATTTTTATTACATTACAAAGGACTGATATGAACGGCGATGGCGTATTTGACGAACAGACTGACTTTAGTTTTTTAGGTCTTGAAGAACAAGCACCTGCAAGCAAAAAACAATCAAAGCAACGCAAAGACAGAAGTGTCCAAGTTGGTGACATTTGCATTGATATACGTTTGACGTTTCAGCATTCTGAGGAAGCAAAAGCAAAAATTAGCGCGGCTAACTCTGGTCGCAAACATTCTGAAGAAACAAAAGCAAAGCTACGGAAAGCGAAAAAGGCAGGGGCAAAACCCAAGCAACCAGCACAGAGAATGTCGCAAGACGGTAAGCGATGGATTGGAGTTGTGACTCCTGCAGGATTTTTTGCAAGCACAAAAAAGGCGGCTGAGCATTATCAAGTTGGTCCGAAAACTATACGAGTTCGTACTCGCAAGTTCCCAACAGAATTTTATTATGTTATAACGGAGGTATCTGCTGAGGAGAGAGAAAGGAGACGTGCAAAGAAAAGCGCAAGCGCCAAAGGCCATACAATGTCCGAAGAAAACAAAGCAAAGCTAAGTGCCCGTAGAAAAGGTGTACCGATGACAGCGGCCGCACTAGAAAAGATGAGAGCAACTAAGGCGGCAAAGGCTCGGCCTTTTATGACGCCTCTAGGTCCAGTGCTTACAAAGAGAGAGGCAGCCACGATTTTTGGTGTAAACCAAACTACTATCAGAGTCTGGGAACTTAATTATCCACAACAATTTTATTACATTACAAAGGATTGATATGAAGAAGAACATTATGGGAATCGGTGCGTACTACAATGACGACACTGAATATGGCATTCAGATTTTTGCGAGTAAGTTGACCAACGAACCTCTCGCAGAGTTACTGCTTCAGTCAACTGAAGAAGTGTGGCGTACAGTTAGTATTGACTTACGTTCAGGCAAACTCACACGTAAGAACTGCATTAGTGATGCACTAGAACTTTTAGTAGACTTGATACCAGTTTACAATATGAATATGTATGGCACTTACAAACGTGTTATGGATACGCCTGTAGAGAAAACTGTTGATATAGAGTTTGGTAAGATTATTGTATCGATAGCTTGCTCAATCAAAGTATTGACAGAACTCAATGCTATACCCAACGATGAGTACAACGGTATGTTGTACTTTGAAGAACTGTAATTTCTCACACTCACTTGCAAGAGTGAGTTGGGAAGTGCGCT